>MWVX01000438.1_pt1 | contig 12993 bp, 12 predicted proteins | sample 1047311 | NCBI WGS metagenome assembly MWVX01 (sample SAMN06349984, study PRJNA376086) | soil metagenome | isolation source: MtG-4 sample Antarctic (ecotone) soil | place: Antarctica | collected 2015-01-13 | reverse complement strand
ACAATAATGAATCTTTATAAGTTAGAGTTTGATGATATTGTAGTTCTCCTTTGTTCATCTTATCCATTACCCCTATCAAAAGGGGGATCTTAACCATACTGGCTGTAGGAAATATTGTATCAGCATTAATGGAGACAATCTTATTTGTCCTGAGATTTTTTACGTATACTCCAATCTCTCCGTTAAAACCTTTCAACAATAATTCAATTTGTCTTTGCAGGGGCTTATAAACTTTTTGACTTTGTCCGATACAAATTGAATTATTTCCAACTAATAAAATGCAGAATAAAAGCAACCTCATTAATAGATTTTTTTAAAAATAACTCAAATAAATCAGGTTTTTTAGCCACCATTCATAAAATTATTCTGCCATTTATCCCTTAATTTCAAAAAATTTTTAACCCTAAAACCAGGTATTAATCAATACAGACAAGGCTTTCGTGTATTGGACAATATTTTACACTACCAGCTACTGTAAAAAATATGGTATTATGTATTGCATAGTATTAAATTAGTTGTATCTTTGTTTAAGAATTAAGAAAAACAGATTTAAAAACAGACGTTATGAATATAGATAACACAGCAAGCCAAATGAGAAAAGGGGTATTAGAATTCTGTATTCTTTCAGTAATACAATTAGGCGAGGCTTATCCTTCAGATATCATTGATAAAATGAAGGCGGCTAATCTTAATATTCTGGAAGGAACACTTTATCCACTTCTTACCCGGTTAAAGAACGCAGAATTTTTAACCTATCGCTGGGTGGAAAGTAATAGCGGACCCCCAAGAAAATATTTTATGCTTACCGAAAAAGGAGCGGCATTTTATAAGGAGCTTGAAACTACATGGGAGGAATTAGCCAATGCTGTGGCAACTATTACTGCAGATAAAAGCTCAATCAAACCTTCAACTTCAACAAACCAATAAATACAACTGAGATGAAAAAAGTAATAAATATAAATTTCCAGGGGCGGGTGGTTCCAATTGAGGAAACCTCTTACGACCTGTTGAAACAATATACCGATAGCCTGAGAATTTATTTTGCAAATGAAGAAGGCCGGGATGAGATAATTAATGATATTGAAAGCCGCATTGCAGAACTTTTTCAGGAAAAAATAAAAAATGGCGCAACCTGTATTACAGATGATGACGTTAATGCCATTATTAATAACATTGGTCGTCCGCAGGATTTGGCTGATGCAGACAGTGCATCAACTGATAGTTCTTATACCAATAAAGAGCAGGATTTTAAAGGAGCCTATCAGCAAACTCCCTTTACATCAGGTAAAAGGCTTTATCGTGATGCCAACAATAAAATACTTGGTGGCGTGTGTAGCGGTATCGCGGCATATTTTAATATAGAACCAATAATTGTAAGGCTGGTATTCATTTTCTCAGGCATAGGCTTTTTAGCATACATATTATTATGGGCTTTTGTACCCAGCAGTACTGCAGTACAAAATGGAGTGCGGAAAAGAATGTACAGAAATCCTGACAACAAAATTATTGCGGGTGTTTGCAGTGGTATTGCCAGTTATTTTAATATTAATGTGTGGATACCCAGAATTTTATTTTTGATTCCTTTTGTATCATTCTTTTTTAAATGGGCGCATATCGGACCGCTTTCATTTCCGCAATTTATAAGTTTCTCATTTAGTCCCGGAGCATTACTTATCTATATCATTCTTTGGCTGGTAATTCCGGAGGCAAGCACAACTTCAGAAAAATTAGAAATGAAAGGAGAAAAGGTGGATCTGGATTCAATTAAAAATTCTGTAAAAGAAGAAATGAAAGGAGTAAAGGAAAGATTAAACGTAATAGGAAAAGAAGGAGCCGAGATTGGTAAAAGAATGGGAGATGAATTTTCTTATGCAGCCAAACGTACAAGAACATCCTTAGGAGATATTATCGTTGTACTGCTTAAGATATTTGTATACTTTATTGCAGGTACATTAGCCCTTACTTTATTTGGATTTGCTATTGCGGCAACCGGTATATTTCCTTTTAAAGATTATTTAATTAAAGAAGGATGGCAAAACTTTTTTGCCTGGGGCACACTATTATTCTTCATTTATGTTCCTGTAATTGCAATTATTACCTGGCTTATTAGGCGAATAGCTAAAATTAAAAGCAACAGTAAAATGATGAGGATTGGGTTTATAAGCTTATGGATATTAGGATGGGTATGTTTTATAAATCTTATTGCAGCTGTTAGTAAAGATTTCAAAAGCAGGAATAATGTAAACGAGGAAAAAATAGAACTTATTAACCCTGCAGCACAGATGATGGAAGTAGCATATAATCCTTCGTCAAGATATAGCCGTTTTAGAATGCAACCTTTCGGTAGTATTATTGAAGATACTGCGTATATAGAAAATGTTAACGTAAGAATTATTAAATCACTTAATGACAGTTTCCAGGTTACCGTATCCAAATTTGTAAACGGACGTACCAGGCAATACGCTGATACGCTGGCTTCCCTTATAAATTATAATGTTACACAAAGAGACTCTACATTATTAATCGACAGAGGAGTTCCCATTACTGAACAGGATAAATTCAGAAATCAGCATGTTACAATTACAATTGCAGTACCTGTAGGCAAGCGAATTAAGATTAATAACAAAGTTGGCTGGGGAAGTTCAGAACATTTTCAATTTCCATGGACCGAAGATTCAAATGATTTTGATTGGGACTCAGAAAGTTTTTCATGGTATCAGCACCAGGGTGAAGAATTAATTATGGAGGAAGAGGGATTATACACTTTAGATGGAAAACCTGCCTACGAAAGAGGGGGGCGTAAAAGAACGTATTACAAAAAAGTTGGACCAAATAAAATAAAGGTAACTGTAGATGATGATGAAGAAGAGAGAAGAAATAATAGTACAAGTGATGATCCGGGTTATAGATATGACAGAACCATTGATTCATTAAAAATCATCAGGGAAAAAGAAGTGAAAAGGATTAAAGATTCTTTGCAAAAGCAAAAAGAAGAGTTGGAAAGAAAGCTGGAAAAAATGGATCAAAATCCAAGCGCTGATGCTTTTAGAAAATATGATTTCGTTCTTAGCATATAATTTACCACACTCCTTTGGTGAGGGATTGGGTGAGGTTAAAGATCGTTTCAATAGTTAAGTTGAAGTTGAAACAAAGCGAGGGCTCTTGCGAAAGCAGGAGCCTTTTTTGATTAGGAGGTTCTGAAACAGGATTTGGGGGATTAAAAGGTTAATACGAATTTTTTACTTGTTATAATGCAGAAAACATTTTTTTTCCTTTAATCCAAAAAATCTACCCAAATCGTGGTTCAGACAATTCACACATTATATTTGCACACTAAAATTTCTTTATGAAAAATACTCCTTTCACACAAAAACATATTGACTCCGGAGCAAAGATGGCTGAGTTTGCAGGATACAATATGCCTATCAGCTATACAGGCATAAATGATGAGCATGCAGCCGTACGTAATAATGCCGGTGTGTTTGATGTGAGCCACATGGGAGAATTTATTTTGAAAGGAGAAAATGCATTGGATCTAATTCAAAGAGTAACAAGTAACGATGCATCAAAATTAATTGCAGGTAAAGCCCAATACAGTTGTTTACCTAATGATAAGGGCGGAATAATAGATGACCTTATTGTTTATTGCATTGAAGAAAATAAGGTTTATATGCTGGTGGTAAACAGCAGTAATATTGAAAAAGACTGGAAATGGATAAGCATTCATAACAATAAAAATGTTGAGATGCACAACATTTCTGATAAAACCTGTTTGCTTGCAATACAGGGACCTAATGCTACAAAGATATTGCAACCGCTTACCGAGATTGACATCATGAATTTAAAGTATTACACATTTGTAAAAGGAAAATTCGCCGGCATTGATAACGTATTAATTAGTGCAACCGGTTATACCGGTTCAGGCGGGGTTGAAATTTATTTTGAAGATAAAGATGGCGCAGCAGATAAAATATGGGATGCAATTTTTGAAGCCGGCACTCCCCAGGGATTAAAGCCAATTGGTTTAGGCGCAAGAGATACGCTGCGTTTGGAAATGGGTTATTGTTTATATGGAAACGATATTGATGATACCACTTCCCCTTTGGAAGGAGGGCTGGGATGGATAACAAAATTCACAAAAGATTTTACAGCGAAAAACATTTTGGAAAAACAAAAAGCAGAAGGTGTTACACAGAAATTAGTGGGAATTGAAATGGTGGAAAAAGGAATTCCCCGGCATGACTATGAAATAAAAGATCACATGGGTGCTGCCATTGGCAGGGTAACCAGCGGCACACAATCACCATCACTTGGTAAAGCAATTGCCATGGGATATGTAAATACTGTGTATTCGCCGATTGGTCAACAGGTGTATGTAAAAGTTCGAAATAAATTATTAACTGCCACAGTGGTGAAGATGCCTTTCGTGTGATAAGAATTGATAAAAATTCAGAGTAAAATTGAAAACAAAACCATCTCTATATACTTCTTTATCTCCTGCACTTTTAAATTTATACGAAGTAAGCACAAGTATTGTTGTAATAATTGATGTATTACGGGCAACTTCAACCATCGCTGCTGCACTAAATAATGGCGCAAAAAGCATCATCCCGGTTGATAGTATTGCAGAATGTATAAAGCTGGGAAAACAAATGGAAGTGATAACTGCAGGCGAAAGGGATGGAAAGATTGCAGAAGGATTAGAGTATGGTAATTCGCCATTTACATATCCTAAAGAATTTATTACAGGAAAGACGTTAGTGCTTACTACAACTAATGGAACAAAGTTGCTTCATATGGCACTTGCAGAAAATGCAAAATCAATTATCACAGGCTCATTCCCTAATTTATCTGCAGTTTGTAACTTTATTGTTGAGCAACAGAAAAACGTAATTCTCGCATGTGCTGCATGGAAGGATAGAGTGAATCTGGAAGATACTTTGTTTGCCGGCGCTGTTATTAACCGTGTTAAAGAAAGTTTCTCTATCAATTGCGATGCATCTAAAATTGCCGAGACATTATACAACGAAGCAAAAGATGACCTGTATGAATTCATGAAAAATAAAGACGCATCACATTATCACCGCCTTACCAATTTCGGACTTGAAAAAGATATTCGCTATTGCCTTACCATAGACGTTGATAATGTTTTACCCATGTATGAGGAAGGAAGATTGATTTCAAAAAAATTTTAAGCTTTGTGGTAAAACCTCATCTTCGATAAATAATGTGTTTAAAAGCCTCCTTTAGGGAGGATTTAGAAGGGGTTGTTCCTGATGAACTTCAAAAAAACATTTTATAAAATAGCACACTGGGAAACCTGGCCTTACCGGGTAAAATACATTCCCCTAATACCTGCATGGCTGTGGTATTGCCTACGCTCCGGCTCATGGTGGTTTTTCACTTCATCAAACCCCTCCTTAACATTCGGAGGTTTTGAAGGCGAAAGAAAAAGGGAAATGTATGATCAGTTACCACCGGGAAGTTATCCAAAAAGTATTTATATCTCCCCCATACTATCCTTTGGCGAAGTTGAAAGGCTTGTTATTTCCCATAACTATCAGTATCCATTTGCTGTAAAGCCTGATGTAGGAACAATGGGTTTTATGTTTAGAAAAATTGATAACATTGATCAGCTAAAAAAATACCATAAAAAAATGCCTTCGGATTATATTATCCAGGAATGGATTACATATCCGCTTGAGGTAAGTGTGTTTTATTATCGGTTCCCTGATCATCAAAGTGGTACTATAACCGGATTTATTAAAAAAGAATTTTTAAGTGTAAAGGGTGATGGAAGATCAACCCTATGGCAATTGATACAGAATTATGATCGTGTGCAATTCAGGCTGGAAGAAATTAAAGCGAAACATGAGTATACATTAAACGACATCATACCTGAAGGCAAAATTTATATTTTGTCTCATGCTTTAAACCTTAGCCGTGGAGGAAAACTTGTAAGCCTTGAGCATGAAAAAGATGAACGGTTATTAGAAGTATTTGATGGACTTAGTCTTTACGCAAAACATTTTTATTATGGTCGTTACGATATAAAATGTAATTCGGTAGAGGAATTGAAAGAAGGAAAATTTTTTTCTATTCTTGAATATAATGGTAGTGGTGCAGAGCCGCATCATGCGTATGGAAAAGGCAACACATTATGGCAGGCGCATAAAATATTTCTCCACCACTGGAAAATTTTATATCAGATCTCCAGATACAATCATAAGCAGGGAATACATTACTGGGATTATAAACGTGGCTGGAATTTTTTAAAGGCAGCAAGAAAGGAATATAATATGCTTAAAAAAATTGACGCTGAAACAGAATTGTAATAGTAATAATTATTTTTAATAAGTTCATAGGGTTATTACGGCACACTTTTTAGGCATATCAATTTATGATTGTAAATGAATACATCGAAATTGATAAGCAAACGATTATTGACGAGTATTTGTCTTTCCTGGATGCAAAAGAGTTTCCGTGTATTGCAGCAAAGGCAGCACTTGGCAGGCAGCATGTAAAGTGCATGATAGCAGGTAACATGGCTTGCCCCAAAGATGATGCAGATATTCTACAATTTTTATACAGGTTTGTGGATGAGTACAGGGGGTCTAAAGAATTTTATCATAGTGCGGCAATTATATTTGCAGGTCCGCAAATTTATAGCGAAGTAATGTTTGATACATTATTATGGCAGCGGTTACAGGCATTTAAAAATTTGGATGCTGAAAAGTATAATTACGATGACCGGGTAGACGAAGATACCTCTTCGGCAAAATTCAGTTTTAGCATTAAAGAAGAAGCTTTTTATATTATTGGTCTTAATCCTGTGAGTAGCAGGCTGGCACGCCGGTTCAGATATCCGACATTAGTGTTTAATCCACATCAGCAATTCGAAGAGTTGAGAGCAACTGCTAAATATGATATGATGAAGAATGTTGTAAGAAAACGTGATGTTGCATATTCAGGTTCAATAAATCCAATGCTTCAGGACTTTGGCGAATCATCTGAGGTGTATCAATACAGCGGGCGTAAATATGATGATACCTGGCAATGTCCTTTAAAGTAACTAATGCAGAAACTAAACATAATTCCTCCCCGTAGTGGTGTTTCATTTATTTTAAAAAAAGATCATCGCCTTAAAATTGTTGATATTGAAGGCGAACAGGTTTCAGATTTTATATGTTACAATCTTCATGATAAAGCAGAATATCTTTCTGGGGGCAGAACTATAGATTATGCTGAAACAATTTATTTAACAAAGGGACATCTATTTTACTCAAACCGGAGTAATGTTATGTTTGAAATGATTGAGGATACTGTTGGTAAACATGATTTTTTACTTACACCATGCAGTGCAGAAATGTTTAAAATAATTTACGGGCATACCGAACCCCACCGGGGTTGTTTTGGAAATCTTTGCGAAGCACTTAATGAATATGGAATTACTCCGGATAATATCCCAACCTGTTTTAATATTTTTATGAATGTACCCGTTGATGGTAAAACTGGAAAAATTTCTGTACTTCCCCCTATAAGCAAAGCCGGAGACCATGTTATTTTGGATGCAAAAATGGATTTGCTGGTTGGTATTACGGCGTGTTCGGCAGGAATGAGCAATAATTATTCGTTTAAGCCTATAGGCTATCAAATAGAAAAATAACTTTGATAGTTATTTTGTCAAGTGTCAGTAGATTTAAGTGCTCTGAGTAAAGAATGTTATGCGTAAAAAATTGATGCTCAAATAAAAATGAGATTAGTATACCTAAGTGTCAAATGTTTTTTATTATATTTAGACTGCCAATTAGGGAATTCCCTCATTACCAAACTAACATTTACTAAACTTATTTATTTTGGCAACCGTATCAAGAAAGAAAGCTAGCCCCCTTAATAACAAACTTATATTAGGAAACCTTAAGGAAATCGGGTTGCACGTAGCAGATCATATTGATGCGATGCTTGCCTATTGGGACAAAAACCAGGTTTGCAGGTTTGCTAATAACGCCTATCTGGAATTTTTTAAAAAATCGCGTGAAGAATTAGTTGGAAAAATAACCATCAAAGAATTTAAGGGTATTTACTATGAAGAAAATATCCCGTTCATAAAAAAAGTACTTAAAGGCAAAAAACAAGCTTTTGAGCGTCAAATGCTATCGCCAGCAGGGGGAAAGCGATATATTGTGGTTAAGTATTATCCTGATTTTGATAATGGAGAGGTAATAGGATTTTTTATGCATGCTGAAGATATAACGCCCATAAAAAAACTCCAGGCGAGAGTGCTTGAATTAGAGAAAACAAAGAAAAGGACAGTTCTTAGGTCTCTAATTGAAACACAGGAAAGGGAACGTGAATTTATAGCCCACGAGTTAAGAGACAATATTAATCAAACGCTTGCTTTCTGTAAAATGACATTGGCAAATGTAAGTGCAGGCATAACTCAGAATATTCATAAGGTAATTGATGATCTAAATGAATTAGGCTTAAAGCTATCGCCAAGTATTATCAGCATGATGGGTTTTTGTGCAGGTGTTACAGAATATATTCATAGTTTTCAAAGTCTTCACCCGGCTGAAATAGATTTTAAATGCGTGAACAATTCAATTGATGACCTATCTATCAATGATAAGCTATCAATTTTCCGGATAATACAAGATTACTTATTGATCCTTGCAACTAAGCCTGAAATAAATAATATAATCATTTCAGTTGATTTCCTCCCTTCAAAGCTTAGTTTACGCATGAGTCATAACACTCCTGACTTTTTTTTATTAAAGAATAGTCATGAATTTAAAGATATTGAGAACAGAATTGATTATTACGGTGGTACGTGGCAGGAATTTAAAAGCAAAAAGGAAATGGTTTTTTTAGTTAATCTGAAAGAGGTATCTATAAAAAAACTAAATAATTCAAAAACAGTTATTTAATAAAGTCATTGTATCAATTCTGTAGTTGTTCTCCAGACCAACCTTTTAAATCAATTAAGTGGTGTTATTTTTTTACTTTTTATCATGGGATATAATAATGTAGATTTATCTGAATTCTCAAATAAGTCTCCCCCGTTGGAAAGATAAATGGGGCTTCAATTAAATGCATGAGCACGTCCACTCTTTCAAGATCCCTGGGTTTAAAACTTGTAGTGGTTGTAGTTATAGGTAACATTATTGGTTCCGGGGTATATAAAAAAGTAGCGCCAATGGCGGCAGAGCTCCATTCATCGGGATGGGTGCTGATAGCGTGGGTACTCGCCGGTATTATTAGTTTATTTGGAGCATTGTGCAACGCAGAGGTTGCAGGGATTTTAGCAGATACCGGCGGAGAATATGTGTATTATAAAAAAATATACAATCGTTTTTTTGCTTTTATGTTTGGCTGGAGTTTGTTTACGGTTATTCAAACAGCAGCCATATCAGCGCTGGCATATTTATTTGCCCAATCACTTAACAGCATTATTCATTTGCCACCGCTACTTCCTTCTTTAGCAACAATAAATGTTGGCGAAGTATTTTATCCATTTGCTGACCTTAATGTAAAACTCACTGCCATTGTTCTTATTATAATTCTTACATGGATAAATTCAAAGGGAATAAAAACCGGGGCAGGTGTGAGCATGGCAATACTCTTACTGGTATTTGCGGGAATATTTACAATTATAGCTTTTGGGTTAATGAGTTCTCATTCAAATATCAGTAATATACAATTGCAGACAACTGATAATTCTCCAATTACCATTAGCGCTGTATTTACTGCAATGCTTGCAGCCTTTTGGGCTTACCAGGGTTGGGCGGCTGTGGGATATGTAGGCGGCGAAATAAAAAACCCACACCGCAATATTCCCAAAGGAATTGCCATTGGTATTTTAACTGTGATCGCTTTATATCTTTTGGTTAATACAACTTACCTGTCATTATTATCCACACAACAACTTGATGAAATTTATAAAGCAGGAAATAAAATAGCGGCGGTGGAGGCTGTACGGAGTTTTTGGGGAGAGAACGGAGCATTATTTATTTCGTTGCTGATTTTAGTTACTACTCTTGGTTGTTGTAATGCAACAGTTTTCTCAAGCAGCAGGCCCTATTATGCAATGGCAAAAGAAGGATTATTTTTTAACAAAGTTGCAAAACTGAATGATAAACACGTGCCTGCTAATTCACTGCTGTACCAAGGTGTTTGGGCATGCCTGCTTGTACTTTCAGGTACTTTCGATCAACTGACTGACATGATCATCTTTGCTATATTCATTTATTATGGAGCCACTACATTAGGAGTTTTTATTCTTCGTAAAAAAATGCCGGATGCTCCTCGGCCATATAAAGTTTGGGGCTATCCTGTTGTGCCGGCAATAGTAATCCTGTTTTGTGCATGCCTTGTGTTCAATACCATTTTTAGTCGTCCACGCGAAGCCGCTATTGGTGTAGTGTTAATGCTTACAGGTGTGCCCATGTATTGGTGGTTTAAAAAGAAGAATGTGCCCCCAACCCCTAAAGGAGAGTAAAGAAGTCTTAGTTCATATTTTGGGACGGTACAAAAAAGTAGGGATCAATAGAAAATTCCCTTTCTATAATCGGTGAAGATTCACTTAATTCAATTTCAAGAAATGATCTGCAATGGCGGATGTGCCACAAAAAAAGCTGTTTGCCTTCTGTTGTTTTTTCGATAAGCTCAGGGAGCATTTCACCCAGAAGTCCGTTCCAGCATGCATCTTCAAGTTGGTCGGCCGCGGATAGTTTACTCTTATCTTCCTCATTTTTCTCAGCCCATTCTCTTGCAGAGAACTTAGTGCCAGTCATAAGTAATATTTCCTGTTGTATAGCTATTGTTTTCATAACAAATAATTTATTGTTTTAAAAACTCTACTTATAAGATGGTAATTCGTTGCCTGATGTTTATTTTAATAATTGAAAGTTGTGTTAAGATGTGCGGCGCTTTTCCTGTATGATCTAAGTTGCAAATAAGAAAAGAATATTAATGGAAGCGCTTAATTATAACAGGTATGATAAAATGTAAACCATGAGCAAAGTTGTTAAACCCATAAACACTGTTGCAACTGAATAAACCTTTAGCATTGTTTTCATTTCAAGCCCTGAAAATTTTGCTATCACCCAAAAATAAGCATCGTTTGCATGTGAGATCATCATAGATCCTGCACCCATTGATAACACGCAAAGTAACTTTCCCTGTTCTGTTGCTAACCCCAAAGCAGGTAATAATGGCAGAACAATAGACGCTGCTGTAATTATAGCCACTGTTGAAGATCCCTGCGCAGTTTTTAGAATAAAGGTTAGCAAAAAAGGAAACAATATCCCAAGAGTGCCCAAAGATAAAGACTGGCTAAAGTGCTCGCCAATTTTGGTGGCGGCAAGCACAGCACCAAATGCGCCGCCTGCTCCAATTATAACAAGGATTCCACCGGCTTTTTCAGCGGCTTCCTGCAGAAGTGTGCTCAAAGAATTTCTTTTCCAGCCACGTTTGCAGTTTAGCGCCAATAATACTCCAATTGATAATGCAATTACCGGATCGCCTAAAGAAAGAAAGTTATTAATCCATTCATTAGGTCCGGTTTTATCTATCACCAAAAATGATTTTAACGCTATCAATACTATAGGAACTATAACCGGAAGGAATGCCTTAAAAACCGAAGGTTTTGGAGAGCTTTTTATCGTTTCATCTGCTGAAATATCTTTTTCGGTAGCGGCGACAGGAATTTTTTTACCTGCATAATTAGCCCATACATATCCTACAACCGCAGCAGGAATAGCAACTAAAATCCCCACCAGAATAATCTTACCTATATCAACACCAATAATACCGGCGGCAGCTGCGGCGCCCGGGTGCGGAGGAATTAAACAATGCACAGAATATAAGCCGGTAGCCAGACTTACGGACATTACTACAATTGAAATTGCCGTACGCTTTGCCAACGAATTGTTCAATCCACTGAGAACGATGTAGCCTGAATCACAAAAAATTGGTAAGCCAACAATAAATCCGGTTATGCTCATTGCAAGCGCCGCATATTTTTCTCCTGTTTTCTTCAGAATAAAAGAAGCCATTACGTTTGTACTACCGGTATGTTCAAGCAAAATGCCAAGGGTAGTACCTAAGACAATGATTAGTCCCAGAGACTTCATGATATTGCCAAATCCGTCTTTAATTGACGTGATCACATCAGCAACCGGAAACCCTACACCTAAACCCACCACAAAACATGATAAGATTAACGCGAAAAAAGGATGCACCCTGTATTTTGCCGTGAGCACAACAATAACAGCAATACTGGCTAATAAACAAATAGAAACATACAAAAAAGAATTTGCCATAAAGCATTTGTATGTTGAAAGTATGAATTAGAGTCAAGCATATTAAAAAAATTTTCACCAAAGGGATCTGATTTGGTCTGGGATGTTCTGCAATATTTCCTGTATTTTGATAGACCCCTCCTTTACCCAACTATAGTTCAGTTTGCTTCTCTAACAATATCTCATCATCTTTATTAATTTTATCTCATGAACTTATTCTCTTTTAAAGAAAGCTTATCTGGCAACGAGCCTCCGCAAAACGCATCTGTATATTTAAAAGCTTTGTGGTACGATGCAAAAGACGAGTGGGATAATGCACATAAATTTATACAGGATATTGATGATAATAAGGCATCATGGATACATGCATATTTACATCGAAAAGAAGGCGATATCGGAAATGCAGATTATTGGTACAGCCGTGCTGGTAAAAAAAGACCTTCTGTTTCTTTAAAAGAAGAATGGGAAGAAATAGTGACTTCCTTAGGTTGACCTTTCTTTTTTGAATTTCTCAAATGCAAAATGCCCTCCGGTTAGAGGGCATTTATTAAAAGATAAATATATTATTTATTGCTTCGTCTTACTTCACCATTTGGTAAAGTAATGGTACCATCAGGAGAAACCCTTGTCCCGTCAGGAAGTCTTTTCTCCCTGGGTTGTTGAACCCGTGGTTGTTCATTACGTGGTTGCG
>MWVX01000437.1_pt1 | contig 13013 bp, 11 predicted proteins | sample 1047311 | NCBI WGS metagenome assembly MWVX01 (sample SAMN06349984, study PRJNA376086) | soil metagenome | isolation source: MtG-4 sample Antarctic (ecotone) soil | place: Antarctica | collected 2015-01-13 | reverse complement strand
GCCTGGTATAGCTCTAACCATACCCCATCCAGTTAAATATTCTTCACGGGAAATATTATATTTTATTTTATCCCTTACTACATATTGATCATACATCATTGGCATTAAAACATCTCCTCCTCCAAAAACCAAACTCCCAAAACGATAAAAATTTTCAAATAAAGCAAAACTTCTTTTGTTTTCCCAGTTTTGAGTTCGTGAAACCTCACTCAAAATACCCGCAATCATAAAAATTAATACAAACAACCAGATATTAGTCCATTTAACAAGTTTGGGTTTCAATTCTTTATTACGTGGATAGCGATTGTTACTAAAGTTAGTAACAACACCTCCCAGGATTATCAAAATAGGAAAAACCCAGGGTGTTTTGAATAATAAAAATGTGATTACTAAAGATGCAAGCATTACCACATAGGTAATCAAATTAGATATCGAAGTTTTATAAACTCTGTAGGCGGCAAAAGCCAAAAACCCTACAGCCATGGGTTGAATAAATTTAAAAATGCTAAGTTCAGCATGATTGCTATCAAAATACTGAACGGCAAATGACAAAGCTGCCATTAAAGCGCATGCCGGCAATATCCAGATGATCAGCGTTAAAACCGCCAAAGGAACGCCTCCCCTTTTATATCCAATTAAAGTTAGTGTTTGAGTAGAAGATGCACCGGGTAAGAGTTGACAAAAAGAAACGTAATCCATTAATTCTTCTTTGGTAACATCCCGCCTTTTGTCAACGAAAGTTTTCATCATCATCCCCAAATGCCCCTGAGGGCCACCGAAGGCCGTAAGACTATGAAAAAAAACCGCCTTTAAAAAAGGGCCATGGCGCAGCAACATATTTGAAAGTACTAAATATAAAAAAATCGATATTAGTTAAATTTTTTTCATTTTTAAAAATTAGATTTTTACCAATGTAAATTTGAATATGCCAGATGATGCAACAAAAGTTTTTTTTAATAGAAACGGTTATCTAATTTCTCTAAGTTTCTTCATATTTCTTTATTCTTGTACTCCAAAGCACATTTTTAATCCAACAAAAGATCAGGTTAAAGACTCAACAGGAAATGCAGACTATTCAAATATTAATTATTGGGCATCTCATCCATGGAAAAAAGATGCAGCTGATAATATTCCCGCAGGTATTAAAAATAAAAATACAGACTCCGTGGCAGATGTGTTTTTTATTCATCCCACAACTTATACCGACGTCACACTGCCAATGGGATGGAATGGAGACATAAGTAATGAGTTATTAAATAAAAAAACAGATAACTCAACCATTTTGTATCAGGCAAGTGTGTTTAATGAGCAGTGCAGGGTATTTGCACCCCGGTATCGACAGGCAAATTTGAAGGCATTTTATACTAATAATAAGGATGATGCGGATAAAGCTTTTGCCATTGCCTACGATGATATAAAAACCGCCTTTGAATATTATTTAAAGAACAACAATGTCGGCAAACCAATTATTATCGCATCTCATAGCCAGGGCACCTTGCATGCAGTAAGATTATTGAAAGAGTTTTTTGAGGGAAAACCACTGCAAAAAAAATTAATATGTGCATACATAATTGGGATGCCGGTATTTACCAGTTATTTTAAAGAATTAAAACCCTGCAGCGATTCCGCAACTACAGAATGTTTTGTTAGCTGGCGAACATTTAAAGAAGGATATACTCCTGAATATGTACAAGAAGAAAAAGAAAGGGCATATGTGACAAACCCTTTAACCTGGACACTTAGCGAATCTCAAGCCCCGGCAAATCTAAACAAGGGCGGAATATTAAAAGATTTTGATAAAGTGATGCCAGGGCTGGTTCATGCACAAATAAATAAAAATATTTTATGGGTGAACAAGCCTCAATTTTTTGGAGATGTTTTTTTAACTATGAAGAATTATCATATTGCTGATTTTAATTTGTTTTACATGAACATACGGGAGAATGTTAGAACAAGAATTGAATCATATTTTAATAAGTCGAATTATTCTAGCAATACAAAAGCTACCCAGTAAATAAAGATATTTTAAAACTCTGCACTCTTTGGCGTTCTGGGAAAGGGAATTACATCACGGATGTTTGACATACCAGTTACAAATTGTACCAACCGCTCAAAGCCAAGCCCAAAGCCAGCATGCGGCACTGTGCCAAATTTTCGAGTATCCAAATACCAATCTAATTCTTCAGTGGAAATATGCATTTCATTCATGCGTTCCGTTAATTTATCCAACCGCTCTTCCCGTTGAGAACCGCCAACAATTTCACCAATGCCCGGCGCTAAAATATCCATTGCAGCAACGGTTTTGCCATCATCATTCTGGCGCATATAAAATGCTTTTATTTGTTTTGGGTAATCAGTTAGTATTACCGGTTTTTTAAAATGTTTTTCTACAAGATAACGTTCATGCTCACTTTGCAGATCTACGCCCCAATCATCAATTAAATATTGAAATTTCTTTTTCTTATTGTGATTAGAGTCTTTTAATATTTGTACCGCCTGGGTATATGTCAATCGTTCAAAATTATTATTGATTACAAATTCCAATTTTTCAAGAAGACCCATTTCACTTCTTTCATTCTGAGGTTTTTGCTTTTCTTCTTCCTCTAAGCGTGTTGCTAAAAATTCAAGATCTTCTTTATTATTTTCTAAAGCATATTTTATGATGCACTTAATAAATTCTTCAGCGAGGTTCGCATTGTCTTCCAGATCATAAAAAGCCATCTCCGGCTCTATCATCCAAAATTCCGCAAGGTGTCGAGCGGTATTTGAGTTCTCTGCACGAAAGGTTGGCCCAAATGTATAAACATCTGCCAGCGCCATTGCTGCAAGCTCTCCTTCTAATTGCCCACTTACGGTAAGGTTGGTTGCTTTCCCAAAAAAATCTTCTTTATAATTTATTGAACCATCTTCATTTTTTGCCGGGTTGGCAAGGTCAAAGTTGGTTACATGAAACATTTCTCCTGCCCCCTCCGCATCTGAAGCAGTAATAATTGGAGTATGCAGGTAAACAAAGCCTTTATCATTGAAAAATTTATGGACGGCAAAAGCTAACCCATGGCGCACCCTGAAAACTGCTGCAAAAGTGTTCGTTCTAAAACGCAGGTGAGCATTTTCTCTTAAAAACTCTAGACTATGTTTTTTTGGTTGTAAAGGATATTTTTCAACATCGCTGTCACCTAATATTTCAATTGTTTTTGCCTTAAGTTCTATTTTTTGTCCTTTGCCCAATGAGGAGATGATCTCTCCACTTACTTTTAATGCAGCTCCTGTTGTTATTCTTTTTAAAAGAGACTCTTCAAATTTACCAAGTTCGGCCACTACTTGTAAATTATTGTTGGTGCTGCCGTCGTTCAGGGCTATAAACTGATTATTTCTAAAAGTGCGAACCCACCCCATAATATTGATATTATAATCCACTTTATCACCTGCAAGCAAATCTTTTATTCGTGTTCTGGTATTAAACATATTTGCATTTTAACTGGCAAAGATAAGGATACACATAAATTAGTTTTGGTAAGGAAAATTGATGTTATAACTATTGCTTCACGGGTCAGTACCATTAACGACCCACTAAGCTTTATCAAGAGCAAATACTTGAATATAAATATTTTTTGCTTTTACAAAAAAATCTTATTATTGCATTGGAATAAGCTGATCGCTTCTCCTTTTCTCTAAGCTTTTCAGTTCAATAACAGAATCCATTCCATATAAATCATCAAATTTATAGTTCACACTTTAAGATCGTTTTTGAGTTTTAATTTACAAGTATTTTTATGTACGACATTTCACAACTGAACGATATGCTCGTTCCTGAGTTGCAGGATATAGCACTAGAACAGAATATTCCCAATTCACAAAAACTAGAAAAGCAGGACCTGATCACACAAATTCTGCAAAAACAAAGCATAATGTCAAATGTTACAGAAGGCGAAAAGCCTAAAAGAAAAAGAATAGCAAAACCGGTAGTACCGGCACTAAACGAGGTTGCCCCAATTGAAGAAGAAAAGATAAAGCCTGATCCCCGTCCTAAAAAAACAGAGGTAGTGGTTGCTGATAAAAAGAAAAATATCAAGAAAGAGGTAGAAGTAGAAAAAGAAAAAGAAGAAGAAGAAGAACAAAAGGGAGAAGAAGAGAGAGAGGATAATCAGGATAGCAACGATAATTTGCACAACAGCCCCATGTCCATAGCTCCGGCACTAGTTAGCTTATTAAACGATGATATACCGCAAAGCGGAGAAACACAAAGTAATGGTGGGCCCGCACAACAAAGAAACTTCCCACAACGGAAGGAGCCTGCATTTAATATTGAATTTGACGGTATTATTTTAGGCGAGGGTGTTTTAGAAATGATGCCTGACGGGTATGGATTTTTGAGAAGCAGTGACTACAATTATTTGTCATCTCCTGATGATATTTATGTTTCCCCTTCACAAATAAAATTATTTGGATTAAAAACCGGTGATACCGTTTATGGTTCTGTTCGTCCGCCAAAAGAGGGAGAAAAATATTTTGCATTATTAAAGGTTGAAACCATTAATGGAAAAGGGCCAGACGAAGTTCGTGACCGTGTTCCCTTTGATTATTTAACACCATTATTTCCTTTTGAAAAATTAAATTTATTTACAGAGTCCAGCAATCTTTCTACAAGAATAATGGACTTGTTTACGCCAATTGGTAAAGGCCAGCGAGGGTTAATAGTTGCTCAACCCAAAACAGGTAAAACGATGTTGCTGAAAGAAATTGCTAATGCAATTGCAGCAAACCACCCGGAAATTTATTTAATAATTGTTTTGGTAGATGAAAGGCCCGAGGAGGTGACTGATATGGAGCGTAGTGTACGTGCAGAAGTTATTGCATCAACATTTGATGAGCCGGCAGATAAGCATGTGAAAGTTAGCACCATGGCTTTGCAAAAAGCCAAACGACTGGTAGAGTGTGGACATGATGTTGTAATTTTATTAGACAGTATTACCCGTTTGGCAAGAGCACACAATACAGTTGCACCCGCTAGTGGTAAGGTTTTATCAGGGGGTGTTGAAGCCAATGCCATGCAAAAGCCAAAACAATTTTTTGGAGCTGCAAGAAAAATTGAATTTGGAGGATCGCTTACAATTATTGCTACTGCACTTGTTGATACCGGAAGTAAAATGGATGAAGTAATATTTGAAGAATTTAAAGGAACGGGTAATATGGAATTGCAATTAGACAGACGATTGTCAAACCGTAGAATTTTTCCTGCTATAGATATTGTAGCATCTTCTACCAGGCGTGATGATCTGTTATTAGATAAAGATGTTTTAAAACGCATGTGGATTCTACGCAATCACATGGCCGATATGAATCCTGAAGAAGCAATTAATACCCTTATGAAAAATATGAAGGGAACAAAAGATAATATGGAATTTTTAACTTCAATGAACGGATAAAAAAAAAACATTATGAAAAAAAACATTATTTATTCATCCATTTTTTTGCTTTCCCTTTTTACTTCCTGCAGTGAAAGTGCGGAAAAAACAGAAATAAAAACTGAAAACACTGGAACTACAGTTAAAGAGCCAGTGCCCAATAATATTGTAGACACTTCCAAAAGAACTTCTATATCTGTAGGTTCGGATGGTGCAGGGGTAAGAAGTAAAAACACAGAAGTAATTGTTGATAAAAATGGAGTTAAAGTAGGCACCAAAAAAGTAAAGGTTGAAATAAATAGGTAATTTATTTTTCTATAAAAAAGTTAACCACTGTTTAAAACGGTGGTTTTTTTATTTACACACTGTCATTTCTACTATTGCACAATGCCGATTGAAAAAATTAATATTGAAAAATTTTTAGAGCTGGCAAATCATTATCCTGTGATTGATGTTCGCAGTCCCGGAGAATATACACATGCACAAATCCCCGGTGCATTTTCGCTACCATTATTTAGTGATGAAGAAAGAAAAATAGTGGGAACTGCTTACAAACTGCAAAGTAAGGAGATAGCTATTAAAATTGGGTTAGATTTTTTTGGGGTGAAAATGAAGAAGATGGTTGAGGAAGTAGAAAAAATAGTTGACAGTTGCCGGTTGACAGTGGAGAATAATAATGTTTCTGTAGCAGACAACCGACAACTGACAACTGACAACACAATTCTGATCCACTGTTGGAGAGGAGGTATGCGAAGTGCTGCAGTAGCCTGGCTAATGGACTTGTATGGCTTTAAGGTTTATACTTTGATTGGTGGGTATAAAGCCTTTCGAAATTGGGTATTAGAGCAATTTTATATAAATCATAAATTAAAAATATTAGGTGGATACACCGGTTCGGGAAAAACATTAATACTTACGGAATTAAATGGGAAAGGAGATTCTGTTATAGATCTTGAAAAACTTGCACATCATAAAGGTTCAGCATTTGGAGCCATTGGGGAAGCTCCGCAACCTACACAGGAAATGTTTGAAAACTTATTGGCAATAAACTTATTTGAAGCAGGAAGAAAGAACTATGAAGTAAGAAAAAGTGAAGATCTTCTTACTTCTTACCTCCTACCTCCCACTTCAGCTTTATGGATTGAGGACGAAAGCCAGCGAATTGGAAAACTCATCATTCCCAATCCTTTTTGGGAGAACATGAGAACCAGCCCGGTTTATTTTCTTGATATTCCCTTTGAAGAAAGATTAAAATTCCTGGTTGATACCTATGGAACTTTTGAAAAAGAAAAGCTCGCAGATTCCATTGAGCGGATAAACAAAAGGCTGGGGGGGATGGAAACTCAGAATGCTCTCACCTATTTATTAGAAGATAATATTAATGAATGTTTCAGCATATTATTAAAATATTACGATAAGTTTTATCTAAAAGGCCTTCATAACAGAAAAAATTATGAGTCTTTACTAAATATTATTCCCTGTATGAGCGTTAATACCACAGTTAACGCAAATAAACTTACCCAACAAGAAGTATGAAATACTATTTAATTTTTTTATTACTGCCTTTAAAGGTTGTTTGTCAGGATGTTGAAGGAGTGTGGATTGGCACTCTATATAATGATACAACCGGAAAATATCTTCCTTATGAATTGGTTATAAGTGATAGCAAAGGAAAACTTAGTGGATTTTCACATACCTTATTTGGAGAAAAAAATAATTATGAGATCGGGGTAAAAGCTTTAAAAATTAAAAAGAAAAAAGCACAGGTATTTATTGAGGATGATGGGCTGATTTATAATAATTATGCCGCCGCAGCCCCTAAGGGGGTTAAACAATACAGTATATTAAATTTGGTATCAGGAGATTCAGGGTTACGGTTAATTGGTGTTTTTAAAACCAATAGAACAAAAGAATATGCATCATTAACAGGAACCATACAATTGCTTAAAAAAAATAATGCATCTGAATCTAAACTAATACCAAAGCTGGAAGAAATGAATTTAACCAGCTCCCTTAGTTTTAATAAATATAAACTAACCCAAAAAGAAGAGTTACCTGTAGAAAGTGCTCCCTCCTCTAGTCAAAGAAGCACCGGGCAAATAAAAGTTAATACAGTTAAGAATCCTAACCCAAAATCAAATAAGGTTTCAGATACCCGAATTTTTTCAGAAGAATTGGCAAGGAGGAAGGTTGAAACAATAAAAACAGTATACTTCACTTCTGACAGTTTACTTCTAACACTATATGATAATGGCGAAGTTGATGGCGATACAGTTAGCATTCTACTAAATGAAACAAATATTTTATCTAAGCAAAGGTTAACGGCCAAAGCCATAACTAAAACTATTTATATAACTCCGGAACTGGGCGATACTTTGCAGCTTATTATGTTTGCAGAAAACTTAGGTAGCATAGCCCCGAATACCGGTTTACTCGTTATACAAGATGGAAATGAGCGATACCAGATCAGGTTTGAAGGAGATCTTAAAAAAAATTCAGCAATAGTTTTAAGAAGAAAACGGAATAAAAATTTTTAAAGATCTTTAGCATATGACAATAGAAGTAGTTAAACTCACTCAATTTTCTCACGGGGCTGGTTGCGGATGTAAAATTTCTCCAAAAATTCTAGAACAAATTTTGCATTCCAACATTACATCTCCGGATAATAAAAAGCTTATTGTTGGCAACAGCAGTAAAGACGATGCCGCAGTGTATGACCTGGAGAATGGAACAGCCTTAATTTCCACTACTGACTTTTTTACGCCAATTGTTGATGATGCTTTTGATTTTGGAAGAATAGCTTCTGCAAATGCTATTAGTGACGTATATGCGATGGGGGGTAAACCAATTCTAGCAATAGCAATTCTCGGATGGCCGGTGGGCAAACTTTCCCCAGACATTGCACAAAAAGTTATTGAAGGTAGCCGATCAATTTGTGCAGAAGCCGGCATATCATTAGCAGGGGGGCATAGCATTGATTCTCTTGAACCAATATTCGGATTGGCGGTTAATGGCCTGGTAACTATTGAAAATATTAAGCAAAATAATTTAGCTAAAGAAGGTGATCATATATTTTTAACCAAAGGATTGGGTGTGGGTATTTTGACAACTGCAGAAAAAAAAGGGATTTTAAAAGAAGAACATAAAGGCATTGCAGCAAAACAAATGATGCAACTAAATAAAACAGGAGAAAAGTTAGGAGCAGTAACAGGAGTGAGTGCGATGACAGACGTTACCGGATTTGGTTTATTAGGTCATTTAATTGAAATGGCGGATGGCAGCGGTTTGAGTGCTGCAATCGAATTTAATAATGTCCCTTTAATTATTGATGATTTAAATAATTATATCAAACAACAATGTATTCCGGGTGGTACAACAAGAAATTGGGATAGCTATGGTGATAAGGTAGGCAAGATAAGTGATTACCAAAAAGCAATTCTGGCTGATCCTCAAACCAGCGGTGGATTATTGATTGCTGTAAACGAAGACAGTGTAGAAAAAATTAAACAAATATTTGTTACGGAAGGGATAGAACATGTAACCCCAATTGGGAGATTCGTCAAGCAATCCGAAGTTGTAATAACTATTTTGTAATGCATTTAAGCATAGCTGATATAATTGGGAGCCTTGGGGTATTTATCTTACTTCTTGCTTTTGTTTTGAATCTTCAAAATAAACTTTCAAGAGAAAGTTTGTTTTATATTCTGATGAATGTTGTTGGCGGCGCATTGGCATGCTTTGCTTCATACCTTATCCATTATGTTCCTTTTATAATTCTTGAAGGTGTGTGGACACTCGTTTCTATAATCGCGTTAGCTCGGCATTTTTCCAACAAATAACTATTTGTTAGCAGTAAACATCTTATCAATCTTCTTCGATAAAGTTTTGTCCTTTTCTGTAACGGTATCTCCGGCATCATGTGTGCTTAACCAAATTTCAACCTGGTTATAAGTATTGGTCCATAATGGGTGATGGTCCTTTTTTTCTGCTTCCAGTGCCACCCTCGTCATAAATGCAAAAGCTTCTGAAAAGTCCTTAAATTTAAATTTTTTATAGAGTTTATCATTTTCCGCTTTCCACATAAGTATCATTTTTAAATTTAAAAATTGCAATCAAGGTTGTTACTGCACAAACTGCTAAAATTCTTATGAGAATCATCTTAAATATTTAATAATAAAAGTAATGTCAATATTTATTAAGCCCAATATACACAGATTATCCTATTGTAAGTTACACAGTTACTGAAGAAAATAATACAAGTCTAAAAAATAAGATGTTGTTTATTCCTGATCTTTTCATTCGTCATCTCCGTTACAAGCTGAACAGAAGGTATTGTTCTTATTGAACCCATTAACCCTGCAACTTCATCATCCTGAATTATATCATCTTTGATAAGCCATAAGAAATCGAGATGTTTAAATTCCGGTAAAAGGTATTCGCCATCAAATTGATTGTTATACAAGTAATGCCTGATGGTACCGGCGTTTTCAGCATATTCATAAATAGCGAAAAAATAAGTGCGCTGTTTTTTGTTAAGCTGAATTTCTATGCTATTATTTATCCTGAAATCAAATCTTAAAAGCTGGTTGAGATGCCAGCAAAATTGGTAATGTTTAATAGGCGCTACAATACCCAGCAGTCGTGTATCCTGGAAGAACTCATCTACCAATACCTGGTTATCTATGCGAAGTTTCATAAAAGTTGAAAGCAAAAAAACTCAAATATAAAGATTAAAAATTCTGAAGTCCATTGTCATAAAAAACAGCTTACTCTTTTAAACTTATCTCTTTTCTTAAATCGTAAGGTATAATTAATGGTTAAATATACTTTTACCATCAGGTCTAAATTTTGTCATCTTCATTACATATCGCATTAGTCGGAAATCCAAATAGTGGAAAGAGTTCAATATTTAATGCGCTAACTGGCTTAAATCAACAAATCGGAAATTTTCCCGGAGTAACAGTTGATAAAAAAATTGGTGTCTCAAATATTTCTAAATCATTAACGGCAAATATTATCGACCTCCCGGGCGCTTATAGTTTATATCCAAAAAGGCATGATGAATGGGTTTCTTACAAGGTTCTTATAAGCCAGGATAAAGATGTAAAGGCAGATATCTTTTTATTAATTGCCGATGCCTCTAATCTCAAGAGAAATCTTTTATACTGCTCCCAGCTTATAGATCTTAAGAAGCCAGTTGTGGTTGCACTCACTATGATGGATCTTGCTAAGAAAAAAAATATTCAGATTGATATTGCTGGCCTCGAACGCGAGTTGGGTGTGCCCGTAATTCCAATTAATCCAAGAAAAGATAAAGGGATTAAAGAATTAAAAAAAGCTATCGAACAAGTTGCAGAAGATCTACACAAAACACCTGCACGGGATTTCATTGATAGTAAAGCCTTCGCCCCCGAAGCTATTAGAGAAATACACAATCAATTTTCTGGTTTTAGCGATTACCGGGCCATTCATTATCTTATCAATCATGAAAATTTTGAACTTGAAAAAGAAACCCAGGATATAATCGAAACAATAGAGCTCAGGAATAAATTTAATCCAACTAAAACACAAGCCGAAGAAATTGTGCAGCGGTATGGGCGGATAAAGCACATAATGCATCAAACGGTAGTAGAATCTGACCCTTTGCAAAAAGCATTATTTACAGAAAGGCTGGATAATATTTTATTGCACCGCATATGGGGATATATAATTTTAATTGCCGTGCTTTTTATACTTTTCCAAAGCATATTCTGGATAGCGCAATATCCCATGGATGCAATTGAATGGAGCTTTGCAAAGTTGGGAGGGTATCTCAGCAGTGCACTTTCCGAATCGTGGTTTAGTGATATTTTGATAAATGGTGTGCTGGCAGGACTGAGCGGCATATTAATTTTTATTCCACAGATAATGATATTGTTTGGTTTAATAACATTATTGGAAGATACGGGTTACATGGCACGCATAAGTTTTCTCACAGATAAACTTATGCGAAAAGCAGGCTTAAACGGAAAGAGTGTTATGCCTATGATTAGCGGTCTTGCGTGTGCAGTACCGGCAATAATGAGTGCAAGAAATATTGAAAATAAAAAGGAAAGGTTGCTCACAATTATGTGTACACCGCTTATGAGTTGTAGCGCAAGACTGCCTGTTTATACAATACTGATAGCCCTCATCATTCCTAAACAATTGTATTTTGGTTTTTTAAGTTTGCAGGGGCTGGTTATGATGGCTTTATATTTTTTGGGAACTGTGATGGCATTGCTAACAGCTTACATATTTAAATGGTTTATTAAAAGTATTGAAAGAAGTTATTTCATTTTGGAGTTACCCGTTTATAGAAGTCCCCGTTGGAAAAATATTTTTTATACCATGGTTGAAAAAGCAAAAGTTTTTGTTTTTGATGCAGGAAAAGTTATCATGGTAATCAGTTTGCTTTTATGGGTGCTAAGCAGTTACGGACCCTCGGAAAGAATGAAAGCTGCAAGTGAAAAATTTGAAACACTTGCCACAAAAAACCCATTAAAGGCTAATGAATATAATAAAGAAAGAAAAACAGCATTACTTGAAAATTCTTATGCCGGGATATTAGGTAAAGCTATTGAGCCGGCAATTACACCTTTAGGTTATGATTGGAAAATAGGAATCGCATTGATAACATCTTTTGCAGCAAGGGAAGTTTTTGTGGGAACGATGGCTACCTTATATAGTGTTGGTGAGGATAGTGGGAATGATAATACAACGCTGCGACAAAAAATGCAGGCAGCTGTAAAACCCGACGGCAGAAAAGTTTACACAGTTGCCACCGGACTATCCTTATTGGTTTTTTATGTACTTGCTATGCAATGTATGAGTACGCTTGCAATTGTAAAAAGAGAAACGAGAAGTTGGAAATGGCCCATCATACAATTTTTTTATATGACAGCCTTGGCGTATGTAATGAGTTGGGTAGTGTATAATATTTTCAAGTAATTATCTACCAATTCGACACAGTTGCAATCCTATTTTTTACCTGCGGATAAATTCGTTGAGACAGCTGATTTAAAATATCCTCTTTTCTGGGTATTTGATAATTATTATTGTTGAGTAATGCATACTCATTGCTGCTTAACGCTCTCAAATCTCCTGAATAAGTTGCATATTCCTCTTGCCAGTTAAATTGATCATTGTATCGCTGAGTGGTAACATTTCTTCCCGTAGTTACGTCAATTATACTTAATTCCATATCACCCGAAGCCGTGAAATACTGCTTTATAATATTTAATCTTGCAGTAACGGTTTTATAAAAAACTTTGCCAGAAGTATCCCTTCCTGCTTCAATTTGACGGCTTACATCACGGGAGTATTGATTGGTCATAGGTTGCGGAATATCAAGATATATCCAGGTAAGATCTACTTCCCAATCCGGGCGCACATTTTCTCTTCTTGCCTCCCAGTTTGTGTAAAAAACCGCAAGCGAATTTCTATTGTAGTTTCCGCCCAGATCATTAACCAGGCTTCTTTGAAAATAATCGTTATTAAAATTATTTCCATAATTATTCCATCCCATGCTGTTGTAAAAAAAAGTATTGTCTTTAACAGGGTTAATAACAACAGTTATAATACTATTTT
>MWVX01000436.1_pt1 | contig 13034 bp, 9 predicted proteins | sample 1047311 | NCBI WGS metagenome assembly MWVX01 (sample SAMN06349984, study PRJNA376086) | soil metagenome | isolation source: MtG-4 sample Antarctic (ecotone) soil | place: Antarctica | collected 2015-01-13 | reverse complement strand
TATAATTGGCAGCAGGCAGATGACGGCAGTCAATGTATTGTGAAGTGTAATTTTGATCCCTGCGCATTACCAGCTTACCTGATAAATCATAAACCCGAATATCAAATCCACTGCGTAAGCTTTGCGAAACCACGAAGTTTAGACTGCTGCCATAAGAAAATACCTGTATATTTTCACCAGCGGCATCATCAATTCCAGTTGTGATTGAACCTGAAGTAATTAACTGACTTGTGTCGCCCTCATAAGCGTAGTCATTAAGAGTAATTTGCAATCCATCTTCTGCAATTGACAGCCGCATCCAGCCATAATTTAGAGTACCGTCGCTGTTTGCAAGCCTGAAACCAATTAGGGAATCAGTAATTCCTAACCAGTTACCACCCTGATGTGTGTAAACTTCATCATAAAAATATAAGCTGAAATTAAGGAGCGCATTTCCGATAAAAAATGTATCATCTGCATTGATTGTATCGCCGGGAAGAATTACTGCAGCAGAATAATAGGTATTGTCGCTATAAGTTTTTACCTGGCCTGCAATTCCATTTCCGTTGAGAGGAATAATTCTCGCATACTTAAGAGTGGCGGTTTGCGGCAATCCTAAAATTGTGGCGTAATAAGTGGTGCTTAAAACAGAGAATTGAAAATCATCAGTGCCATCATTGTTGATATCAATAAAAAAATCGTTGCCGACAGTTGCTACGGAATCAGGATCGAGGTTGGTATAAATAACATCGGCTTGTGCTTCTTGGCTTAGTGCGAGAAATATGCCGCCGCTAACAGCATATTGCAGCAGTCGTTGTGTGTCAGAATGTTTTGTATACATAAATCAGGAGCGAAGTTAGTAGTTTGTGGTGTTACTGTCATTCCGGACTTGATCCGGCATCTATTTTTAGATTGCGGCTCAAGCCTGCAATGACTTTCTTCAGTTAACTTGTCCTATTATACTAAAAGCACGTATTTCAATATTTCAGGATAAAAATGGCCTGGATAGTTTTCCTACATTAGCAGATTTGAAATTAAATCAAGAAGGCATTAAATTTGTTCAACAAAAAATAAAATATGAATTACAAAATATCATTTCAGGAAATGGGGGAACAGGGCAAGAAACTCTTATCCAAGCAGCCTCCAGTTACCTTACAACAAGCCAGAGCACAGGTGAAAATGTTGAAGGAACAGGGTATACAAAAAGACAAGAAGAAAAAGATTTAGAGAAGTATATTAGTAACTTGGAACAAACTTAGCCGTAAGTTAGGGATTAGTATATGACAGTTTCGGCTACTGTCATGCCGTGCTTAATCCGGCATTCGTTGCATTAGGAAACGTTTAGATTGCGGGTCAAGGCCGCAATGACGTTATAACATAGAATTCATTTATTAATGAAATTATTGGCTGATGTATATTTTATCTGATGTTGAAAAAACACCATCCAATATTTTTGCTATATAAATTCCTTCCGGCAAGTCTGCGCAATTAACTACATGGTTTATACCGGTAATATTTTGTTCTTTCACCAGGTTACCTGCCAAATTAAAAATTTGAAGTTTGATATTGTATGCAAGTGTTTGCATACTGATATACACATAATTATTAAAACTATAAAGGCTGATATTATTTAAAGCGAAGGAAGCAACTGGGGTAATTATAGAATCCGTTACAATGTAATTTTCAGACTGTTCGTAAGCATAGTCATGAATTGTTAAAGGGGAGCTATTGTCGCCTAAGCTTAGTCGCATCCAGCCGTATAAACTATCGCTATCTGTTATAATTCTAAACGCCATAATTCCTTCAGTTACTCCCAGCCAATAACCTGCTGCAAAAAGTGGATTTTCATAAGCTTTCACCTGATAAGCCATATAAATACTGCCCGATACAAAATTGTTGTCAGCGTTAATAATTTCACCCTCATCAACTGGGCGAAAGTATTTAAATGTATAACCATAATAATTTATGCCGGTGCCACCTACAATTTGATTGTCATTTAAAGCAACAACGTTTAATAAATTAACTGTAAAATAATAGGTGTTGAAAGTATAAAACCAAAATCTGAAGTCATCAATATCGTCTTCATTTATATCTACGAAATATTCGGCTCCTTCACCACCAATTACAACATCAGGGTCTATATCTGTATAAATAGTTTGTGCATCAACATTACCTGCAACAATAAATGATGCTGCTACTGCAGAATATTGGATGAGTTGTTTGGTGGTATTCATTAAATAAAAATAAGCTTAAAAATAGTGAAAGGATAGAGACAGTAGATTACAACAGGTGATCGCCGCTAATGTCCTCTGTTCGTTTCTAATCACAACATTCTGAATTTATAATGTGATCAGGCATCCGCTTTTGTGGATATTTCCCGGTGTAAGCTTTTATCAACTACTTCTGCCATTGCATCGATATCGAGGCTATTGCCTAAAAATTCATTTACTTTTTTAAGCTCTTCATGCGGATGATTAATCAGATTGAGGTGAGATACATATAGTATTTCTATGTTCTCCTGCTTTGGCGCCCATATATGCACACGTTCAAGATTTTGCTTAAAAGCATTTACTACACGCAAATTCACAGCATCTTGACGGGCTTTGCCTTCACGGACAAGCATTTTATGCTGGCTCATGATCACTTCGTCTAAATCACGCTCCATAAAAACTATTTTGTAATGGTAGTTTGCAGGCAATTCGAACAGTAAATGGCTTATAATTTTTACGGCTTTACCCTGAGCATCTTTCAGCCACAGTTTATTTCGTGCAAGCGACTTTACCAGCTCATGTTCATAGTATCCCCTCGGGTTATTTTCGTCGGGTTGCCGAATACGATCGGTAAAAATATCAATACCCCCTTTATCGAGCATCTGCATCATCATGCTTGTGCCCGATCGGGGTAAGCCGGATACAATTACAACTGTTCCCTTTATGTAGTCTTTTACCTTCTCTTTATGCTCGATTGCAGCCTCAGGCTTTTTAAGATGCTCGTTATAAATTTTATTTAACCACATGCGGGCTTTATTTATGCCCGGCGCCATTTTAAGGCACACCTCAAATGCTTCTGCAGACCGCTCGAACTCGCCGATGCCATACAATGCCTCGCCCAGATGATAATGTGCAAATGGAAAGAAATAAGTTAAGCCTACGGCATTGAGGAATGAATCAATCGCATCGTGCCACATTTTACGCCGTAAGTAAGTTACACCTAACCCGTGATGCGCCGCAGCATTTCCGGGATCATATTCAAGCTCCTTTTTAAATGCTTCTTCACCTTTTTTCCACTGCTTCAGGGCAAGATAGCAGCGGCCAAGCTGCATGTGAATGCGGGCTATTTGGGGTGCATCTTTTTCGATCTGCTCAAATAGCTCCATTGCTTCTTTCGCCTTATTTTCTATTAATAGCAAATTGCCTTCGGTGATACGCATTCCTAAAAATTCCTTTCCACCACTGGCGTCCTTCATTTTTGCTAAAACCTCGCGGCATTCCTGCACTTTATTTAAAGTTTGGTAAACATGCGCCAGCCTCATACCGTAACGGCTAACGTCACGATTTTCGTCGAAAAGCTTTTTTAATATATCGAGCGCTTCATTGTATTTGCGTCCATGGATGTATGACCGGGCGAGGTAATAGTTATTTTCGTTGATGGTATTTTTAGCTGCTTTCTCAGCATTTTCATCCGGTTTTTCTACATACCCGAGCTCAATCAGTTGCTGCAAGGCCTCCCGTGCAGCATAAGGGTCTTCCTGCTTATCGGCCGGGTGCTCGCCGCTGTCGCCGGGAACGTCCTCCCATGATGGAATTTTTTCAGGAATTACATGTTCTTCAAATGCATTTACCAGCACATTACCATCCATATCAGCGCCCACAGGTAAGCCATACATTGTAAGAATCGTTGGGGTAACATCAAGAATTGATGCGCCATAAATGCGCTCATCTTTTTTAATGCCTGGACCGTTTAAAACAATTATGCCGTAAGGGCTGTGCTCGAGTGCGGGAGCAGCAGGCTCTTTTGGTAATGAAAGAGGACGTAAATGGTCCGGATGAAAGCCATGGTCGGAAATGAGCATCACCGTTACATTATCGCCAGCAAGCTTAATTAATCGTTCAAGCATCATATCGTGATAACGGTAACCGCTGATCACTACATCTTTATATAAATTATACAAATCATCGGGAATGCCCGGTAATTGTGGTGGATGAAATTTCATAAAGCCATGGCAAAAGTGGTCAATGGCATCAAAATAAACACCCAAGAAATCCCACTCTTCATGCTCCAAAATATATGTTGCCGCAGCATGCACCGTGGAGCAGTCGGCAAGAATTTTTGACAACACACCAAGTCGCTTGTCTTTATCCTGAGCCACCTTGGCGGCATCAGGTACGAACGGTATAATGTGCGCAGCTGTCAGCTCGCCAGGGTGTATGCGCAGTCGTTTATAAAAATCAGCCTTTTCTTTTGGATGAACAGTGCCATCAGTCATAGGCCAGGGCTCATGAATTGGCTTGCTTGCCCGCTGGTAGAAATTGGAAACCATTGTGCCGTTAATCGGCTCTGCAGGATGGGAAGGCCACCAGCCAATAATGTGACTCTTCATTCCATGCTGGTTAAAGATGTTCCATATCGCCTTTACCTTGCGGGATGTGATAAACGCAGGGCGCACGCCTTTACCCGATGGCTCGGGCTCGGTAAACCCAATGATTCCATGCTTATAAGGGCGTTTACCTGTTGATATTGATGTCCATAGTGTTGGGGATAATGGTGGATCGAGTGTTGCAAGGTTGCCCATCGTGCCTGTGTTGACCAGGCGCTCCAGCGTGGGCATGTGCCCTGCATCCATCAGGGGACTTATTATCTTCCAGTCGGCGGCATCCCAGCCTACTAGTAAAACTTTTTTTGCGATTCGTTTGCCCATAAAATTTGTTAATGTTCTTCGTTTGGGTCTATTCCGTTCTTGCTTACTGACTTTTCTTCCTTCACTTCATCAACCTTCACTCCATAGCTATTTTCACTCTTTTCTTTCTCTTCAGCCGCCTTCTTAATCATCTGGTACTGACGCCTTGCCTGCCGCCATGCAATCAAACCTTTATATCCTAAAGCCAGCAAGCCAAGAGAGCCTTCGGGCGGCACCTGAAAAAGTTCGCCATCTTCGGTAGTGATCATCAGTTTCTGCTTTGGTTGTTCAGGGTTCATTTAATTGTTTAAAGTAGCAAAAATAAGGAATGCAAGTATGGGGGCTTACTTCTAGATAGTGGAAGTGATACTCGGGGCGATAAAGAATATACAATCTATTTCACTATAGCAAGTCGAAAGATTACTGCAGGACAGCAGGCAGCTAACTAATTAGCAGCGTAGAAACCGCCGATGAAATAAATATAACTAACAACCTCATACTATCTACTTCAATGGCTTTTACCGCCATCCGATAACATTTGTTGCTTCTGCCATCTTCTGACTTACCTTATTTTTACGCTGATATTGCAATGAACCAACTTACCGACCAGGAACTTGTGCGGCGTGAGAGCCTGCAGACATTAAAAACCTTAGGGATTGATCCCTATCCTGCAGAAGGTTTTGATATAAATGCTACTGCATACGAAATAATGAATAATTACAGCTCGAGTAATGACCGTTACAAAAACATCAGCATTGCAGGACGTATTCTTGCCAAGCGCATCATGGGAAAGGCGAGCTTTGCTGTTATTCAGGACAGCACGGCAAAAATTCAGATATATGTAAATCGCGATGAAATATGCCCCACCGATAACAAAACATTTTACAATGAAGTATTTAAAAAGCACCTTGACATCGGCGACATAATAGGTGTAGGTGGTTATGTTTTTACAACGCAAACCGGTGAAACAACCATTCATGTAAAAGAAATAAAGCTGCTGAGCAAATGCCTTCGTCCGCTCCCTGTTGTTAAAGAAAAAGAGGGTGAAGTGTTTGAAGATGCGTTTACCGATCCTGAGCTGCGTTACCGCCAGCGCTATGTTGATTTAATTATCAATCCGCATGTACGTGATGTATTTGTGAAGCGTGCAAAGATCATCAACACCATGCGTCAGTTTTTAAACCGGTTTAATTATCTCGAAGTTGAAACACCTGTTTTGCAGCCGGTTTACGGAGGCGCTCTTGCCCGCCCATTTAAAACTCATCACAATGCACTTGACTCGACACTGTATTTGCGCATCGCAAATGAATTGTATTTAAAGCGATTGATTGTAGGAGGTTACGATGGTGTATATGAATTTTCAAAAGATTTTCGCAACGAGGGCATGGATAGATTTCATAACCCGGAATTTACGCAAATTGAATTGTATGTTGCATATAAAGATTATGAATGGATGATGAATTTTACCGAAGAGATGATTGAGAAAGTTGCCATTGAGGTTACCGGCTCGGGTGCTGTGCAGGTGGGTGATAATTTAATCAATTTTCGCCGGCCATGGAAGCGATTTACAATGTTCGAAGCAATTCAGCATTTTACCGGAATTGATATTTCCAATATGGACGAAGATGGGTTGCGGGGAACCGCAAAACAGCTAAATATACATGCTGATGCTACAATGGGCAAAGGAAAAATAATTGATGAGGTATTTGGAGAAAAAGTAGAACCGTATCTAATTCAGCCGACATTTATTACGGACTATCCTGTTGAGATGAGCCCTCTTGCAAAGAAGCACCGTAGCAAGGTGGGATTAGTTGAGCGATTTGAAGCCATTTGCAATGGCAAAGAATTATGCAATGCATTCAGCGAATTAAATGACCCCCTCGATCAAAGGGAAAGATTTGAAGCGCAATTGCAATTAGGCTTAAGAGGTGACGAAGAGGCGATGACTATTGATGAGGATTTTTTGCGTGCACTGGAATATGGCATGCCTCCTTCAGCAGGTATTGGTATTGGAATTGACAGGCTTACAATGATTATGACCAACCAGCATTCAATTCAGGATGTGCTTCTGTTTCCACACATGCGGCCTGAGGGAAAGTGAAGTTGGAGCTCCAAATTCGTTTGAAAAAATAGGCCCTAAAGATGTTACTGAATATTCTGGTAGTTTATTAGACCTACAGCTTAATAAATGTTGCGGATTTTTGTGATAAGATATCCCTCACACGCACTGAATACATTCCGTCAGGCAAATCCTTCACATAAATTTTTGCATTATCATTATCTATCGTGTAATTATGCACTTCACACCCCTGCGCATTAAAAATCTGAATATTGCCATCCTCCACATTTAAATAATTATTTATCTGAATAAAGTCTTCTGAAGGATTTGGATAAATAAATAATTCAGCCTTCTCATCCCCCCCAAAATACACTGACACGGTTTTGCTATAAGAAAAACTGCCATCGGTATCTGTTTGCTTCAGGCGGTAATAGTTTAAGCCTTGAGAAGGTGAGTCATCAATAAAACGGTATTGTGATAACAATGTTGAAGTACCTGCAGCATCCACCTGGCCAATGGATTCAAATGCTCCATCAATATATCTTTCTACTTCAAAAAAATTGCTGTTTAATTCAGTAGCTGTTGACCAGGTAAGTAAAATAGTTTCACCCTCAGCAATTGCATTAAATTCGACCATTTCAACCGGTAAAAGCGTAGGTGCTGTAATAATAATTTCATCTATATAAAACTCATCTCTGCTCCCAGTGCCGCTCACATCATCGCTTGTCCATCGTAAATAGGCATATTCGCCGGGGTCTATAGTTAGAATTATAGAGCAGAATTTCAGGCCTGTATTTACAATACCAAGAAAATCTGCCGTCGCAGGTGAATTATAGTTGAGTGCAGTAACAGGAGAATAGGTTATATTGTCTTCAGAGTAAGAAAAATTAAAAGAGCTGCTTCGTGCCTCATTATTGCGCACCCATAAATCGTATGATACATCTAAATAATAAATGGGAAGACTAACGTGTATATTTTCAACCCGCAAAGTAATTGTACCCGGTGTAAAATCCGCATCGTCTGCTTGGATAAGCAGTGCGGGATCTGCAATTGTAAACGGGCTGCCAGTATATGAAAAAATACCAGCTACTGTGGGACCCGTAATAGTAACCGTCCCTTTAGCAAGATCGCCGGATATTGCAGTTCCTCCAAAATCAAGGTCGCCATCACTGAAGCCTGTAACTGCCCATCCATCTGAATCCAATCTGCCGATAGTAGGCGATGGTTGAAAGCCCCCCCCAGTAAAAGGACCGTTACTTACGCCTGTAACGGGTAAGCTGAACTTGACCGAAACAGGTGTTTCACTGTCAATCATGACCTGGCTAAAAGCGCCCGATGCGAAGAACAGAGATATAAAAAAGAAAAAAGTTTTACCTGGAAACATAATTTTCAATATAAGGGATGTTTAAGTAATGGATGCAAATTTCATACGAAGTTAACAAAAAATCACAAATAAATAAGCTTTCACAGAGGCCTTCTAACGAAACCTGTCCATAGATCGAATAAGCTTTTCATCTTTTTTTACGGAACGGACCGCCAGTAGGAGACATACAATTTCGGCGGCAGGGCAAATAAGCCCCAGGGATAAATTAAAACTGGTTTCACTGATTAACAAATAAATGATAATTGCCTGAATTAATATGAAAAATATTGAAAGATATGCTAAGCGTCTTTGCAAAGCTCTGTTTTTATAGCATGCGGCAGCTACGATGCAGATAGCGGCAATGGCGATGCTGATAGCGGCGGCAGGAAGGTTATTTTTTACAAAGAATGTTGCAGCGTCTCTTCGAATTACTAACGGAACAAATAAAAACACTATGGAAATAAACGATGTTAAGATTAAAAACACAGTTTGAATTCTCTGCCACATCAGGTTACCATTTCGGGATAAAGATAGCTCATCAGGTAATTAACTCCCCGGCTAAATCACATCGGCTAAATGGCTAATTTTACTTGTGCGTTATTTTCTTGAAATCGCATTTAAAGGCACTAACTACAATGGCTGGCAGATACAAAAAAATGGCATTTCTGTTCAGCAAAAAATGGATGAAGCACTGTGCACGATTTTAAGGGATGAAATTCAATGTGTAGGCTGTGGAAGAACAGACGCAGGTGTGCACGCCTCGCAATTTTATCTTCACTTCGATACGAAAAAAGAATTTCCTGAAGACTTTATTTACCGCATGAATGCTTTTTTGCCGTATGATATTGCTGTAAAAAAATTAATTCCTGTTGCTGAAAATGCCCATGTACGCTTCGATGCTAAAATGCGCACTTACAATTATAAGATTTGCAATGAGAAAAATCCCTTTAAAAAAGAGGTTGCGTTTTATAAACCCTTTTACAGACTGAATTTTAATATGATGCAGGATGCTTGTGCAGTATTAAAAAAATACAATGATTTTCCAGGCTTCTGTAAAAGTCAGCAAGGTTCAAAAACAACTATTGTAAATATTAAGGATGCCTATTGGAAAAATGGAAATGAAGGTGAATGGACATTTATAATTTTAGCCGACAGGTTTTTGCGTGGCATGGTGAGGTTAATCGTTGGCGCCTTGATGCAAATTGGTGAGCACAAGCTGTCCCTTGATGAGTTCGAAGAAGGAATAAAAAGCGGCAGGCGATTTAAGTCGGCATTTTCAGCACCCGCAGAAGGATTATTTTTAACTGCGGTAAAATATGATTATATCGAAACATGAAATCAATATTCGCTATTTTTAACTACACTTAACTTGGCAAATTTCAGCAGCAATTTTTTCTGACCTGCTTTTTCAAATTCAATTGTTGCCATCTTGCCATCATTTGTTCCCTCAACAGCAACAATTTTTCCGAAGCCAAATTTCTGGTGCTCTATACTCATTCCCACATTTAATTCATTAGAAAATGCAGGTGTAAAGTCAGGTGATGGTGTGTGGTTATAGGTTGCTGTTGCAACCTGTGGTTTTGCTTTTAATACAGAAATTGCTTCGGATTCAAAACGATCAGAACGTCGCACTTCATCATTCCATTTATTTGTATTGTATCCGATAAATTGCAGCATATTTTCCGGTAGCTCCTGCAAAAAACGACTTGGCTCGCAATACTCGAGATTGCCGTATTTATAGCGGGTGGCTGAATGCGTGATTGTGAGCTTTTGCTTAGCACGTGTTACTGCAACATAAAATAACCGGCGCTCCTCTTCAAGGTCTTCACGTGATGTAACAGATAGTAACGATGGAAATAGATTCTCTTCTAACCCAACAACAAACACACTCTCAAATTCAAGGCCTTTGGCAGAGTGAATTGTCATCAGCTTTACCGAGTCATCATTCGACTGATTCTCATCCGCATCGGTAAGTAGCGTAACCTGCTGTAAGTATGCAGACAGGCTTTTGTCATCATTAAATTCATTGTTAGGAATTTCAATATTAGGCGAGGAAAATTCCTTTATGCTGTTCAATAATTCCTGCAGGTTTTCGTAACGGCTTAATCCTTCCACGCTTTGGTCATTGTATAATTCTTTTAAAATGTTCGTTGATTTTGCAATATGTGAAGTAAGCGCATAAGCATCTTTTTTATCGAGCATTGCACGGAAGCTTTTTATCATCATTACAAATTCGCTGATAAACTTTCTTGCAGAGGACTGAATAGGGAAGAGTGAAATATTTTCAGCAATGTCCCACAGCGAGCGGTCGTTATCTGCAGCAAAAACAGTTAGCTTTTCAATTGTTGTTTTTCCAATTCCACGTGCCGGATAATTAATGATGCGTTTAAACGATTCTTCGTCCTGTGGGTTTACAGTTAATCTTAAATAAGCCAGTAAATCTTTTATTTCTTTGCGCTGATAAAAAGAAATACCCCCGAATATGCGGTAAGGAATATTTAGTTTTCTCAGCCCTTCCTCAAATGCTCTTGATTGCGCATTGGTGCGGTATAAAATTGCAAAATCGTTATTCTTAATATGCTCACGCATGCGCTGCTCGAAGATTGCTTCGGATACCATTTTTCCTTCTTCGTTATCACTCATCGAGCGGATTACTTTAATTGTATCGCCTTCGATGTTGTGCGTCCATATTTTTTTTGCAAGCTGGTGTGTATTCTTTGAGATGATATGATTTGCAGCCTCAACAATCACTTTTGTAGAGCGGTAGTTTTGCTCGAGGCGAAAGGTTTTTGCTTCAGGAAAATCTTTTTCAAAGTTGAGGATATTTAAAATGTTCGCTCCGCGAAATGCATAAATACTCTGTGCATCATCTCCTACAACAGCAATATTCTGATACACATCTGCAAGCCTTTTTACGATTGCATACTGTAAAAAATTCGTATCCTGAAACTCATCAATCATCACATATTTAAACCGATGCTGGTATTTGTAAAGCACTTCCGGAAAACGCTCAAGCAATTCATGTGTTTTTAACAATAGATCATCGAAATCCATTGCGCCCGCACGGAAGCAGCGCTTCGCATAATTCAGATAAATTTCGCTCATCTTAGGCCGTCCATTCACCTCATCTTCGCTGGTTAAGTCAACATTTTGCTCGTATTCTTTCGGACCTATTAAATTATTTTTAGCAAGAGAAATCCTATAGTGCACATAGCCGGGCTTATACAATTTATCATTTAAGCTCATCTCTTTCACAATTGTCTTAAGGAGGTTTTTTGAGTCGTCGGAATCATAAATCGTAAAGTCAGAGGGGTATCCAAGTCTTTTAGCTTCAATTCTGAGGAAGCGTGCAAAAATTGAGTGAAATGTTCCCATCCAAAGATTGCGTGCATCGGTGCCCTGAAGTTGCTCGATGCGGTTTTTCATTTCACGTGCTGCCTTATTTGTAAATGTCAACGCAAGGATTGTAAACGCATCCACACCTTTCTGCATTAAATATGCAATACGGTAAGTAAGCACACGTGTTTTTCCTGAACCTGGCCCCGCAATAATCATCACAGGTCCTTCGGTATTTACCACTGCCTCATGCTGTGCCGGATTTAAAGAATCGAGAAAATTCACGGAATAAAATTAGTATTAATGTGTAAGAGTGTTGATGTGAGATTGTGATAAATTTATCCACTCAATTCTAATAAACTGTTGAGTTAATATCAGTAAAATAATATACGCACTATTTTCATTCTCATTATTAGATTTCTTACTCCCTCATTCCGGAAATTTTAAAAGTTTACTGGATTATGCCAGTTCCGGGCAGCGAGGAAAGCAGCAATGCAGAAATAGCGCATTTCTTTAATCGCAATATTTGGTGGCTCCGGATTACCGGCTTGCTAATTATTGCATTTCCGCTTTATATATTTAAAAGCAACTGGAAAAAAAGAACACCTGTAATGTTAGTCTTGATTGTATATAAGAACGGCTTAATTTTCAGCCCGATCCGATTGCACAGCAATACGCCATGCTGTGTGGTTATGATGAAGGAATAATAAAAAACACACCCGAAGGGCTATCATTTATTTGTCACCAAGTCCAACAATTTTTCCAAGATAGAAATTGCAGCCTCGCTAATTACGGTTCCGGGAGTAAACACAGCATTTACTCCTGCGTCTAATAATAACTTATTATCCTGCTCGGGTATTACACCGCCTACAACCACTAAGATATCTTCCCGGCTATAATGATTTAATTCATTAATTACCTGTGGAACAAGCGTTAGATGCCCTGCCGCCAGCGATGAAATACCAATAATATGCACATCATTTTCAACCGCCTGCTTTGCAACTTCATGTGGTGTTTGAAATAAGGGAGCAATATCCACATCAAAGCCAATATCTGCAAAAGCGCTTGCAATTACTTTCGCGCCACGGTCGTGACCATCCTGCCCGAGCTTGGCAATTAGGATGCGGGGGCGCCGGCCATCTTTCTTTGCAAATCCATCGCTTAATTGTTTTGCTTTTTGGAATGATTCATTCATGTGAATTTGATTTTCGTAAATTCCCGAAACGGAAAAAGTTTTTGCCAAAAATCTGCCAAAAACTTTTTCCATTGCCTCAGATATTTCACCTAATGTTGCACGTGCTCTGGCAGCAGCAATTGCCAGTGAAATCAAGTTACCATTTCCGGTTTCACAATACTTTGTAATTGAATTTATCTGAATTATGCGAAGCGCTGCTTCCGTG
>MWVX01000435.1_pt1 | contig 13039 bp, 9 predicted proteins | sample 1047311 | NCBI WGS metagenome assembly MWVX01 (sample SAMN06349984, study PRJNA376086) | soil metagenome | isolation source: MtG-4 sample Antarctic (ecotone) soil | place: Antarctica | collected 2015-01-13 | reverse complement strand
ATATGCAGGTTAGTACTGACGGTGGAAGAACCTTTCGTAATCTCGGTGAAAAAAGCAAGCATGTTGATAATCATGTTATATGGGTAAACCCAAATGATACAAAACATATGCTGATAGGAAGTGATGGCGGATTGTATGAAACTTTTGACGAAGCTCAAAACTGGAATTTTAAAGCCAACCTGCCGGTTACACAATTTTATAAAGTTTCGCTGGATAACAGTACTCCATTTTATTATGTATATGGCGGCACACAGGATAACTTTAGTTTAGGGGGTCCAAGCCGCACCAGGAGTGAAAATGGTATTACAAATAGTGATTGGTTTATAACTGCCGGAGGTGACGGTTTCGAAAGTCAGGCAGATTACGCTGACCCGAATATTGTATATGCTGAATCACAGTATGGCGGACTTGTTCGTTTCGATAAAAGAACAGGTGAACGGGTTAATATAAGGCCGGTGGAAGCAGCTGATGAAGCCCCTTACCGATGGAATTGGGATGCACCATTGCTCATTTCAAAGCATGATCATAAGCGTTTATATTTTGCATCCAATAAAATATTTAGAACGGATGATCAGGGCAACACATGGCGATCAATAAGTGGAGATCTGTCCCGTGGTATTGACAGGAATAAATTAACTGTGATGGGTAAAGTGTGGAGTGTGGATGCGGTGGCTAAAAATCAATCAACAGATATTTATGGGCAATTAACCACAATTGCCGAATCACCTCTTGATGAAAATATTTTATATGCAGGTACTGATGATGGACTGATACATGTAACAACGGACGGTGGAAAAAGCTGGACGAAGATTGACAACATTCCCGGCGTTCCTGAACGTACCTATGTTAACCAGATCATTGCATCTGCAAAAAATAAAAACATGGCTTATGCTGCATTTAACCATCATCGCTATGGAGATTTTAAGCCCTATCTGTTTAGAACAACTGATGCCGGAAAAACATGGACACCCATTCAAAACAATTTACCGGTAAGAGGAACAGTATATACTATTGCTGAAGACCATATAAATACTGACCTGCTGTTTATCGGAACAGAATTCGGAGTTTATTTTTCTATTGATGGTGGCACAAAATGGACACAATTAAAAGGAGGGTTGCCAACCATTACTGTTAAGGATATGGAAATTCAACAACGGGAAAGTGACCTTGTAATAGCAACATTCGGCAGGGGATATTTTATATTGGATGACTATAGTTCCTTAAGAAATCTAAAGAAAGATGATTTACAAAAAACTGCCTTTATCTCTCCGGTTAAAACAGCATGGATGTATATTGAATCAACTCCTTTGGGTGTTAGGGGTAAAGGCTTCCAGGGAGAAAGCTATTGGAATGCACCTAATCCAAAACCTGGTTCGGTATTTACTTATTATGTAAAAGATGATATTAAAACGCTTAGAGAGAGAAGACTGGAAGCAGAAAAGCAAAGAATAAAAATAGGTGATGCTCCATATTATCCGTCAATCGATTCTTTGCGTATGGAAGATATTCAGCCTGCACCATATTTACTTTTTACTGTGGCTGACGAAAATGGGAATTCAGTAAGAAGATTAAGGGCTCCTGCAAAAAAAGGTATAAACCGGATAACATGGGATTTCAGAACAGATCCCACATCTCCAATCAATTTCACCCCATTTGATGAATCAAACGTTTTTGGTTCCGGTCCCCGGGGTATTATGGTTTTACCCGGCAATTACAAAGTTTCATTAAGTAAGTTCGAAGATGGAGTTTACACACAACTTGTAGCGCCTCAACCTTTTAAAATAGAAGCATTAAATATGGTTGGTATGTCAGGCGCTGATAAAAAAACACTACATGATTTTGGAAAAAAAGTGGCCGAATTAAAGAGAGCAGTTGATGGTACTAACAGTTATAGGAACGAGCTTTTGAACAGGTTAAGATTTATGAAAGAAGCTGCTTTACAAACGGCTGCAATAGATCAAAACATTGTAAAAGATATAATTTCTCTGGAGAAAAGATTAGGGGAGGTAAGCAATAAGTTAAATGGTGACGCATCTTTAACAAGAAGGGAATTTGAAGCACCTTCATCGATCAACAATCGCATTGGTAATATTATGGAAGGAGTGATAACAACAACTGTAGCGCCTACAAATACGGCGATAAATTCCTATATGATAAGCGCTCAACAATTTGCACCATTATTGGCAGAGGTAAAAACAGTAGGAGAGGAAGTAAAAAGAATTGAAAATTTATTAGAGAAAAGCGGAGCTCCATACACACCGGGCAGAATTCCTGATTGGAAATTGTAATAAGATGCACATTCGAGGATTGGTTTTAACTTTTTTAACCACGTGTGAATAAGTAATTTAGTATTACCATTTTTCAGTTTTATATTTGAATAAATGCTGTTGAACCACACTCATTGAAGACGCCTGCCACTATGGGATAATTTTGAAACTAAAATGAAAACTATTGACTGACACTATCATTAACCTTGAAACCGTTAATCCAATTGAATTTTTTGGAGTAAATAACGGAAAACTCGATATCCTGAAGAAAAAATTTCCCCGCCTTAAAATCCTTAGTAGAGGAACGCAAATAAAACTTAGCGGTGCGCCTGAGCAAATTGAAGATGCCATAGAAAAGATCGGACTTGCTGTTCAGTACCTGGAACGTAATGGACACATGAGCGAGAATTATCTTGAGCAAATTCTTGGTGGTGATGATGAAATGCTAATAGATAATTTTAAAGAAAAGAATCCAAATGATGTGTTGGTTTTTGGTCCTAATGGTAAAACCGTAAGAGCGAGAACACTGAATCAAAAAAAGATGGTTCAGTCCATTGAAAAAAATGATATTGTTTTTGCCATTGGCCCTGCGGGTACAGGTAAAACTTATACTGCCGTAGCATTAGCAGTAAGAGCTTTAAAAAATAAAGCAGTCAAAAAGATCATCTTAACCCGACCGGCAGTAGAAGCTGGTGAGAATCTTGGTTTTTTACCGGGAGATCTTAAAGAAAAAATTGATCCTTACCTGCGTCCGTTGTACGATGCTTTAGATGATATGATACCTGCTGATAAGTTGGGATATTATATGACTACCCGAACAATTGAAATCGCACCATTAGCATATATGCGGGGACGTACGCTGGATAATGCATTCATAATTCTTGATGAAGCACAAAATTCAACAGATCTGCAATTAAAAATGTTTTTAACCCGTATTGGCGGTAATGCAAAGGCAATTATTACAGGGGATGTTACGCAGATAGATTTGCCACCAAGAATAAAAAGTGGATTGGAAAAATCTGCAAGAATATTAAGGAACATTGAGGGTATTGGACATATAGAATTGGATGAAGAAGATGTTGTTCGGCATAAATTAGTTAAGGCAATTATTAAAGCATACGATAAAGAAAGACATAAAGAAATGGAAGAACAGAAATGAGAAGCCTCACTCTCTTTTCCCTCTCCTTCAGAGAGGGACGGTATTTTAGAATTAAACCACAGATTTTATCTTCCACATCTTCTTTAAATAGCTATAATCAATAAACCCTTCTATAAATTTTCATTTCATGGAATGCTTAAAAAAATTAAATTTATTTCAAATCTAAGTTCTCCCTTTAGGGAGACAGAGGGTATAAAACTTTGGAGGTGGCTATGCTGCCTTTTTGTTTTTTTCACAGCTTGTGACCATAATCATAATCAACAAAGCCTAAAACTAACTCCAGTTGATTCAGCTGAAATCCGGTCGAAAAACCAAAGAAGCTTTGCAACTATTGAAAAGGTGGAACCAATAATACATCAGGGCGATATGATTTTAAGAACAGGGAATGATTTTACCAGCGAATCATTAAAACAGCTTTCTTTTACTGATAAAACATATTCCCATTGCGGTATTGCAAGTATTGAAAATGATACCATATTTGTTTACCATGCATTAGGGGGTGAGTGGAATCCGGATGAAAAACTAAGACGTGATCCGCTGAAGCTTTTTTGTAATCCTGAAGAGAACCGTGGCTTTGGTGTTTTCAGTTTTAAGTTTGATGCAAGCCAAAAAATTAGGTTGGATAGCATTTTAAAAAAATGGTATAAGGAAGGGCTTATGTTTGACATGAAGTTTGACCTTAAAACAAATAACCGGATGTATTGTTCGGAATTTGTAAGTAAGGCAATATCCACAGCATCTGCTAATCAAATAATTTTTTCAACCACCAAAATAAATAAGTTTGAATTTGTAGCAGTTGATAATCTTTATTTGAATAAATTTTGTGAAGAAAGAAAACATATCAGATTTCAATAATTACCTGTTAATGTAGGGCTGTTTAAAAAATAAATTTACATTTGCCCTCTAATCAAAAAATAAACTATTATGAAAAAAATGATTTTATCCGTAGCTACTATTTTAGCTTTCGGAGTAATTGGCTGTAACAGCAGTAGCAGCGATCCTAAAGGGGTCTTAATGAGCTTTATTGATGCTCTTTCAAAAAAAGACATTGAAGGTGCAAAAAAGTATGCAACTAAAGACAGCGAAGCAATGCTGGGTATGATACAAATGGGTATGTCAATGGCTCCAAAGGATGTAAAAGATACTACCTATGATAAAAATAGTATGGAGTTTGGCGAAGCTAAAATTGAAGGTGACAAAGCAACTGTTCCTGTAAAAAATAAAAAGTCTGGCGAAACAACTAACTATACTTTAAAAAAGGAAGGTGGAGCATGGAAAGTAGCTTTTGATAAAGCTACCATGACCCAAATGGGTACAGATAAAATGAAAGATATGAACTCTAATGGAATGGATAAGATGAATGATGTGATGGATTCCACATCAAAAATGCTGGAGAATATGAACAGGATGAGTGACACTGCCAGATCAATGCAGGATACAATGCGTTAATTATAAAAAGTCTTAATAAAAAGCATTCCACACAGGAGTGCTTTTTTTATTTTGCCTTCATTGGTCTTATGAAATATATCTTGCGTTTTTTATTGCTTTCACTGGCGTTAATTCATCTGCGCAAAGGAATAAATTTATTGTTCTTAAAAAATTAACTAGTTGGATATTGTGATAAATACAACCTTGGAGGCTCAGATATTTATTAAATCTGCAATTTTTTAATTACTTCTTTCACATCCTTTTTAAAAGCATCCAGTTCCTCTAATTGTTGCTGGATAAAAGTATTGTCTTCTATTTTGCCTATTACTTTATCCATTTCTTTTTTGGTATCATACACCATCTTACGAAAAGGATTTGTATAATCTTTTTCCCTTGACTCATAAATGCCTTTGCACATCCATTCTTTTATAGTGATTGCTTTTTGCAAAATTTCATTAAAAGTAGTTGCAGTAAATTGTTTTGAGGTGATGTTTAAAACTTCCATGAGAGAAGTATATGCATGCTCCAGTTTGTCTGAAGGATAATCAGCACCAATTTTTTTATACATTTCATGTAATTGCTGCCAGCTTTGTATTTTGCCGGTTATTATTTGTTGTTTTAATTTCTCTACATCTGTTTCTTTCATCAACTGCCCTCCAACATTTATCCACTTGCTTCTTGAAATTTTGGTAGAGATACTTTTTTTTAATTCCTGAAAAGAAGTAAAGTTATTTTTTTTGATATGTTCTAAAAGTTGTGTAGCACCATAATAAATAATAAGGTCATTAAATAATTTCAGTGATTCAGGCAGTTTAGTTATTTGGGCTTTGCGGTTGCTGTTTTCAAATCCATCAATAAAATAGCAACCATCTTTATCAGGAGATAGTTTTCTTAGAATTCTAATAGCCTCAAAAATTTCATTTATTGTATCCGGTGCCAGGTAATCGTATTCAATTTTTTGAATTTTTTCAGTTCTTCTGTCCCTGTCAGCATACTTCCATGTATTGCGGGAAAGTGCATACATGTTATACATGAACCAATACCCCGGCATTACAACCAGAATATTTTTAACAACATCATTACTTACTAAACAAAAGGGGATAGGAATATTAAGCTCTGCCGGATAATCAGCCTTGGCTAAAATGACGAATGTTGCAAATTTTGAGTTGTGTTTTAAGCTAACGCACAACCCGGGCCAAAAGCCTCTTCCCGCAATAATTTCACCGTCTGCGCTTCTGCTGTTGTGATTGCTGCCAATAGTTGCGCCTGCTGCAATATTACTTTGCCCCATTACTGTTGAGGCACATAGAAATGAATTATTGTGATGCTGTTCGTGAGCAGGAAAAATGAGAGAATTTAAAACTTCGCAACAGGAGATGGTGGAATTATTGCCAAGATAAGAGTTGATAAGCCGTGCACCATATTTTAATTGTGAATGTGATGCCATTACAAAGCGAACCGCCTTTACGCCATAAAAAATACGGCAGCCATACCCAACTATTCCATTTACAATTTCACATCCTTCGCCTATTTGTGACGTTCGTTCCTCATCACTGTTAATGGTTAGATTTTTTAATTTATTGGCGCCTTTTAAATACGCATCAGTGCCAATGCAAACATCTTTTATAATTTTACAATTCTTTATCACTGTTCTGTCGCCGACAGTTCCATAGTAACCTCGTTGTTTATCAAATTGCTTTTCTGTAAGCGCAATAAATTTTTTTTGCAATTCTTCATCATCAATGTATTTACTCCACAGGTAAGCATCTCCGGGAAGCATTCCATTAAATGGCAGAACTTTTCTTCCACCATTCTCATTACATAATTCCATCCAAACTCTCACATTTTCATTTTCACCATCCTTTAAAATTCCATTTCCGAATTTAGCATAATCAGTAGTTGCCAATTCACTTACATTAGCAATCATCACTTCGTTACCAATTATATAATGACTTAAATAGGATACATTATCAATACAAATATTATCACCAAAATCGCAACTGATGATTGTACTGTTATACAATCCTACAGGCATTCTCAGGTTATGAAATTCAAGATAGAATGGGGCTAACTTTCCAATGCGTACCAGTCCAAAAAATTTGCAATCTTTTACCAGCCCGGGGTCGAAGGCTTCAGAAACCAATATCTTACTCCAATCATCAGAAGTATTTCCATTTTTTATTAAAATTTGTTTTTCCGAACCGGTAAGTTTACGATAGGTGATCCCATTTTTATTTTGAATGTCTCGCAGATAGTACTCATCTTTTTCTTTAGGTAGAAATTTTTCATCGATAAAACCGTAACCTAAATTATTTACCGGATGTTTTGTTATTATGTTCATGGCGAAGTTATCAGTAATTCATGGCGAAGTTATCAGTAACAAGTGATCAGTGATGAGTAGTAAATTTTTATGAATGTATCTTTTTTAATTCATCTCTAAGCCAGTTGATATAGCCATTCAATATTTTCTCAACTTCATTTATTTCATTTTTTAATTCTGTAAATGTATCAAGGGAAATATATCCACAATCATATGCATCTATAAAATGATTGTAAGTTTCACTTAGAGAACCACGGGCAATAATGCAATAATGAATACGGTCTGGGAATGTATATCGTCCATGACCTTCGGCAATTGCAGAGTTAACGCCTCTTGCACTTCGAGTTACCTGGTCAATTAATCTGAATTTTTCTTCCTGAGGAAAATCTTTGGCAATTTTTTGGACTTTAATTTTTAGTTGCCTCATTTTCTTCCATACTTCTAACTCTGTAAAGCTTTTTGAGACTGATTTATTGGAAGTTTGATCGTTCATACTCATCACTGATAACTTGTTACTCATCACTATTCCACCGTAACTGACTTTGCAAGATTCCTTGGCTTATCAACATCGCAACCTTTTGCAACTCCGATGTAATAGGATAGTAGTTGTAAAGGAATTACACTGATCATTGGAGCAATTATTTCATCAGCAGGAGGAACTACAAATACATTATCTGCCATAGTGGGAATAATTTCATCGCCTTCTGAAATTATTGCTATCACTTTTCCCTTGCGTGCTTTTATTTCCTGGATGTTGCTTACAATTTTTGCATGATATTGGTCATGGGTTGCAACAAATACCACGGGAAGATTTTCATCGACCAGTGCAATTGGTCCATGTTTCATTTCTGCAGCAGGATAACCTTCTGCATGTATATAAGAGATCTCTTTCAGTTTTAATGCACCTTCTAATGCTACCGGGAAATTATATCCTCTACCCAGGTATAAAGCATCAGAAGCTCCTTTATATTTTTTTGCAATTGTTTTTAATTCATCTGAATTTTTTAAAAGAGCAGCTACTTTTTCGGGAACATCTTCTAATTCAAAAAGTAATTTAGAATAATATTCTTCACTAATAGTTCCTTTTTCTTTCGCAATTTTTAAAGCCATCATCGTTAACACAGCAAGCTGTGCCGTAAATGCTTTTGTAGATGCAACCCCAATTTCCGGTCCTGCATGTGTATATGCCCCTGCATGCGAAATACGTGCAATTGACGATCCTACTACATTTACAATTCCAAAAATTATTGCCCCATTTTCTTTTGCTTTTTCTATGGCAACCAAAGTATCAGCAGTTTCACCACTTTGAGAAATAGCAATGATCACATCGCCCTTATTAATGATGGGATTGCGATAACGGAATTCAGAAGCATATTCAACCTCAACAGGAATTCTGCATAGCTCTTCAATTACATATTCTGCAATCAAACCTGCATGCCAGCTTGTTCCACAGGCAACAATTATTATTCTGCTTGCATTAATCAACTTTTCAATGTTATCCTGAATACCTTTCATTGTTATAGTGCCGGCTTTTGCATCTAACCTTCCCCGAAGGCAATCATAAATTGTATGAGGCTGCTCAAAAATTTCCTTCAGCATAAAATGCTCGTAGCCGCCTTTTTCAATTGCTGCCAGCTCCATGTCCAGTTTAGTGATATAAGGTGTTTGTCTTTCATTGCCTAAGTTTTTAAGGATTAACTCCCCGGCTTTAACAATGGCAACTTCATAGTCATTTACATAAACCACTTCCTTGGTGTATTCAAGCATTGGTGTGGCATCGGAACCAAGAAAATGTTCACCCTTCCCAATACCAATCACAAGAGGACTTCCTTTTCTTGCAGCAATAATTGTATCCTGATTATCGCTATCCAGTAATAAGATAACATAAGCTCCGGCAACTCTTTTTAATGCAATCCGTATTGCTTCTTCTAAAGAGCATTTCGCATTTTTCTTTATCTCTTCAATAAAATTCAGCAACACTTCAGTATCGGTATCGCTTGTGAATGTGTAACCTTTATTAAGCAACTCCTGTTTTAATTGACCATAATTTTCAATAATGCCGTTGTGTATCATCGCCAATTTTCCGCTGGCGCTTGTATGCGGATGTGCGTTGCGGTCGCTGGGTTCGCCATGGGTTGCCCAGCGTGTATGCCCAATGCCAATGTGAGCGCTTAAAGGTTTGCCTAGTAATGATTCTTCCAGTTCAGCAACCTTACCTTTCTTTTTATAAACCCTCAGGCCATCTCCATTTATCAAAGCCACACCGGTGCTGTCGTACCCACGATACTCCTGCCGTTTAAGACCGGTAATAATTATCGGATAGGCTTCTCTTGGTCCAATATATCCTACAATTCCGCACATATTTTAAATAAGTTATTAAGGATGAAGAAAAAAAACAACTTCCAAAATTCAATTTTCTGTTAGAGAAGCTTTCCTGAAAGTACAATAACAGCAACTGAAAAATAAATAATTAATCCTGTTACATCAACCAGTGTTGCTACAAAAGGTGTTGAAGAAGCTGCAGGGTCAGCACCTAATCTTTTTAAGATAAGAGGAAGCATAGAACCAATTAATGTTCCCCAAAGAACAACACCCATAATAGATAACCCTATGGTTAAAGCAATACTTAAATAATATTCACCAAAAACATCAGAAAAAAAATGCCAAATTAAAATAATAGCTATTCCTAAGAGTGCCAATGTACTGCCTAGTAATAAGCCTGAAATTATTTCCCGCCTTACAATCCGCCACCAATCTTTCAGGCTAATTTCACCCAGTGCCATTGCCTGTATAATCAACGTAGCGGCCTGGGAACCACTATTACCACCGCTGGCTATTATTATAGGTATGAATGAGGCTAACATAGTGACTTTTGCTATCATATCTTCAAAATAATGCATAGCTGATATGGTCATTAATCCTCCAATAAATAATATAAAAAGCCAAATGATCCTTTTTTTATAAAGCTGAAACAATGGCATCTCAAGATACGGTTGTTCTAATGCCTCTGTACCTCCTATTCTTTGAATATCTTCACTAAACTCTTCACCCGCCACCCACAAAACATCATCAATAGTAACAATACCAAGTAGTTTTTTCGTTTCACTTGTTACAGGTAATGCAACCCGGTTATTCATTTTAAAAACGTCATACGCCACCTCCTGATCATCATTTACATTCAAGGAAATAACTCTGTCATCCATTAACTCAGAAACCTTTATTTCCGCATCGGATAAAATAAATTCTCTGATTCTTATATCATCTAGCAATTCTCCTTTATCATTTATTACGTAGATCACATCGATCGTTTCACTATTCTTTCCCACCCTGCGTATTATATTCAATACCTCCTGTACGGTATTATTTTCATGAACATAAATATAATCCGGTGTCATGAGCCGTCCAACACTGTTTTCAGGGTAGCCAAGAAGTGAAAGTGTAATTCTTCTTTCCTCAGGATTTAAAGTTTTAAGTAGTTCTCTCACTACTTCATTTGGTAAATCCTCCAAAAAAGAGGTGCGGTCATCAGGTGGCAGTTCATTTAAGAGTTCAGCAGTTTTTGACGGGGGAAGTTCCTGGATGATCTTTTCCTGTGTTGGATGCTCTAAAATCTTAAATAAACTTGCTGCCCGGTGGATGGAGAGACGGGATAAAATATAGGCTTCCTGGTCTTCATTTTCATATATAAGATCAGCAACATCACTTATATTTTGCTCATCCAAAAATTGATGTATAATGTTTTCGTCACCGGATGCAATTACTTCCTCATACTGATCCTGCAGTAATACTTTTTCAGTGTCTATCGCCATTAACGCTTATATTTTACCGGTGGTTTAGATTATTTTGCAATTTAATTTATTTTAATTTACCCAACTGTTTAATAATATGATAAAGGACTGGTTATATTTAAAAAGTACCGAAAATAAAGGCAGAGCGGTATTTACAAAAAAAAGAATTCCTGCAAATACAATTATTGAAGAAGCACCAGTAATTGTAATGAACAAAAAAGATAGAATTTATCTTGATAAAACTTTATTGCACGATTATATTTTTGAATGGGGAAAGAAAACAGGTAAATGCTGTATTGCTCTTGGTTATATTTCAATGTACAACCATAGTTACAAAAGCAATTGCGAATACTTTATGAACTTTGAAGAAGAAACTATTCAAATAAAGGCAATTAAAACAATAGAAAAGGAGGAAGAGCTAACTATCAATTACAATGGTGATTGGAATAAAAATAAAAAAGTTTGGTTTGATGTGAAGGAATAATCACATTTCTCCTACCATTCCTTTACCTGTATCTGCCATATCAGGGATATCTTCTGCATTGTAAGCGCCTGCATCTAATTTCTTTTTTGTTTCTTCAAAAGCTTTTAATGTAAGGTCGGTATCTTCATCAGAATGTGCAGCAGTAGGTATAAGACGAAAAATTATTTGTCCTTTTGGAATTACAGGAAACACAACTACTGAACAAAAAATATTATAGTTTTCCCGGAGATCCATCAACATCCCGGTAGCCTGCGGCAGATCTCCTTTCATAATTACAGGTGTTACAGGGCTATTGGTTGTTCCAATATCAAATCCTTTTTCTCTTAATCCTTTTTGAAGTTTGGTTACGTTATGCCATAGTTTTTCCCGTAGCTCAGGCATGGTCTTAAGCATTTCCATTCTTTTTATCATGCCTTCTACAATCAGCATGGGCAGGCTCTTTGCAAAAATTTGTGAGCGTACATTATATCTTAAATAGGTCATAACCTTTTTTGGACCGGCAATAAATGCACCTATACTTCCCATACTTTTTACAAATGTGCTGAAGTAGAGATCAACACCAGCCTGGCAACCCTGCTCTTCGTCTGCACCTGCGCCGGTTGGCCCCATTGAACCAAATCCATGGGCATCATCTATTAATAATCTGAAATTATGTTTTTGCTTGAGAGCTACAAGTTCTTTCAGTTTTCCCTGGTTCCCACTCATGCCAAAAACACCTTCTGTGATCACTAAAATTCCTCCACCATTTTTTTCAGCCATCTTTGCGGCACGCACTAATTGTTTTTCACAATCTTCAATATTGTTATGTTTAAAAGCATAACTGTATCCCATGTGTAAGCGAATACCATCTACAATGCATGCATGGCTTTCGGCATCATAAACAATTACATCACGCCGGTTTACCAGTGCATCAATACAACTCATTATTCCCTGGTAACCAAAATTTAAAAGCATTGCATCATCACGCTTAATAAATTCGGCGATCACTTTTTCTAATTCTTCATGTTGCGTACTGTTTCCACTCATCATTCTTGCTCCCATGGGATAGCCTATTCCCCATTTTTCTGCAGCTTCAGTATCCACTTTTCTTGTTTCCGGATGGTTTGCCAATCCTAAATAATTATTAAGGCTCCAAACAATTTTTTCTTTACCTCTAAAAAACATACGGCTTCCTAATTCGCCTTCCAGTTTTGGAAAAGCAAAGTAGCCATGCGCTCTTTCAACATGCTGACCAAGAGGACCTCCATCTAACTTTTCAAACACATCGATCATAAAAAATACTTAGGGTTAAAAATCGGGTAAAAGTAAGTGATTATTGGTTATGTGGCTTAGCTCCGTAATGAGTAGAATTAGTTTAAAATTATTAGTCGTTTCTAAAATTTGGGGCTGTCAGCAATTAAGCTTTTATGTGTATTCGTCCGGGCTATCACTGCAAGTCCGGCACAAAGCCCACGCACTCACCTTCACCGTGTTCATACCTTTGTAATTTAATCAAAACAACAATCTGCCGGATACTTCCGCAGTCCGTGTATAGTACAATTTAATTGATACTGATGTGAAAGACATACTCCGGCAGTTTTTCTTCCTTACAAC
>MWVX01000433.1_pt1 | contig 13046 bp, 9 predicted proteins | sample 1047311 | NCBI WGS metagenome assembly MWVX01 (sample SAMN06349984, study PRJNA376086) | soil metagenome | isolation source: MtG-4 sample Antarctic (ecotone) soil | place: Antarctica | collected 2015-01-13 | reverse complement strand
AATATTTGGATGAGCGTTTAAGGGAGATAGGGTTGAAGAAATAAGGTAAATTCTTTTTGCCAAGCAATTCACTTTATTCAGGGATATACATTAAGAGTTCATCCAATTCTTTATTTGTAATGTTTTCTTTTTCGGACTTATCGTAAATGGAGATCAGGAAAACAGTAGTTTCCGTAACAACAAAATAAGTAATCACTCTTGCCCCTCCTGATTTGCCTTTGCCTTTAGAAGCAATGACAATACGGATTTTAAAACAATTCTTTCCAATTGGCGTACCGTGTACAGGATTTTCTTTGAGCTCCTGTACCAGTTCTAAAAGCTCTTTTTAGCGAGGGGAATTTTTTGATAAGCCTTTTGGCTTGCTTCTCAAATACAGCAATGGATTTTACTTTATAAATCATTCAAAAAATCTTCAGCATTACGGGCTTTCTTTTTGCCCGCTCTAATCAATTTCATTTCTTCAACGGCTGCCCATAAATCTATGAAATATATCATAGCTATATATATCATAGTAATTATTGATTTGAGGTTGGCACATCTTCAAACAAAATGCCTGTATCCTTTTTTGCATGGCAGGCAGCCAATAGAAATTCATTAACCATCACTAAAAATTAAACCGCTAATCCATTTGTTTTACCATTGAAAATTATTTTAAAAACCATCTTAAAATTAAGTGGTTAAAAATCAAATCGTTAACTAATAAAGGTTCATGCCAACAACTATTACCATAAAAAACACAGTATTATGTTACGCATAGTACCAACTAAAACCATATCTTTGATCTATCAAAAACAAAAAAGCAATTCCGGAGGTGAAATATGAATATTGAAAATACACAAAGCCAGATGCGGAAAGGGATACTGGAGTTTTGCATTTTATCCATTATACGCCGGGGTGAGGCCTACCCTAGTGATATTGTGGAAGAAATGAAAGCTGCCAACCTCTATATTTTAGAAGGAACGCTGTACCCCCTGTTAACCCGTTTAAAAAATGCTGAAATGCTTACTTACCGCTGGGTGGAAAGTAATTCAGGGCCGCCCCGTAAGTATTTTTTACTTACCGAAAAGGGTGAGGCTTTTTACAAAGAATTAGAGCAAACCTGGATGGAACTTTCAAACGGTGTTAATGCACTAACAGCAAAAAAAGAAGAAACCAGTTTATAAACTTCAACCAAACAGTTATAAAATGAAAAAAATTATCAACATAAACTTATCCGGCAGAGTAATCCCCATTGAGGATGCTGCTTATGAAAGTTTGCAACGTTATATAGAAAGTCTTAGGCGATATTTTGCTAAGGAAGAAGGCCGTGATGAAATCATTAATGATATAGAAAGCCGCATAGCGGAATTGATGAACGATAAGGTAAAGAAAGGGGCCGCGGCGGTAACAGAAGCAGATATGGAAGAAATTATCAATGCCATGGGTCGTATTGAAGATTTTGAGGCGGCAGATGCTGCGGAAAATGCAAATGCAACAACAGGAGCATTTGCTTCAGAAACCAACTCAGCTCAATACGCGACTAAGCCTAAACGCAAGGGAAGACTTTACCGCGACAAGGCAGATAAAATTTTGGGTGGCGTTTGTGCAGGCATAGCAAATTATATGAATGTAGATCCCGCCATCATCCGTTTATTATTTGCCATTATTACATTTGGTGGTTTTGGATTTGGCATCTTTATTTACATTTTGCTATGGATCTTTTTACCAACCAGGGATTTGGAAGGCTTTGTAGGAAAGCGTTTGTTTCGCAATCCCGAAGATAAAATCATTGGTGGCGTGGCCGGTGGGTTAGCGGCTTATTTTAATAAAGAAACCTGGATAGTAAGAGCAATATTTGCCGCTCCGCTTATCATTAATATTATTTTAGGTGTATTTAATGGAATATTCAATGCCTTTAATGGGCCTGATTTCCCAAACATCTTCGTAGGATCTTTTACAGGCACATTTGTTTTAGCCTATATTATTCTTTGGATTGTTTTACCAGAAGCCAGCAGCCCATTTGAAAAAATGGAAATGCGCGGCGAAACGGTTGATGTCAACCGCATTCGCCAGAATGTACAGGAGGGAATGTCGGACTTTAAAAACCGTGCGCAAACCTGGGGAGAAGAAGTAAAAACATCAGCACAAAATCTTGGCGACCGTGCAAGTCAGTTTGCCAATACACGTGGAAAAACATTTGCTACTGAAGTGGCACAAACAGCGCGTCCGGTTGCCAGTGGCTGTGCTCATGCTATTGGTGTAATATTCAAAGCCTTCTTTCTTTTTGTAGTGGGTGCCATTGCTTTTGGACTTTTCGTTACAGTGTTAATTTTTACAGTAAGTGGTGTAGCCCGCCCTGTAAATGATTTTCTTCTAAATGGTTTTTGGCAGAATGCTACCCTCTGGGGGGTGCTGATCTTTTTCCTTGCCGTTCCTTTAATAGCTATTATTACATGGATCGTTCGTCGTTTGATGAAGGTTCGTTCCCAAAACCGCTACCTCGGCTGGACATTTGGAGGCCTGTGGGCATTAGGTTGGATCTGCTTAGCTTATTTTATTGCATCAATGGCAAGAGACTGGAGATATTACAACAATGTATCTGAAGAAGTAACCATGTCTCAACCGGCAATGAATAAAATGATAGTTCGTGTAAATGAGCCTGCCGTTCGATACAGTGGAAATTTTGACTGGATAGACAGTGATGATGAGGGCTGGGATATTACAGATGATTCTTTAAAAATGGCTAATGTAAAAGTGCGTATTGAAAAAAGCGAAGACAGCAATTATCACGTAACAATGTTTCGCTATAGCGCAGGTCGCAATCGTGGCGAAGCGCAGCAGCGGGCACAAAAGATTGCCTATTCTGTTTCCACAATGGATAGCGCTTTAATATTAGGCAGTGGATTAGGAATATCGAAAGAGCAAAAATTTAGGGGACAAAAAATAATAGTTGAAATAGAAGTGCCGGTAGGTAAACAAATAAGATTTCATGAATCTGTTATTGAGAAATTAAACCATACAAATATTCGTATAAGAGAAAGAATAAGAAACGGATACAGGTATAGAAGAGACAGGGACTGGGATATGGACTGGGATGATGATAGTTATTTTAACTGGAAACCGGGGATTGATTATGTAATGAATGCAGACGGCAAGCTGATAGATCCTGCAGAACCTGGAAAAAAATCCATACAAAACGACACATACGAATATGGAGACACAGGCGAGAGAGTTGATATTAATAACGATACCACAATGAGAATACGTGATAACCAGGTTATTGAAGAGAGGATAAGAGAGCAGCGTCTTAGGGTGGAAGAAGAAAGAAAGAAGTTAGAAGACCTGCAAAGAAATCGTAACAGGGAAAGAACTTCAAAAAATTTGAAACCATTACAAAAAGAAACAACAATCACCACACAAATCCAATCGCCTGTTTTTTCTTTAATATAAAAACTAAAGTTGGTTGAAGTGATCCTGCTCTTGCGGGATGCTTACGGGCTCTCAATTCTTTGGGAGCCTTTTTTTGTCAGAACCTGGATTTGAGGAGATTTTATGGATTAATGAGAGATCAAAACTTAATTATAAAGTAGAATTCCGAAATAATAAAGTTTTGTTTCCAGAAAATCTTTTAGTCCATCCAAATCAAGGTTCAGACCTATTTTTGCTATCCTAAAATTTTATAATGAAGAGTACTCCTTTCACGCAAAAGCATATAGACTTAGGCGCAAAGATGGCTGAGTTTGCCGGGTATAGCATGCCAATTAGTTATGCCGGTATTAATGAAGAACATATTACCGTGCGTAAAAATGCCGGTGTGTTTGACGTAAGCCACATGGGTGAATTTATTTTGAAAGGTGAGCATGCCCTGGATTTAATTCAGCGTATTACAACAAATGATGCATCTAAATTAACAACGGGAAAGGCACAGTATAGCTGCTTAACCAATGAGCAGGGTGGAATTGTTGATGATCTGATTATTTATTGTGTAGAAGAAAACAAAGTTTATATGGTTGTAGTTAATGCTTCCAATATTGAAAAAGACTGGGACTGGATGCAACAGCACAATACGAGAAATGTTGAAATGCATAACATCAGCGAACAAACATGTTTGTTAGCTATCCAGGGTCCGAATGCAACTAAGATTTTACAAACCCTGACAGAAATGGATATTTTAAATTTAAAATATTACACGTTCGTAAAAGGAAATTTTGCCGGGGTCAATAATGTGCTGGTTAGTGCTACGGGTTATACGGGGGCAGGAGGTGTTGAAATTTATTTTGAAGACAAGGATGGTGCAGCCAGCAAGATTTGGAAGGCTATTTTTGAAGCTGGTGCTGCGCAAGGCATTAAGCCCATTGGTTTAGCGGCGAGAGACACCTTGCGTTTGGAAATGGGGTATTGCTTATATGGAAATGATATTGATGATACAACCTCACCATTAGAAGCAGGCTTAGGTTGGATTACAAAATTTACAAAGGATTTTACCGCAAAGGAAAAATTGCAAAAACAAAAAGAAGATGGGGTTGAAAGAAAATTGGTAGGATTTGAAATGATAGACCGGGGTATCGCAAGGCATGGATATGAAATTAAAGGATTTGATGCCGGTACAATCGGTTATGTTACATCAGGCACACAATCTCCAAGTTTAGGTAAGGCAATAGGGATGGGCTATATACGTAAGGCCTTTGCTGATATAGATACAAATATTTTTATAAAAGTTCGTGATAAATTGCTGCAAGCTAAGGTGGTGAAAATCCCTTTTTCCTAATTTGTCATGAGTTACTTGCTTCGTTATGTAGAAATGATTAACATTAGCAAATTATCCAACTAGCACATCAGCAAATTATCCTATGCCATTTATCCAATTGACAACCTTCATAGAGGCGCCTGCGGAAAGAGTATTCGACCTTAGTCGCAGCATAGATCTGCATAAATCTTCCATGACGAAGTACGAAGAGAAACCTATTGCCGGAACAATCAATGGATTGATCAACCTTGGGGAAGAAGTTACCTGGAAAGCAAAACATTTTTATAAAGAGAGAATACTTAAAGTACGCATCACTGCCATGCAAAAACCTTTTTCGTTTATTGACGAACAGGTACAAGGCAGTTTTAAATTAATGAAGCACGAGCATTTTTTTAAGCCTTGTGACAATGGTACTATTATGATTGATCAATTTTATTTTGACCTGTACAATGGTTTATTAGGCAAATGGTTTAACCTCCTTTTTGTAACCAGGTATATAAAACGATTATTAGAAGAAAGAAACAGTGTAATTAAAACGGTTGCAGAAACTAGTAAATGGAAGCACTTTTTAACCGGGTTGAATTAATGAAAAGGCCAACTTTATATACTTGTCTCTCACCGGCTTTATTAAATTTATATGATGTCAATAATTCGGTATTAGTAGTTATTGATATACTTAGGGCTACATCAACTATTGCCACTGCTTTATATAATGGGGCAAAAGCGGTAATACCCGTAGATAGTGTAGAAAAATGTATGCGCCTTGGTAAAAATATGGAGTGCATCACCGCTGGTGAGCGGGATGGAAAAGTAGCAGAAGGATTACAATATGGAAATTCGTCTTTTGAATACCCAAGAGATTTTATTGCAGGGAAAATATTAGTATTGACCACTACAAATGGTACTAAACTTTTACACATGGCTTTAACAAAAGGAGCAACTGAAATTATTACCGGTTCTTTTTTAAATCTTTCTGCGGTGTGTGAGCATTTAATAAACATGAAAAAAAATGTAATCCTGGCCTGTGCAGGCTGGAAGGATAAAGTAAACATTGAGGATAGTTTGTTTGCCGGTGCAGTCATTGCTAAAGTAAAATCACATTTTGAATTAAATTGCGATGCATCGCATATTGCAGAGTGTTTATACAACCAGGCAAAAGAAGATTTATATGAATTCATGAAAGAAAATGACGCTTCACATTATCACCGCTTAACCGCCTTTGGTTTAGAAAAAGATATTCGTCATTGCTTTACACAAGACCTTGCCAATGTACTTCCTTATTATGTAGATGAAAGGCTCGTTGTTGAATGAACACTATTAATATTCTACCCTCTCAGCATCTCTATAACCCCACGTCATTTTTCTGTTAAGAAGAAAGAAAGATATTGCTTCTGGCTTCTTTTCTTTTATTTTTGCCGATTGCCCTTTTCTGAACCACGATGCAGTAAAAGAATGAAATGAGATGTTTTTTGCTTTCAAAAATCGCAAAAGTTATTTAAGTCAATTTCGCAATCAGGCCTTGAGTAACGATGCAAATATTCTTATCGTACTCAAAACCGGCAATATAAAAATCTGAAGAGCTTGGCATTACCTTATTTATTAAAACACGTATATACCCACGGAAGCGATGAAGTAATACGCCGGGGAAAAAGAATTCATTCAATCGATTTCGTAGAGTTAGTCGAACATGATTATCTATTTGGCGCTATCACTTTTCGTGTAAAAGATGATACCTATGCTACCTTTTATAAGGTATCTATTCAAAATTATAAAGATCCTAAAAATCTTTCCCTTCGCTGTGCCTGCCCTTATAACCTCGGAGATATTTGCAGGCATGAAGCGGCTGCCTTAATGCGTTTGCAGGAGATGATTGATAAAGGTTTGTTGCAGGAAAATGAGGTGCAGTATGACCAGCAGCACACCGTTGCAAAAATGAAAGCCATAGAAATCAAAACCATCCGGTTATTGAGCGATCCTGAAATATTTATCGAAGCTGAAAATTTTTTACGGGATAATGAGCCGAGGATCGAAAGCGCAAAAGATGAAACGGTTAAAGCAACCGTCAAGATCAATGGCGTAAATTACAAAGTCATCATTCGCCGTAATGAGGAACGAAACTTTGATACAAGCAGTGATTATGTTGATGTGGAACATCCGCTTTGTCTTCCAAAAGTGATTGTTTTTCTTCATCTTTTTTATACAAAAGGCACTCACTATTTTGATTCAATCCGCAACTGGGATAAAGAAAAAAACAAATTGCTGGAGGCTTATGGCTTTTCTTTAAATGATGATTTAAATGGAAAATTTGAATTTAATTATAAAGAAGGTAAGCCTTATTTGCGGGTGTTGAATACCTCTATTAAACGCATAGCCATTGCCTCTTCTACGGTTTTTAATAGAATGGAAAAAGAAATAGCAGAAGCAGAACCTGAAATAGAGCTACAGAATCCGGTATTGGAGGGTAAGCATATCGGAATGGTGTTTAATTTAAACAAGAAGTCTTTCCCTTTTTTTTCTATTGAGTTAGTAGAAGGAGAAATGAAAGATGAACATTCCTTTGCCGGAAAAGTGGAAAAGTTGGAGCTTGCAAAATATATTGAAATAGAAAGTTACACGGAAAAAGAAAAAAACCTGGTTACGCAGGCAAGGAAGTTCCAGGACAGCGAGATCAATAAATACATTAATCGTAATTCTCCATTTTCCGGTTTCTGGGAAAATATTATACAGAGTGAGGGCGATGAACTACCGGAGGAAACGAAATTATTAATTACAGAATATATTATTCCGAAGCTGAAAAAGCTTAGTGTTGAATTTGCCGATGTTCCTCTTTTTGTATTGCCTAAAGGACAAAGTTTTATAACCGTCAATTTGCAAAAAACGGAATTTAGCGCCACCGCATTAAGCCCTAAATTTTTTGTAAATAAGAAAGGAGAAAACTTTGAGATTGAATGTTTCATTAAGCCGGAAGAAGTTGCGTATGGTTTAAATGATAATGAGGCAGCAACGGCTTCATTTTTTTTGTACAATCATCAAATTTTTTTATGGGTCAATACGGAAGCTGCATCTGTTACGGCGCAGTTTTTACCAAACGGAACTGTGCAGGTAAACGAAGAAAACTGGCCGGCCACATTAGAAAAGATCGTGTTGCCATTAACGAAAGAATATAAAGTTGAGTTTGATAATAATTTAATAGATGAAGTAAAGGATGGAATACCGGAAATTAAAGTGTATTTGCAGGAAAAGGGTGACTTCCTTGTGTTTAGCCCTGTTTTTACTTACAAAGGTTTTGATACTAAAGCAAAAGACAGGGATCAAATAGTAATACCTTATGGCAGTAAGGTTATTGTTGTATACCGGAACCGGGAGGTAGAAAATAATTTTATTGAAAAGCTACGCACCTTACACTCGAATTTTGTAAGTCATGATGATGGTTCTGCATTGGCGTTAAAAGGTATTGAGGCGCTTAAAAATAATTGGTTCTTTTTGTTTGTGGACGCTATGAAGGAAAAGGGGGTGCCGATTTTTGGATTTGATTCATTAAAAAATTTCCGCTTTAATACTGCCAAACCTTCCACGCATATTTATATCAGCAGCAATACCGATTGGTTCGATGCGAAAGTAGATATTTTGTTTGGTGACCAACATGTGAGTGTTGCAGAAGTAAAAAGAGCGCTGGCTAATAAACAACAATTTGTTCATTTAAATGATGGAACATTAGGCATTTTACCCGAAGAGTGGTTAAAGAAATATGGATTATTATTTCGTGTAGGTGAAGGAAAAACAGACAGGCTCAAACTTTCCCGTTATCATTTAAGTGTGATAGATGAATTGTATGAAAACAGGGATGAAGAAGAGCTAACTATGCAACTGGAAGAAAAGTATGACAAAATTCGGGCGTTTAATAATATAAAAGAAATTCCTCCTCCGGAACACCTTCAATCTATTTTGCGTCCTTACCAGGTTGCCGGTTATCAATGGCTTAATTATTTACACGAAGTATCCTGGGGCGGCATCCTGGCAGATGATATGGGTTTGGGTAAAACGGTTCAGGCGCTTTCTTTTTTAAAGCATTATTGTGATCAGTATGGTGAATTAAAATCTTTGGTGGTTTGCCCAACTACACTGATCTATAACTGGGAAAATGAAATAAAAAAATTCTCTCCTTCACTCACATATTATATACATCATGGGCCACAACGTTTGCGCCACCCGCAGGAATTAGAGAAGCATAACATCATTATCACAACCTACGGCACTTTGCGCAGCGATATAAAAGTTTTTATGCAAATAATGCTTGACTATGTGGTGCTTGATGAGTCGCAGGCTATAAAAAATCCTTCCAGCAAGGTAACAAAAGCGGCTGCTTTATTAAAAGCAAAGCACCGCTTATGCATGAGCGGTACGCCATTACAGAATAATACATTTGATATTTATGCACAGATGAATTTTTTAAATCCGGGCATGTTAGGCACTATGGAATTTTTTAGGCAGGAGTTTTCGATACCCATTGATAAATTTGGAGAAGAAATACAAAAGGATCACTTACGAAAAATACTATACCCTTTTATATTACGCAGAACGAAAGAACAGGTAGCCAAAGATCTGCCGGATAAAACAGAAACTATTTTGCTTTGCGAAATGGGAGATGAGCAGCGAAAAATTTATGATGCCTATCGCAATGATTTCAGGAGTAAAATTTTAGGAACGATAGAGGAACAGGGCATCCAAAAATCGCAGTTAACTATTTTACAAGGGTTAATGAAATTGCGGCAGATATGCGATTCACCCGCCATTTTAAATGAGTCGGAAAAATTTGAAAATCACTCCATCAAGCTGGATGAATTAACAAGAGAGATCACTGAAAATATGGGTCACCATAAAGCACTGATTTTTTCTCAGTTCCTTGGTATGCTGGCATTGATCAGGGAGAACCTGGAAGAACAAGGTGTAAAATATGAGTATTTTGATGGCAGCACTTCGGCGCCTGACAGGGAAAAAGCCATTCAAAGTTTTCAGAATGATGATGAAGTACGTGTGTTCCTAATTTCATTAAAGGCCGGTGGTGTGGGTTTGAATTTAACGGCTGCCGATTATGTATATATTGTAGATCCCTGGTGGAACCCCGCCGTAGAGCAACAGGCCATTGACCGCACACACCGCATCGGGCAAACAAAAAATATTTTTGCTTACCGCATGATATGTAAAGACACGATTGAAGACAAGATCATGCAGTTGCAGGAACGCAAACGTCAATTGGCAAAAGAATTGATTGCTGATGATGCCACGTTTGTGAAGGCTTTGAGCAGGGAAGATGTGGAGTACTTGTTTAGTTAGTAAGGATATGTATTTCTAACTTCAAAGTTTCTAAATTATACTGCATATGAAATCAATACTTTTTCCCTTGCTAATTATTTTATCAGCTTGTGGGGCTGATTCTTCGCCGGAAGGAAGGATGACAAAAAAAATTCAGGATATTCAAATGGATTTTGACACATTAAAAATGAATCAAAGGGCATTGATTGACACCTTAAGTAAATTAAGGGAAGACTTAAATAACTTATCTAAAGAAAAATAGTTTCATAAAATACGTCAGGGAATTACGATCATTCACCCTTAAGAAAGCCGTGTTTTGTCTTCACAAACACTAAAATATAAATGGCTTGTTAATGAAAAATCTCATGTTAGCTACCCACAAAATCTTGTATGTAAAAGTCTTTTAAAAGTTTATTGAAAGCTTCTGGTTGCTCCATATTTGGAATATGTCCCGCCTTTTCTACAATAGCAAATTTTGAATTTGGAATTTCGTTTGCCATTTTCTTCATTTCATTAACCGGAGTAAAAAAATCACTGTCACCAACAATTACTAATGTTGGAACTTTTATTTCTTTTAGAAAATTAAAGTTGTCGCGTCTTTCAGCCCTGCCTCTATGTGAAGCAACTGCACCCTCTACGTTAGTATTTATCATCATTTGATATAAGTGATTGTAGGCATCACCTTTTTGATTAATTGTATTTGAATGTAGATATTTATAAATGTCTTGTTCAGTGTATTCTTTCATGCCGATGGACAACATTTTGTTTGCCAACTGCATTCTGTTTTGGTATGATACTTCTGTTTCACCAGAAGGATTGCTGTCACAAATTACCAGGGACAGTGCTCTATGTGGAAACAGTCTTGCAAATTCAACTATTATTTGTCCTCCCATTGAAAGGCCAATCAGATGAACCTTATCAATTTTTAAATCGTCAAGTAAAAAAGTTAAATCAAGAGCCTGTTCTTCAATATAAATCTTTTCGAATTTGTAATCTGTCTTACCATAACCTTTTAAGTCAGGAAGAATAAGCCTAAAATGTTTTAATGCATCAATTTGGTAACGCCACATTGTATGGTCAAATGGATGTCCATGAACTAATAGTATTACTTCTTTTTTTTCAGGATTTATGTCCTCAAAGTAATGGTTGTTACCCCTGATTTTTATGTGATTCATTGTTCTGATGCTTCGTTCTATAATGTTAGCTGCTACTCCTAAATATACTAGCTTTTATACCAGACGTAATAATAACTCCCACCCGAAACCCAGAACTCCAAACCAAAAAAACACCACTCATCCATCCATTAACCTTATTTAACCGGTATTAATAATTCTTGCGAATATCTTCGTAGCACATTACTGTTTATGAAGAAGATATGTATTTTGCTGACTACAATAATTAGTTTAGTCACCAACTCGTCTGCGCAAAAAATAGCTGGTACTGTTAAAGGCATATTACAGGAAGCCACCAACGCCCAGCCTCTTCCCGATGCAACTGTTTCTGTTATGGCTGCTAAAGACTCCTCACTTATTTCTTTTACACTCACCTCAAACAGCGGCTATTTCGAAGTGAAGAAAATTGACAAAGGCGATTATTACCTGATCGTTTCTTACCAGGGCCTGGAAACATTAAAAAAATCGTTTGCGATAACAGCAGAAAAACCACATGTTGATCTGGCAATAGTAAAAATGGAAAAGGTCTATAAAACATTAGGCGAAGTAATAGTTGTTGACCAGGCTCCAATAAAAATTAATGGAGATACTATTGCGTTCAATGCCAATTCCTTTAAAACAAAACCAAATGCCACAGTTGAAGACCTGATTAAAAAACTGCCTGGCATGACAGTAGAAAAAGATGGTACGGTTAAAGCCCAGGGTGAGAACGTGCAAAAAGTTTACGTAGATGGAAAAGAATTTTTTGGCACCGATCCAAAGTTGGCAACAAAAAACTTAACTGCAGATATGGTTGACCAGGTAGAAGTATTTGATGATATGAGTGAACAAGCTAAATTTAGCCGTATTGACGATGGCAGCAGAAGCAAAGCAATCAATCTAAAATTGAAAAAAGACAGAAAGAAAGGGGTGTTTGGAAAAGCTTTTGCAGGTTATGGTACTGAGGAACGGTATGATGCTGGTTTAACGGCGAATTTCTTTAAAGGGGCTACACAGCTCTCACTTATTACCAAGTCAAATAACACGAATAATATTGGTTTCACTGTTACGGATATGATGGGTATGTTTAGTGGCAGTGGCGGTGGTGGCTTTGGTGGCGGTAGAGGAATGGGTGGCGGAATGAATATTGTGAGTGTGGGTACAGGAGGTGGGGGTAGTTTCGGCGGTTTTAATGTTGGCGGCAGTGGGGGTGCTGGTATTACGAAAACAGGTTCGGCAGGTATTAATTACCGTGATATATGGGGCAAAAAAATAGATGTAAACGGTAGCTATTTTTACAATAGCGCTAATGCTGCGAACTTGCGGAAAGGTTATCGTCAGACTTTCTTTACCGATTCAACCATCAATAGTGATCAGCAGACCATGTCTCAAAACATTAATCATAACCACCGTCTCAATTATAATTTGATCTATCATATTGATTCACTAAACTCAATTATTTATACACCAAATATTAGTTTTCAAAACAGTTCAACATACAGCGATGATTCTATTACAAAAGAAGCTGAGAAAGCTGGTAATGCTTATCTACTGAATAATACAAGAAACATCTATAATAATGAGGGTAATGGATTTAACTGGTCCAATAATTTGATATGGCGGCGGAAGCTGAATAAGATCGGCAGAACATTATCTGTCAACTTATCAAATACATACAGTAAAAACAACCGCGAAGGTTACTTAGCATCAAATAGCAATTTTTTTAACCGTGGTGGTGACAAGCTCAGGGCAAGCAATACAAAGCAACAAACCTTGCAGGATAACCTGACCAATAATTATGGTGTGACGTTATCATATACTGAACCGATTGCACGTGATAAAATCTGGGAGTTCAA
>MWVX01000432.1_pt1 | contig 13077 bp, 10 predicted proteins | sample 1047311 | NCBI WGS metagenome assembly MWVX01 (sample SAMN06349984, study PRJNA376086) | soil metagenome | isolation source: MtG-4 sample Antarctic (ecotone) soil | place: Antarctica | collected 2015-01-13 | reverse complement strand
AGCCTTTTGCTGACATGGGTGCGGGAACAGTAACAATTAATAATACTGGTTCTACTGATCATGTCGCTTTTGATGCAGTGGGTGTGCCAGGTTTCCAGTTTATACAGGATCCATTGGAATACAGTACTAGGACACATCATACAAACATGGATACGTATGACCATTTGATTCCTGACGATCTAAAACAAGCTTCTATGATCCTTGCTTCGTTTGTATATAACACGGCGCAGCGAGATGAGAAATTGCCTCGCAAAGAATTACCGAAGGCAAGAGAAGCAACGCCAAGACCTTTCTAAAGTAAAAATTTAAAAATACAGAGTCAGATCGCTGGTAGATGGTGATGGGAAGTGTCGTATTTCAAACTCCTAACTTCGTACTTGATACCTGCTGCCTGGTTCTCAAAAAGTTTTAGGCAAACGACCCGAGGCCTCACTATCATAGACAAACCGCACTTTGGCGCTTTTTACTTCGGTAGAAGTAAGGTACAAACGATAGCGCTTTGTACCCGCAGTAACCATCAACAGTGCTGTATTCGGAGGAATTTTTCCCAGGTTTTCAGCGATCATTTCTATTTCCTGGAAAGTATTTTGCAGATCAATTTTTATAAATGCAGTGGAGGGTTTTGCGCTGAGGCGCTGCTGTGAAATAATCATTTTCTTATTTACATAAACAGAAATAGTATCATCGTCAATTTCCGCATTATCATAAAAATCCAATCGTATAACACCGGTATCAACTTCCACTTCGGGGATTTCTTTAAAAGCAGATTCTTTCACACGTGATAAAACCAATTGTCCGGGCTGACAATCAGCATTTGTGTTCATCACTTTTCCATTCCATTGTCCGGTCAATATTTCTTTATCGCCGGTTCTGCTATATGATAATTCATAATTTTTTATGCATGGCGTACAATCTGCCGGAATTTTAAAAGTAGATACCGGTCCTTCCTTCACTACTAATTTTTTTAAGGAAGCATCATACGTTCCTTTAAATTTTTTCTTTACATAATTAGTGATGTCTGAATAATGATAAGAGGCGCCCAGCAAACTGTCTGCCGTGATGTTTACCTGCAGTTCAATATAATAAACCGGGAAACATCCCCCAGCTTGTTGCGTCAGTGTGCCTTTCCAAATACCGTTTAAATCCTGCGAAAAAGAATGGACACTATACAAAGCGGTGACAAAAAATATGGGCAGTAATTTTTTCACAAAAGAAAAATAGCAGATTTATGAATGAGTAAGTTATATATTATTTGAACGGCCTTAAGGAACTGGCTTTTGATAACGGAAACGCACCATTGCATTTTTTTGTTCGGTAGAAGTGATTCTTACTTCATAGCGTTTGTCGCCGTCGTTAACGATCATTAAAGAAGTGTTTGGTGGAATCTTTCCTAAATTCTCTGCTACCATAATCAATACATGTTCGGAATTGTCCTCATCCATTTTTAAATTTATGGTAATAGGCGAGGTGCTTAACCTTTTACTTGATAGCAAAAGTTTATTATCTAAATATATTGAAATGGTATCATCATCTATTTCACCGTTATCATACAATTTAACAATCACTTCTTCATTCCGTACAGTAAGAGTTTTGGCTAATTCATTTTCTCTTGCCCTGGTTTGGATAGGAATAGAGATTGTTCTTGGAATAATAATTTTTTTTGGTTCCTCTTTTAAAATTGCAGGTGGTAAGGTTTGAACCTGGTTATTTTTTGGTTTTTGAAATGTAGTTTCTTTTTTAACTGGCGGTTTTGTAGTGGTTGCAGTTGTTGTTGATTTTTTTTGCGCCACAACCGGTGATTTTTTTACAGGGGTTTGGGCAGTGGTTTTATTATTAGTTTTTGAAGGTGGTGTGGACGTTTTTTTAGCTATAGGCTTATCACGTAAAAAAGATTCTACATAAAAATCGGAAGTAGGAACCTTACGCAAAAAGATTTTACCGCCTCCGCAATCACCTCCTTTTATAACCCGATCTTCTTTACTTGTTTTTTCATAAGCACTTGTATAAATGCCTTCTAAAAATTCTTCGCTTCCTGATTTTACATATTCAAACTGGCATTTCATAATACAGGCAACAGACCCGCCGGACATTCGTAATTCCACTGTTTTAATTTCCTGTATCAGTGCATGTTGAGAAGCTTTGGTAAAATTGCCGGTTAATGTTGCCTTTCCATAAAACCGTGTATCCAGGTAAGAATAAGATACGCCGGAAATACGGTTGGACTTACTTTGGTCAATCTGTAATTCAAATTTATAATGTTCTGACCCATTGGTAATAAAATAGCCACGCCAAATGCCGGTAATGTCTTGTGCGGAAACAATAATAGAACTGCTACCAAAGAAAAAAAATAACAAAAAAGATTTTAATAACATCAACGTCATTGCAAGGTGAAATTAATTATTAAGTATAGTTTAGTAAGGGGTACTGTAGCAAGAGTTTGTTAATTTTGCCGCTCTTTATGGAGCAACAAATAAATATTTCATTTCCGGATGGTGCTGTACGGCAATATAAAAAAGGTATTTCTGCACTTGATATTGCTGAATCTATTTCAGAAGGATTGGCAAAAAAAATAATTGCAGCAGAAGTAAATGGACAAGTATTGGATGCCACCCGGCCTCTTGAAGTAGATATTAATTTAAAATTGTTGACATGGGATGATGCGGGTGGTAAAAATACATTTTGGCATTCATCAGCGCATTTAATGGCGGAGGCAATTGAAACAATGTTTCCGGGCGCAAAATTTTGGGTAGGACCGCCGGTAGAAAATGGGTTTTATTATGATGTAGATTTAGGGGATCATTACATTGCTGAAGACGATCTGCGAAGTCTTGAAGTGAAAATGGCGGAACTGGCAAAGCAAAATAATCCTTACATCCGTAAACCCATTCCAAAAACAGAAGCTGTTAATTACTTCGAAGAAAGGGGCGATGAATATAAATTAGACCTCCTTCAAGGTTTAACTGATGGCGAAATCTCGCTGTATACCCAGGGAAGTTTTACTGATCTTTGTCGCGGCCCTCATATACCACATACCGGTTTTATCAAAGCTATCAAACTGACCAATATAGCAGGTGCCTATTGGAAAGGAGATGAAAAAAATAAACAACTTACCCGTATTTATGGCATTACATTCCCATCGCAAAAGCAGTTGGATGAATATTTACAAATGCTGGAAGAAGCAAAAAAAAGAGATCATCGAAAATTAGGAAAGGAACTTGGCATATTCACAATGGATGATGATGTGGGACCGGGCTTGCCACTATGGATGCCGAACGGAACTATTATTATTGAAGAACTGGAAAGGCTTGCAAAAGAAACAGAAACCGACGGCGGTTATAAAAGAGTGGTAACACCACACATTGCAAAAGAAATTTTATACTTAACCAGCGGCCACTTACCATATTACCAGGACAGTATGTATCCGCCGATGGAGTTGGAAGGAGGGAAGTATTACCTGAAGGCCATGAACTGTCCGCATCACCATAAAATATTTGCAGCGGAACAAAGAAGTTATAAAGAACTCCCTCTTCGTTTAGCTGAATATGGCACTTGCTACCGTTATGAACAAAGTGGTGAGTTATTTGGGTTGATGCGTGTACGCTGCCTGCACATGAACGATGCACATATTTATTGCACCCGCGAACAATTTGCAGCGGAATTTCGTGCGGTAAATGAGATGTACATTAAATATTTTAAAATATTTGGTATTGACAAATATGTGATGCGTTTGTCATTACACGATCCGGCAAAACTGGGGCAAAAATATGTTGACGAACCAGAACTTTGGTTAGAAACAGAGGCGATGGTACGAAAAGTAATGACGGAAGCGAATATTCCATTTGTTGAAGTACCGGACGAAGGCGCTTTTTACGGGCCCAAAATAGACGTACAAATATGGAATACTATTGGAAAGGAATTTACACTGGCAACCAACCAGGTAGATTTTGCACAAGGAAGAAGTTTTAAATTAGAATTTACCAATCAAAATAATGAAACAGAAACGCCATTGATTATTCACCGGGCGCCGTTGGGTACGCATGAGCGTTTCATAGGATTTCTGCTGGAGCATTACGCCGGAAAATTCCCTGCCTGGCTGGCACCTCTGCAAGTAAAAATTCTTCCTATCAGCGATAAGTTTGCAGATTATGCTAAAACTGTTCTGGAAAAATTGAAAAAAGCTGATATTCGTGCCGAAGTTGACGACCGCAATGAAAAGATCGGGAAGAAAATAAGGGATACTGAACTAATGCGGGTGCCGTATATGCTCGTAATTGGCGAAAAGGAAGTGAATGAAAATAAAATAGCAGTACGGCGCCAGGGAAAAGGTGATAGCGGTGCAAAAGACTTTGATGAATTTGTAGCCGAATTGCGGGAGGAGATCAGGGAGAGACGATGATAGTTGATGGTTGATAGTTGACAGCAGATCATCACCATAACTGTAAACCCTTACCGGCAGAATAGAATTACTGAATGCACACGAGTGCAACGCAACAGAAGTTGAAAAAACTTATGTAGCTTGAATCATATTTATTTAATTAAAAATTGTAAATGGCATTACAGAACAGAGGAAATTTCAGAGGTAGATTTATACCACGTAAAGAACCAGAACATCGTATTAATCATTTTATCAGAGTACCGCAAATTCGCCTGGTTGGCGATAATGTAACAGTAGGTGTTTATCCCACACAGGAAGCCATAAAAATGGCACAGGCACAGGAGTTAGATCTTGTTGAAATCTCCCCGCAGGCTGATCCGCCAGTTTGCAAAATCATTGATTATAATAAATTCCTTTACGATAAGAAGAAGAAAGATAAGGAGATGAAGGCAAAAGCGAAAACAACGGAGATGAAAGAGATCCGTTTTACGCCAAATACAGATGATCATGATTTTGATTTTAAATCGAAACACGCAGCAAATTTTTTGAAAGATGGTAACAAGGTAAAAGCCTACGTGCAGTTTAAAGGACGTGCCATTCAATTTAAAGATAGAGGAGAATTATTACTTTTGAAATTTGCGGAACGGCTTGCAGAATTTGGTACGCTGGAAAGTATGCCAAAGCTGGAAGGAAAACGTATGCTGGCCATTTTTACACCAAAGGGAAGTAAGAAAAAAGCGGAAGCAAAATCTGCTTAATTTTAAAATATAAATTTTTAATCCTGCCCCATGGTGGGATTTTTTATTTTCATACAATGGATATTGATCAATTACGTAGCTATTGCCTTTCCTTACCTGGTGTAACGGAAGATATAAAATGGGGAAACGACCTCGTATTTTCTGTAGGCGCAAAAATGTTTTGCGTGGCCGGTTTGGAATCACCTTTGAAATTTTCTTTTAAAGTAAAAGACGAGGAATTTGAGGAAATAAGTAATAGCGAAGGTTTTATGCCTGCACCTTATATGGCAAGAGCAAGATGGGTTTTGGTAACAAAATTAAAACTTGGCAAAAAAGAATATCAGCATTTTATTAATCAGAGTTATGAATTAGTAAAAGCAAAGCTCACTAAGAAAATAAAAGCAGAATTAGGACTTTGACCATTATCAAAAAGACCTGTGGAAAAATTATTCTCCAACGGATCTTTTAGTATCTTCCTACTACCAAAAATAATTGCCTTATGCAAAAGTCATTTTTTCTACTGCTTTTTTTAACATGCATTATTACCGCATCTGCACAAAATTCAAAAATAAGAGCAAGGTTAACAGAAATAACTATAGTTAAGGATACTGCCGGCAATGAATATCCTTATAACGTGTGGAAAAATTTAGTAGCATCAAGTGATATTAGTTTTTATCCTGAAAATCCATCCGCTGAAAATTCCGCTTTTATCATACGGCGTTTGACAAAAGAGGAAAAGCAAAAGTTAATGGATAAAATGCCTATGCCCCAGGAGAGCAAATCATTTAGAACGGGTGCCAAATTCGCATTATTTAATGAAACAGATATCAATGGCAACAGGTATAAATTAAAAGATCTAACAGGAAAAGTGATAGTTATTAATTTCTGGTTTATAAATTGCCCTCCATGCCGAATGGAGATTCCGGAACTGAATGAATTGGTAGCTGCTTATAAGGACAATAAAGATGTTATTTTTATTGGGATTGCATTAGATGAAAAATACCAGCTCCAGGAGTTTTTGAAATCTTTTCCTTTTGATTATAATATAATTGAAAACGGAAGAAATTTGGCATCATCATACCGTGTAGGTTCTTTTCCTACCCATGTTGTTATCGATAGGGATGGTAAGATAAAATTTCATACATCCGGCCTCGCAAAAAATACGGTGTACTGGATAAAAAAATCTACGGATGAAGCATTGGCTACACCTGTTAAAGACACTGATGTTGCTGCTTCTAAATAATTACAACATACGGTTAACAACAATCTTCAAATCAGGAAAATTTTAAAATCAGAAATTTCTCTACCTTCGCAGCCCCGAAGTCATTTCGTTAATTGAAAAGAACGGGATATTGCTTAAAGAGGCTCCCTAAGTATTCAGCCTGTGCGGAATCGCCTCAAGGGCTACATTTTTAATGCATTAATAAAATGCCAAAGGTTAAAACAAACTCTAGTGCCAAAAAGAGGTTTAAGGTTACAGGAACGGGTAAGATCACTCATCAGAAATCGTTCAAGCGTCACATCCTGACAAAAAAATCAAAAAAACGTAAACGTAAATTAGGGAAAGATGGCATGGTTGCAAAAGCAAATATGGACTTTGTCATGCGTTTATTAAGGCTTAAATAAGCTAAGTGATTTAAAACTCACACCTCGAGCTAATTACTCATTGCTTGATTGTAAAACTTGAAACTTTAAACATTAAACTCATTCAGATATGCCACGTTCAGTAAATGCTGTCGCTTCTAAAGCACGCAGAAAAAGAATATTAAAACAAGCAAAAGGCTTTTATGGTAAGCGGAAAAACGTTTACACCGTCGCCAAAAATATTGTAGAAAAAGGAATGACCTATAGTTATGTAGGTCGCAAATTGAAAAAACGGGAATATCGCAGATTATGGATTGCCCGTATAAATGCCGCCGTACGTGCAGAAGGTATGACCTACTCTCAATTCATAAACCTGTTAAATACAAAAGGTATAGAATTGGATAGGAAGGTATTGGCTGATTTAGCAATGAACAATCCTGAATCTTTTAAGCTTCTTATTAACCAGGTTAAATAGTGTAAAAGAAAAGAGATTGAAAGCCGTCCCGTTTTTTTTACGGGGCGGTTTCTTTTTGTATAACGCAAAAATTTACATTTGTATCTAAAAAATTTTTAGTTACACTGAAACCCCATTAAATATAGATGACCAATACATACAGTGGCTTAGTAGATCAAACATTCAATTTTCCACAAGAAGGTTTTGAAATTAAAGATGGGTATTTGCAATTTAATGGGTTGGATTTAAAGGCATTGATCACTAAATATGGCACGCCATTAAAGCTTACCTATTTGCCAAAAATTGGTATGCAGATCAATAAGGCAAAAGACATGTTTGTCAAGGCCATAAAAAAACACAAATACGAGGGAGAATATTATTATTGTTATTGTACTAAAAGTTCACACTTTTCATTTATAGTTGAAGAAGCCTTAAGTCACAATATTCATCTGGAAACTTCATATGCATACGATATTGAAATCATCAAAAAATTGTATGAAAAAAAGAAGATCAACAAAGACATTTTCATTCTATGCAACGGATATAAACAAAAAGGCTATACACGGCGTATTGCTAATTTACTAAATACTGGTTTTAAAAATGTAATACCGATTTTAGATAATAAAGAAGAATTAAAAGCGTACGACAGGTCAGTAAAAATCCCTTTTAAATTAGGAATACGAGTGGCGGCAGAAGAAGAACCTACTTTTCCTTTCTATACTTCTCGCCTAGGCATCAGGGCGAAAGATATCTTAGAATTTTATGTAGATGATATTGAAGGATATGAAAATAAGTTTCAACTTAAAATGCTTCATATTTTTTTGAACAAGGGTATAAAAGATGATATTTATTATTGGTCAGAATTAAACAAGATGATCTCTTTTTTTTGCTTCTTCCAGCATTTGTAAATATTCATCCAACTGCTTTTGCGATGGGAATGTAATGCCATAAATACGGGTAAGTTGTTTATTTTTTTCATCTCCTTTCCAATAGGCACCTGCTATATTGGTCAGTTTGATAGCTTTGATAAAACCGGTATGTGGTATATGAGGGCCGCGACAAAGATCAGTAAAACTTCCCTGGGTATACAGCGAGATTTCGCCATCAGTTAAACCTTGAAGGAGGTCTAATTTATATTCATCGCCCCTTTCTTCGAAGTAATTAACAGCTTCTGTTTTTGGAATGGGTTTACGGATGTAAGGATTATTTTGCTTTGCCAGTTCCGCCATTTTCACTTCAAGACTTCGCAGATCGTCTTCAGCAATGTAATGATCCCCTAAATCTACATCATAATAAAACCCATTTTCTACCGGCGGTCCTACCCAAAATTTTGCGCCCGGAAACATTGTTTCAATTGCCTCCGCCATTAAATGCGCTGATGAATGCCAAAATGTATTTTTACCACCCGCATCATCCCATGTCAACAATTTTAAATTAATATCTACTTCAAGAGGCCGGGTGGCATCCAATACTTGTCCATTTACTTCTGCTGCAATTATTTTTTTTGCCAATCCTTCTGAAATAGATTCAGCAATATCAAGTGCAGAAATACCTTTTTTATATTGCCGTACAGCACCATCCGGAAATGAAATATTTATTTGTTGCTCCATAAAGAGCGGCAAAATTAACAAACTCTTGCTACAGTACCCCTTACTAAACTATACTTAATAATTAATTTCACCTTGCAATGACGTTGATGTTATTAAAATCTTTTTTGTTATTTTTTTTCTTTGGTAGCAGTTCTATTATTGTTTCCGCACAAGACATTACCGGCATTTGGCGTGGCTATTTTATTACCAATGGGTCAGAACATTATAAATTTGAATTACAGATTGACCAAAGTAAGTCCAACCGTATTTCCGGCGTATCTTATTCTTACCTGGATACACGGTTTTATGGAAAGGCAACATTAACCGGCAATTTTACCAAAGCTTCTCAACATGCACTGATACAGGAAATTAAAACAGTGGAATTACGAATGTCCGGCGGGTCTGTTGCCTGTATTATGAAATGCCAGTTTGAATATGTAAAATCAGGAAGCGAAGAATTTTTAGAAGGCATTTATACAAGTGCTTATGAAAAAACAAGTAAAGAAGATCGGGTTATAAAAGGAGGTGATTGCGGAGGCGGTAAAATCTTTTTGCGTAAGGTTCCTACTTCCGATTTTTATGTAGAATCTTTTTTACGTGATAAGCCTATAGCTAAAAAAACGTCCACACCACCTTCAAAAACTAATAATAAAACCACTGCCCAAACCCCTGTAAAAAAATCACCGGTTGTGGCGCAAAAAAAATCAACAACAACTGCAACCACTACAAAACCGCCAGTTAAAAAAGAAACTACATTTCAAAAACCAAAAAATAACCAGGTTCAAACCTTACCACCTGCAATTTTAAAAGAGGAACCAAAAAAAATTATTATTCCAAGAACAATCTCTATTCCTATCCAAACCAGGGCAAGAGAAAATGAATTAGCCAAAACTCTTACTGTACGGAATGAAGAAGTGATTGTTAAATTGTATGATAACGGTGAAATAGATGATGATACCATTTCAATATATTTAGATAATAAACTTTTGCTATCAAGTAAAAGGTTAAGCACCTCGCCTATTACCATAAATTTAAAAATGGATGAGGACAATTCCGAACATGTATTGATTATGGTAGCAGAGAATTTAGGAAAGATTCCACCAAACACTTCTTTAATGATCGTTAACGACGGCGACAAACGCTATGAAGTAAGAATCACTTCTACCGAACAAAAAAATGCAATGGTGCGTTTCCGTTATCAAAAGCCAGTTCCTTAAGGCCGTTCAAATAATATATAACTTACTCATTCATAAATCTGCTATTTTTCTTTTGTGAAAAAATTACTGCCCATATTTTTTGTCACCGCTTTGTATAGTGTCCATTCTTTTTCGCAGGATTTAAACGGTATTTGGAAAGGCACACTGACGCAACAAGCTGGGGGATGTTTCCCGGTTTATTATATTGAACTGCAGGTAAACATCACGGCAGACAGTTTGCTGGGCGCCTCTTATCATTATTCAGACATCACTAATTATGTAAAGAAAAAATTTAAAGGAACGTATGATGCTTCCTTAAAAAAATTAGTAGTGAAGGAAGGACCGGTATCTACTTTTAAAATTCCGGCAGATTGTACGCCATGCATAAAAAATTATGAATTATCATATAGCAGAACCGGCGATAAAGAAATATTGACCGGACAATGGAATGGAAAAGTGATGAACACAAATGCTGATTGTCAGCCCGGACAATTGGTTTTATCACGTGTGAAAGAATCTGCTTTTAAAGAAATCCCCGAAGTGGAAGTTGATACCGGTGTTATACGATTGGATTTTTATGATAATGCGGAAATTGACGATGATACTATTTCTGTTTATGTAAATAAGAAAATGATTATTTCACAGCAGCGCCTCAGCGCAAAACCCTCCACTGCATTTATAAAAATTGATCTGCAAAATACTTTCCAGGAAATAGAAATGATCGCTGAAAACCTGGGAAAAATTCCTCCGAATACAGCACTGTTGATGGTTACTGCGGGTACAAAGCGCTATCGTTTGTACCTTACTTCTACCGAAGTAAAAAGCGCCAAAGTGCGGTTTGTCTATGATAGTGAGGCCTCGGGTCGTTTGCCTAAAACTTTTTGAGAACCAGGCAGCAGGTATCAAGTACGAAGTTAGGAGTTTGAAATACGACACTTCCCATCACCATCTACCAGCGATCTGACTCTGTATTTTTAAATTTTTACTTTAGAAAGGTCTTGGCGTTGCTTCTCTTGCCTTCGGTAATTCTTTGCGAGGCAATTTCTCATCTCGCTGCGCCGTGTTATATACAAACGAAGCAAGGATCATAGAAGCTTGTTTTAGATCGTCAGGAATCAAATGGTCATACGTATCCATGTTTGTATGATGTGTCCTAGTACTGTATTCCAATGGATCCTGTATAAACTGGAAACCTGGCACACCCACTGCATCAAAAGCGACATGATCAGTAGAACCAGTATTATTAATTGTTACTGTTCCCGCACCCATGTCAGCAAAAGGCTCAAGCCATTTTGAAAAAACAGGGCCGGCTGCGGTATTTCCCTGTAAATAAATACCTCTTATTTTGCCACCGCCATTGTCAAGATTGTAATAAGCAGATACTTTTCCATGCGCAGGTTTAAGTTGCATAGTAACAGGATCAGCAAGGTAATTTTTTACATAGTTTCTTGAACCATGTAAACCCTGCTCTTCACCACTCCATAAGGCAATGCGTATGGTTCTGCGTGGCTGAACATTCAGCGTTTTTAAAATTCGTACAGCTTCCATCATCACTGCACAACCTGCCGCATTATCAGTTGCACCCGTAGCGCCGTGCCATGAATCTAAGTGGCCTCCGAGCATTACTACTTCATCTTTTAATTTTGGATCAGTGCCAGGGATTTCTGCAATAACATTGTAACCTCTTAAATCATCAGTAAAAAATCTTGTTTTTACATCCGTTTCAATTTCCACATTTATACCAGCATTTACTAATCGCTGTAAACGCAAATAATCATCGCTTGATAACATCAGGCTGGCCGGTGGTTCAATAGCGTCTTTTGTGTATTGCCCCCCTCCACTTACAAATATGGTTCCGTCGGTACCACGCCCATTCATGCTTAATACCAATGCCGGTTTTTCATCATTCATTAATTTGGTCCATGTGCGTTGAAAGGCCTGCATACTGGCAAAATTAGAATTGGCTGGACGATTATTTCCCTGTGTAGGCCTTCCAGCATTTTCCCTTGATGCTGCCGCTGCCATTCGTGTTAAAACAGTATCTGCATAGCGACTTGCATCAGCCGTAAAAGAAGGACGAAGGGTATCAGTTACCCATGTCATTACAATTTTATTTTTCAACTTGCCAACAAACTGCATTAATTCAACTGAGTCCTTTGCTTTTATTAAAATTATATCTGATTTCAAAGCCGTTTTACCCGGTGTGCTTCCTGTCCATGCACGAGGCACTGCAATAAATGGTTGGTAATAAGGTTTAGTCATGGCTATATAGCTACGCTCCTGCTGCCAGCCTTTTCCAAATTCTCCCCAGGACTCTAATGCAGCATTTTTTAATCCCCAACCCGTCAAGGTTGTTTTTGCCCAATTGGCCGCATTCATATAACCCGGAGAAGCAGTAAGCCGTGGGCCACTTACGTCTGTTAAATGAAAAGCAATATCCATTACTTTGGAATTTTGCATGGCTTCCTGCCTGATCTTTTTTATTATTTCCGTATCAGGTGCATCGTTCTGTGCAAAAACAAATAAGAATAAAAACTGGATACTAAGAAATAAAAATATTTTTTTCATGAAGTGCATTTTAGCGACGAGAAGATAATTTTTTTTACGATTATCAACGTTAAAATTTAAAATTCCATGTAACTGTAGGAAGAATGGGAAATAGTGAAACCTGCCTGGCTTCTACTTTCAGGCTACCGGCATAAGGATTTCCGGATTGGTCAAAATAAATAAAATAAGGATTTAAGCGGCTGTAAATATTATAAACACCAAACACCCAATGGCTTTGAACCTTGCGTATTTTCTTTGGCTTAGGTGTATACGTAGCTGACATATCTAAACGGTGATAAGGCGCTAAGCGGTATTGATTAACCCTGCTGCTTTCTTGCGTTAACACACCATTTATAATATAGAAACGCTCAGGTAATGAAGTAGCGTTCCCTGTTCCATAAACAAACACACTTCCAAACTTCCATTTATCGTTTAGCTCATATATGCCCACTAAAGAAAGATCGTGCCGGCGGTCATACTTTGCAGGAAATTTTTCTCCGCCGTTCAATTGTGGAAATTGCCGCCAGGTCCATGATAAGGTATAACCCAGCCAACCTGTAAGTCTTCCCCGCACTTTATTAATAAATAATTCTGA
>MWVX01000431.1_pt1 | contig 13092 bp, 9 predicted proteins | sample 1047311 | NCBI WGS metagenome assembly MWVX01 (sample SAMN06349984, study PRJNA376086) | soil metagenome | isolation source: MtG-4 sample Antarctic (ecotone) soil | place: Antarctica | collected 2015-01-13 | reverse complement strand
AGCTTCTAGTTCAGCAGAAGAACGAAACATGGAATCGAATGGATGATGGTAAACCCGGCGAACTTATGGGAGCCTGGATTATTACGGGTAGTTTTGCAAACGATACTCCATCAAAGAGATCAAGCCCATTTTATCCGCGAAGAACAATGAAGGTGCTTAAGGGAAAATATTTTCAATGGATAGCATATAATGTAGCTACCAAAACCTTTATGAATGCCGGTGGAGGCACTTATACCACTGCTAATGGCAGATACACTGAGAATATCAGGTTCTTTACAAAAACTTCAGAGAGTGTTGGCAAAACCCTTGTCTTTGATTATTCATTTGTGAATGGCGACTGGCGGCATAAAGGTCAAAAAATCTACTGGCGGGCCAATGGATGAATGCCGGTCAAAGCGGGAAACTTTGGAAAAAACTTTTTGATATTGAAGCACGGGAAATGGCGCTGAGCTTTGTAGAAAACTCCGAAGACTAAAAAGTAGACGTCAAAAAAAATTACTTTTTGAGCGCAGCAGCAAGATTCTGACTATAGGCTTCGCTTACAGGGATTTTTATATTGTTTATTGTTACCTGGTGCCTTTCAACCTTATCAATTTTATTAATGGCAATAAGATAAGATCTGTGAACCCTTACAAACTTATCAGTAGGAAGGAGGTTTATCACTTCGATCAACGTGCTACGCGAAAGAATATTTTTATCTTTCATAGTAAACGTAACATAATTGCCGGTTGCTTCTAAATAAAGTATATCATCATAAAATACTTTGAGTTGCTCATAGCCGGTTTTGATGTATAAATGATCAGAAGTTTCAGCAGCGTTTCTAAAATTGTATAGTTCAAAAGCTTTATTACATCCCTTGATAAAGCGAGCCAGTGAAAATGGTTTTAGAAGATAATCTACAGCATCCATTTCAAAACTTGTTGCTGCATGTTCTGAGTAAGCAGTAGTAAATATCACCAGAGGTTTTCTGCTTAAGCTGTTAAAAAACTCTATGCCCGAAATATCGGGCATTTTTATGTCAAGAAATATTAAGTCTATACTTTCTTTCTGTAAATACTCCAACGCTTTAAAAGCATCCGTAAATTCTGCTTTAAGTTCGAGGAAGGGAACTTTGGAAGCATGCGACCTCACAATATCTAAGGCTATTGGTTCATCGTCAATGGCAATTGCTTTCATGGAAGAATGTTAAGCAAATTTCGCCAATTGTATGGTAAGGTGAACGAAGAATTCTTTAGTTGTTTCCCGAATTATTAATTCATGTTTGTTTGGATACAACAACTTCAATCGCTGTTTTACATTTTCCAGGCCAATACCGCTTTTATCTTTCTCAGGATCAGTTTCCTGCCTGGAATGTTTACTATTATTTACATCAAAATAAAGTGCATTGTCTTTTATTTCTAAAGTAACTTTTATGTGCGATGGTTCCCGGAAACTAATCCCATGCTTAAATGCATTTTCAACAAAAGGAATCAATAACATGGGTGCTATGTGGAAGATGTTTTCGCCGTCTTGAATTGACGTTTGTATTTGTATGGATGGACTCGAATCTGTACGCAATCTTTGTAAGCTGATGTAATTATTCAGGTAGTCAATTTCACGGGCTAAAGAAATTTTATCCTGCATATTTTCCTGCAACATAAAACGCATCATGTCACCTAACTTTTGAATTCCTTCACTGGTTCGTTCAGCATTCTCCTGGATGGCTGTGCCATAAAGCGTGTTAAGTGCATTAAACAAAAAGTGCGGGTTTATTTGTGAGCGGAGGAAATCAATGTTTGCACTCGACTGTTTTAACTCTTTTTGCAATACCGTAATTTGTTCATTTCCTTTCAGGTATCTTTTATAGAGTGCCCAAGTGATTGGCACCGTTACAAAAAGCTGGAAAAATGCATTAAAAGCACTAAAAGCTGCTCCTGCATCTCCGTCACCTGTTATCATTAAGAAAAGAAAAAATATAGGGAAGGCCGAAATGAATAGAATAAATACACATTTAAGTACATAAAACAAAAACTGGTAATTATTGTGCGCTAATGAACGTGGAATTAACCTGTGAAAAGAAGCAAGGTAAAGAGCTATCGCTGATGGAACAACCATGAACCATCCAACAATAATTTCTCCCTCAGCTTCGCCAATTCTTAAGACCAATAGACCTACCAGCCAGAACGCGGTTGCAACAATTGCTTCTCGTCTTATAAACTTGTATTTTGCCTGTATCGCTTCTGAGACATTGTATAAGTACGCTGCTCCATATTTTATTGCAGTGTAGATTGCCAGCACGAATATTAGCTGGAAGGTATCTAGAACACCTTGCTCTAAGAAAATAGACTGGTCAGCTTCGTCCTTTCCCTGGGTGCCATATAGATAACCCTGCAGATAGGTGCCTGTAACGCCAAATACTACAATAGTTGCAACAAAAACCAAAACAAGTAAGCCGATGTTACGCAGAACTGATTGCTTCTTAAAAATCCTCGGTATAATAACAAAATTGAGAGAAACCAGGCTCAGGTATAACCATATATTCCTGGTAAGTTGAGGAATGAAGAAGTGTCTGTAATAGTTGAATTGAACTCCAGCCTCTTTAAATCGTTGACCCAGGTAAGCACTGCTGTCTGAAGGATCTGGTCCACAGATTCCTTCGCGTATAAAAAAGAATAGGACAAAAGCAAATATGGTGGTCACTGCCCAGAATTCGATTTTAGTAAAGAGTGTGGCATTTTTGAATAAATTCCTCATGTTATAGTATGATAGTGCAATGCTACTCAATAACGGACAATGATAAAGAGCTATAGTGATGAAACTGCCGGAAAATGGGACAGAAGCTAAAAGTAGTTGTTTATATTCCAAGGCTGTCGTAGATGTATTCAAAGAAAAGCGTAATGCTTAACCGCTGATTATGTTTCGGTCATAAGATAATCCTCGCCGCACAACTGCAGGATTCTGCCGGATGAGCCATTCGCCCCAAACCGTTCATCATAAAGAGTAGAAATTAAATCGAAGTGCAGAGGGTATTGACATTTACTTTGTAATTCAAAGTACTTTTAATTAATCCAAATATGCCTCTACATGTCAATAATGAATTCATCACATATTTAAAGTGTTTCAACACATTGAAAATATTTGAGAGTTTATGTTGTCTAATCTTGCCTCATCATTATCAAAGCAAAAAATAATCACAATGAATATCATGAAATCAATATTACTCGCAACATTCCTGTTATTTGTTTCAGCAGCAGTTGCGCAAAACACAGGTAAGATTACCGGAAGCATAACAAGTAAAAATGCAAAAGCGGCTGAAGGTGCAACAGTAAGTTTGTTGCGTGGAAAAGATTCTGCAATGGTTAAACTATCTGCAGCAAGTAAAGAAGGTGTATACACTTTTGAAAAAATAGCAAGTGGAAAGTATGTTGTTTCCGTTACAGCAGTGGGGCATCAGAAAAGCTTTTCTAAAGTGCTTGAAATAACTGCACAGCAACAAGCAATACAAGTTGATGCTATTAGTTTGAATCCTGTAAGTAAAGAACTTGCCGGTGTAAATGTTACGGCAAAACGTCCGTTAGTTGAACAGCGTATAGATAGAACAATTGTGAATGTTGATGCATCAATTACAAACATTGGTACTTCAGCACTCGAGGTTTTAGAAAAATCTCCGGGTGTTTCGGTTGACAGGGAGGGAAACATAAGCCTGAAGGGAAAAGAAGGTGTTTTGGTGATGGTTGATGGTCGACCAACACAATTAGGTGGAGCCGACCTGGCAAACCTCTTACGCAATATGAGTTCTAATCAATTGGATCAAATAGAAATAATGACAAACCCACCTGCTCGTTATGATGCTGCAGGAACTTCAGGTATCATCAACATCAAAACAAAAAAGACAATTACTGCGGGATATAATGGTTCTGCAACTGTAGGTTACTCGCAGGGTAGATATCCTAAAACAAACGAAGGCTTCAACTTTAACTATAGAAAGAGCAAAATAAATGTATTCAGCAATTTAAGCCACAACTACCAGAAAGGGTTTGGTACAATAAATATTGATAGAAATATTTTAAACAGCAATACTAATTCAATCGATAAGATTTTTAATCAACAGGCTAATAGAGTTATTGAGGGAAATTCTTTTAATGGAAAAGCTGGAATTGATTTTTTTGCAAATAAAAAAACAACTTTTGGTGCTGCTATAAGTGGTGCTGCAAGACGTATGTCTGCAAATAACCAAAACGTTACCAACATTTCAAACGCATCAAAAAATCTTGAAAGCGTAACCAATGCCGGGGTATCTAACAACAACAAATGGAATAGCTTTAGCACTAACCTTAACTTCCGCAGGTTGTTAGATAACAAAGGCAAAGAGCTTACTTCAGATGTTGACTTTATAAGCCATAGAATGGGAAGTGACCAATTCATGGTTAATTCCTATACCGATGCAGCCGGTAATTCATTCAGAAAAGCAGATACTTTAGTTGGTGACTTGCCACAGAATATTGATGTTTATACTGCAAGAGTTGACTACCTGCACCCACTAAAAAAGAATACAAAATTTGAAGCAGGTATCAAAAGTGGTATTGTAAAAACAGACAATAATGCCATCTATGATAGCATTCAGTATGGCAGAAGAATACATGACTTTAACCGCAGCAATCATTTTATTTATGAAGAAAACATAAATGCAGCTTATGCAAATTTGAGTACACCTATATCTAAAAAAATAACAGCACAACTTGGCCTGCGTTTGGAAAATACAAACGCTAAAGGAAGACAAAGAACAACAGGAGAAAATTTTGACAGGCATTACACTCAACTATTTCCCACCGCATTTTTCCAATACAAAGCAAACGACAAGAACAACTTTGGCGCAAATTTCGGCAGAAGAGTTCGGCGCCCTGACTATCAAAGTCTGAATCCTTTCATCAGGTTTATCGACAGGTATACTTTCAGCCAGGGTAATCCCAACCTGAAGCCTTCCGTGAGCAGTAATTTTGAATTATCTCATACATGGAAAAACCAAATTACAACAACATTAAACTATTCAACTACGAAAGATATTATTGATGGAATAGTACAACAAAAAGGAGAGGAAGCATTTACGATGCCTTCCAACATCGCATCTTTTCGCCAGTTTGGATTGTCAGTTAATGCTAACACACCCATTACCAAGTGGTGGACAAGCAGTATGAACATTTTGACTTACAACAACAGGTTTAAAGGTCTTGTAAGTAATACAGCAACAGAAATTGCACAAACAAGTATTGTTATCAATGGCACACAACAATTTAAGTTGAATAAGACCTTAACAGGAGAAATTAACGGAAGATGGAGAAACGGTTTCTTGGAGGGTTTTATGAGAGCTAAACCAATCGGCTTTTTAGGCCTGGGATTAAGCCAACAGATTTTAAAGAACCAGGGAACACTTCGTTTTTCAGTGCGTGATGTTTTCCGTACGCAGGTGTTTAAGGGCAGAAGTCAATATGCTAATGTAGATTTTAACATCCGCCAGGTTAACGAAACACAAGTCGCATCAATCGCCTTCTCTTATCGCTTTGCTAAAGGGAAAAAGATTGCGCCTGTAAAACGAACTACAGGCAGCGCAACCGAAGAGCAGGAGCGTATCGGTAATAGTCAATAATCAATAGTCAATAGTGAATAGGCAATAGGCAAGGTGCAATAGGCAAAGGAGCAAAGCTAAAGGCTTCAGGCTGCAAGCTCTAAGCCTTAAAGTTTTGGCTTATGGCGTACAGCTCAAAGCAAATTATTTATAATTATTAAAAGGTTTAAATAAATGGATAATACATCAATCATCAAAACTACAGGACTCAATTACCATTATTCCAAGGGCGTTCAAACATTGTTCGATATTAAACTGAACATACAAAAGGGAAGCATCTACGGGTTTCTTGGACCGAATGGTTCTGGTAAAACAACAACATTAAGTCTGTTACTCGGCTTGCTAAATAACCAGAAAGGCGACATTGAAATATTTGGTCAGCACCTTCATTCAAACAGGGTAGGGATATTAAAAAAGATCGGATCACTGGTAGAAACGCCATCGTTGTACGGACACCTCACTGCAAAAGAAAACCTTGAAGTTTACAGGCAGATTTATGGCGCAACCAAAGAAAGGGTAACAGAAGTTTTAAACATTGTTGGGTTAAATGATACAGGGCGAAAAACAGCAAAGAAGTTTTCGCTGGGTATGAAACAGCGATTGGCAATTGCGCTTTCGCTTCTACCTAATCCTGAATTACTCATACTCGATGAACCATCAAATGGATTAGATCCAAGTGGTATTATAGAGTTACGCCAATTGATCAGGAAGCTAAATAAAGATCATGGTATGACGATATTGATTTCGAGTCATTTACTTGGAGAAGTAGAGAAAATGGTAAGCCATGTAGGTATTATCTACAAAGGCAAAATGTTGTTCCAGGGTTCGTTGCCTGAGCTTCATCTTTTCCAGCAAAAAAGTTCTAAGCTATACATCAACACATCAGACAATGAACAGGCAATAAAACTTTTACGAGATTATAATCCTGAAAGAACAGGTGAAACTTTAACGCTCACTTTTAACGATATACACCAGGTTGCTTCCATCAACAGAATGCTTACTCAAAGCAACCTCGATGTTTACCTGCTTCATCCAAAGGAAAATGACCTGGAGCAGTTATTTATTAACCTTACATCTGAACAATAATGAGCCTGCTTATTTCACTGCAAGCTGAAGTATTGAAAATAAAACGCAGCGCTACCTTTTATCTTACAATTATTGCAGCCGCAATAATTCCATTCATATTGCTTTGCAATATCGCTTTGGATGGATTGTCAGATACAAGGAAAGACCCGTTAAAAGAAATCTATAAACTGGGATTTGAAATGGTGTACATAGCTATTCTTCCGGTTTTTGTTGTGGCACTATGTACGCTGTTGCCACAAATAGAATACAGGAACAATGCATGGAAGCAGGTTTTGGCATCACCGCAAACAAAGGCAAATGTGTTTATGGCAAAATTCGTGCAGGTGCAATTGCTTATACTTTTAATGCTGCTATGCTTCACTATCTTTTTGACTTGCGTTGTGGTAGCTGCACATTTTATGCATCCTGAATTTAAAATTTTAAATCAGCCTTTCAATGTAAATACACTGCTCACCTACAACGTGAATTTATACATCACCGTACTAGCCATCAGTGCTATACAATTTTGGATTGGGCTAAGATTCAAAAATTTTATCGTACCAATAGCTGTCGGTATTGGATTGTGGATTACGGGGATCATGATCGTGGTTGGATATAAAATGCAGAACTCTGAATTCTTTCCATACAGTTTTCCTGTATACAGCATATTGCCCGATTTCAAGTCAAAGATTCCAACAATACAACTGTATTCGGTTGGCTATGCTGTTCTCTTTCTTGTACTAGGATTCATCAGCTTTAGAAGAAGAAATGTAAAAGCATAAAACGAAAGAACACCAATCATATCATCTAACCTGAAACCAATGAGCTTACTAATATCCCTGCGTTCCGAACTGATAAAACTTAAAAGAACAGCGTCGGTAATTGTTTGCTTTATAGCTGCCGCTTTTCCTGCTTTAATGCAATTTTTAGAAGATATAGACATTGGCAATTCAAGACCGATGGGAGCGCCCTGGATTGAACATTTTCTTAAACAGAGGGAGATAATTAATGTTGCATTTTTACCTATGTTTATTGTACTTGTCAGTACCTTATGGTTGCAAATAGAGTATAGAGACAAAACGTGGAAACAGGTGCTCACATCACCACAGAAAATCATCAATGTTTTTGCGGCCAAATTTATCGTGTTTCATGTGCTTATATTATCCTTCCTCATCCTTTATAATATATTTATTTCGATAGGTGGAGTTGCGGCTGAACTGATGCATCCGCAACTTTATAATGGCCAGCTTGACTTTAAAAGGTTGGTCATCATAAATGCACAGCGTTATTTTTTAACCTTTGGAATCAGCGCCATACAATTCTGGTTTGCATTAAGATTTAAAAACTTTATTGCCCCGGTTGCAATCGGTTTTGTGTTGTGGATTGTAGCACCAATTATGATATTTGAAATGCACTGGCAAGGCGTTGAAGCATACCCTTACGCCTATTCAATATTGGGCGTGTTCCCAAAATACAAAGCGAACATCGTTAACTATCAATGGTACTCATTGGCCTATGCTGCATTCTTTTTTGCAGTTGCATTTATAGAGTTTAGGGTTAGGAGGGTTAAGATGTAGTTCCGCAGAAATTGCCTAGTCTACTTTCTCAATCACGTAAGTCTTGCCATCATTTCAGCTGTATCGTTTGATGTTAACACCAGCAATTTTTTGCCTAAAGGCGATTTCGGAGATAGTACAATAATGTTTGTTTCGTTGATGTTTATTTTACCAAGTGCTTACTTCCCCAATCTAAGGGTAATATATTCTTTGCAAAACTCATAAACATTCATTTTCTCATCCTGCTTTTTCTGGTAGCTAACCAGTTGTTTATGCTTATATGTGCGGTTGTTTTACACCTTACGCATCCATCTTTGAGCGTTTTAAATCAGCCTTTTAATGCTTACAATATTTTTGTAAATATTGTAAACACTTATGTTGTTCTTCTTGCACTTGGTACAATACAATTTTGGCTGGGACTAAAATTAAAAATTTTATTGTTCCTATAGCTATTGGTATCTCATTATGGTTTATAGGCTCGATGCTGGTAATGGAATATAAATCAAGTTTTGCAATGTACTTTCCGTACAGTTCCCACATACACAGCATTTTCGAAAATCGAAAGCCTCAGTTGCCAACCATTCAACTTAAGTCTGTTATGTATGCAGCTGTGTTTTTAGTGCTGGGTTTCATAGATTTTAAAACAAGGAGCAGGAAGTCGTAATACTAATATTGGCCATTGAGTATAACGCTGTTTTCCATTACCACACCCAGGAAATTTATTCATTAAATTATTTAACTCTACCATGAGCTTACTTATATCTCTTCACTCTGAATTAATAAAAATCAAAAGAACGGCATCGCTGAAATTGTGTTTTATCACTGCCGCTTTATACCGGTAATCTTATTCTTAGAATTGTTAGAGTTAAGCTCCAACGGTCGAAAGGGTCTTCCGTCGAATCAACATTTTCTTGCAGAAAGTGAACAAATTAACCTTGCTATCCTGCCATTGTTTATCATTCTTATCAGCACATTATTATTACAAACAGAGTATAGGGATAAAACATGGAAGCAGGTGTTTAGCTCACCTCAGAAATTGAACAATATATTTCTTGCAAAATTTATAATCCTGTGTTTGAGGCATAAGAAGTTTTAAAAAGCTTACAGTTCACTTTCTACAGGAAGAAATACTTTGAATTTAGCTCCCTCTCCTAATTTGCCTTCCGCTATGATATAGCCCTGGTGATTTTGGATTACTTTGCGTGCTATAGAAAGCCCGACACCTGTTCCTGAATATTCTGCATTACCATACAAGCGTGTAAAAACATTGAAGATCCTTTCAGCATCTTTTTGTTCAAATCCTACTCCATTATCACTTACACTTATCTCATAAAACTGTTTTTGCTGCACTTCGGAAGGCATGTGAATGTCTATATCTTTCCCCATCACTGTACTACAACTTATTTTGATAAGAGGCGGCACACTTGCTTTACTATATTTTAACGAATTACCAACCAGGTTTTGAAATGCCTGCTGCAATTGACGGTGATGCCCTTGAATGGTAAAGAGCTTGTCAACTACAACTGTAGCGCCTTTTTCTTCTATTTCGTAATCGAGGTCAATTAAAACCAGGTCAATTATTTGGTTTACGTCCACTTCTTCAAAAGTTCTGGGCCTAATACTTACCTGGGAGTACGACAACAAATCATCAATGAGAGAGGTCATGCGTTTGGAAGAGCGTTCTATCCGATGAAAGTAGCCTTCTTCTTCTTCTGTCATCCGGTTGCCCAGGCTGTTTTTTAAACGTTCGCAAAAAATGCGAACCTTTCTTACCGGTTCTTTCAGGTCATGAGAGGCGGCATACGCAAATTCTTCCAGGTTGATATTGGAACGGGTCAGTTCCTCGTTGCTTCTAACAAGTGCATCATTAGTCTCAGCTAATTCTTTGGTGCGTTGTGCAACTACTTCTTCAATTTTTTGGCGGGCTAAAACCTGTTCGGTCACTTCAACAGCCACAGCCATAATGCCTGAAACAACACCATTTGCTTCATAAAAAGGTTCATATACAAAATTGATGTAGGTGGTTTCAATTTTACCGCCACGAGGCAGATCTACCGGTCTTTCAAATGCGGTAAACGTTTCGCCCGTTGTATAAACGTGGTGAAGTAACAAGTCTATACCCTGGCCTTTTATCTCAGGTAATCCTTCAAATATCGGTTTGTACATTACTTCTTGAGCCGTTTTGCCCCACAATTCAAGTATCCGGTCATTAGCAATTTCAACTACATAGTCCGGACCTTTAAAAAGGCACATAGCTACCGGCGCCTGGAGAATCATATTGCGTAGGTTATTTTCGCTTAATTCTACTTTTTGCTTTGCCACTATTTCTTCGGTTACATCAATGGCAATATCCAGTATGGCATACACTTTTGCGTTAGCATCAAAAAGAGGCGTGTAGGTAATGTTGTAATAGTTATATGACATTATACCGTGCTGAACAATTCTTACCTGCGAGCCAAAGCTTTGAAACATTTTGCCGGACGTATAAACATCATCAAGGATTTGGAGGAAGGGCTGCTTTTCAGCAAGGAGTTCAGGCATTACGTCGCGTAATTGTTTGCCAATTATATCCGGTCCTTTACCTACAAAATCAATAAAGGTTTGATTGGGCATTTCAATAATTAAATCTCTGCCCACAAACAACCCGATGCCTGCAGGTGCGGCAGCCATAATGGAACGCAATTTTGCTTCGCTTTTTTCAATCTTTTTGCTTGTTAACACCTGTTCAGTAACATCCTGCAAAGTTCCATTAAAACGGTAGGCTATTTTATCGTCTCCAAACCATGCCCTGCCCTTTGCTTTCACAATTCTTTCCTTTCCGGTAAAAGGATGAACGATCGCATACTCTACATCATAATTTCCGCCTGATGAATACTGTAAAGCATTTTGTATGGCTGCTGTTACTCTTTGCTGATCTTCTTTTGCCATGACGGCTATCGCAAACCCCAGGTCAATTTCTTCTTCAGGCTGTAAACCAAACCATTCTTTTAAACGGACATTGCCTGTAAACTTATTAGTAAAAGGGTTGTAATCCCATGTGCCTAATTCGGTAGCCTCAATAGCAAAAGCCAATTGGTTATTGGTTTCCTCAAGCTTTTTAAGGTTCGTCACTTTTTCTGTGGTTTCTGTGCACACCACTAAAACACCATCTATATTATCTAAATCTCCTCTTATGGGGCTGTAGCCAAATGTCCAGTAAACATCTTCAAGCTTCCCATTTCTGTAAATAGGGACCAGTCTATCTTCACTCCAGGTAGCCTCGCCTGTAGTGCGTACCTGTTGAACCAGGGGATATATAATGTCCCATATCTCCGGCCAGCAATCTGCGGCGTTTTGTCCCAATGCTATGGGATGTTTACCATTATCACCAAGGCTGGGACGATACGCATCGTTATAAAACTGGATCATATCCTCGCCCCACCAAAGGAACATAGGGAATTTTGAAGAAAGGATCATCGCTACTGTAGTCCGCAGACTTTGCGGCCATTGATCAGGGCTTCCTAAAGGCGTTTGCGCCCAGTCGTTATTGCGGGTAAGATGGCCCATTTCGCCGCCGTCTTGTAAAAAAGGAAAGGCTATATTTTGAGTTAAATTTTCCAAAGCAACGTTTATAGATAAATCGATATCTATGAATGTAGTTCATTTAATGAAGCTGCTGTGCATAATATTCCTTTTCAATTCCTGGCAGGCATTGTACTTACGAATCAAGGTTTTTTAAGAAATCTTCTTTAATCAGATGGACTTAAATATTTTCTCTGGCAATTGATTTCTTCTCGATTTGCAAATTTCTCGAAATAATAAATAGAAAAATGGGATGTAAGGTCTTAGCTGTAGTCATGCCTGAATTGTGTTGTTTGACTCTCTTCTGTTTTTTGAATTTTTTACACCTTTAATCAAAAGCCAAAAGATGATTGGATTCCTCCAAGTGCACCACAGAACATTGCAAATTGTGTAAACGTCGCAGGATAGAATTGCGGGATCAATATCTTGGTGATTGTATTTATCGGAAACCCGAAAGCGGAAATCATCAGCAGAATGCCCAGGATTTTAGGGATATATTTTGATTTGATAATTAGCAATCCAAATGCAAAAAGGGAAGGTGCAAAAAATAGTTCATACAGTCCTATACCGGAATTGTTCAGCCTGAGAAAGACCATCATCAACCCATTTAACTGCTCCTGCCCAAATACCTCCAGGTAATCAGCCTTGCTCAGCACTACTAGTGCGCCAACAGTATTGAGTGAATTAACGACAGCAATAGTTACCGTCATCAATATGGATGTCAAGAATACCATAGCCCAGGTTTTATCTACTGCCTTAAACAAACGGAATATTGTCAACCCAAAAAATAACAAAAAAAACTGTAGAAAAGCGTACTTACAATTGACATACGAAACAGTGACTCATTAGCCATAATGTTATTTGCTGTAGCTGTGGCATTTCCGCTTACAATCAGCGTGGACCGAACATAACCGAGGGTGAAACCAGTTCCTAATACCTGCAGCAGGTAAAATAAACCTGCAAGTCTTGCTGTCTTTTTTAGTGAAGTATTTTTTCTTCCAAGGAGTTACTTAAAGTTGTAGTTGGATTTACTCTCAAAGCAGCAAACCGCATGTTGTAATATATTTTGATGCTCAGCCAGATATTTTGTCACCACAGTTTTTTTAATAATAGTGTCAGCCCACCGATTACAAGTCCTGTAATTAGCCCGATTATTGGCCCTGTTATGAGAACAAAATATTGTAACTATTCAGTACTTCAAAAGTAGCTGGGTTTTCAAATTTCAAAATAATGCATAGGGTTATACACAATTATTTTTGAGCATTTTTAAAAATCACTTTTTGTCTTCTTTTCTTGTGTATATCAAAA
>MWVX01000430.1_pt1 | contig 13102 bp, 13 predicted proteins | sample 1047311 | NCBI WGS metagenome assembly MWVX01 (sample SAMN06349984, study PRJNA376086) | soil metagenome | isolation source: MtG-4 sample Antarctic (ecotone) soil | place: Antarctica | collected 2015-01-13 | reverse complement strand
TTTCACAATTTTTAATTTAGCATTCATTGATTATTTCTTTTTGTCTCAAGACTGAGAAGAAAACTAATGCGCCGTCAAACTTCAGGATAGCTTTGTCTCCATTTCCCTCGATTCTGTAACTCGGTTTAAGAAATGAGGATGGACTGGCACCCTGACACCATGACAAAAATGCCTTCATAGCAATTCCCGCGAATATTCCTGCAAGGAGATCAGTCCCCAGAGTAACGATGATCGTTGTGAGGTAGGAAATAAAGGGATTCCATCCCAGGTTCTTCATGTCCCTAAATTGCTTTGGTTGCGCCAGTCTATATCCTACGAGAATGAGGATTGCAGACAAAGCGGACAATGGTATGGCATTCAGCACTTTAGGGAACAAAAGGAGAAACATTAAAATAAAAAAGCCATGTGTAAAATTCGCGAGTGCCGTTCGAGCTCCCTGGGAGATGCTTGCAGATGATCGAACTATTTCTGCAATAATGGGTAAGCCGCCAAGTAATCCGCAACAGATGTTTACAACTCCCTTGCTCCAGAGCTCGCGGTCAAAATCAGACTCTCTGTTTAGAGGATCAAGCTTATCCACGGCGCTGGCAGATAAGATCGATTCGAGGCTTGCAACAAAGAACAGGGAAAGAATTGAAAGCACAGATTCTTTGGAAGTGATGAGATCAAAAGAAGGCTGAATTAAAAATTGTGAAATATTAGACGGGATGTTGACCATTTCTATGTTCGGTAAATATCTCGAGAGAATTATACCTATACACACAACCACCAGAGGTGCCGGGACATATTTGGTAAGACTTATTTTCAGGTATGGGTAACTCAGAAGTAACACAAGACACAGAAGGCCGATGATTGCTGCTTCCGGATTTAATCCTATAATAGACTGTGGTATCTGCTGAATAGAATCGATGATAGAGCCAGATGGTTTATGGCCCAGGAATACATGGATTTGCTTAATCAAGATGATAAGCCCGATTGATGAGAGCATGCCATGAACCACAGAAGACGGAAACAGAGACACAAATCTTCCGGCCTTGAGAACACCGCTCAGAATTTGAAGAATACCCACGATAACCACACACGCGAGCATTCGCCTGAAACCCATCATGGGGTCTCCATATGAGAGGCTTTGAATGGCGCCCAGGACAACAACAATGAGTCCCGCTGCCGGACCGTTAATCGTGACATAGGACCCACCAAGTATCGACCCTATTACTCCACCTAAAACCGCCGAAATAAGACCAGCACTGGACGGCGCCCCAGAGGCGATGGAAATGCCCAGGGACAAAGGCAGAGCTATAAGAAAGACGACTAATCCTGCCTTAATATCCAGGGGAGCGGACTCTTTAAAGTTTATCATTGCGCATTCTCCAAATTCATCGATTTGAGCTAGTATAAAGAAGCGATATGAATGAGAGATGAATTCCTGATGAATAAAAATTCATACTGAGAGACATGAATGAGGATTTTAGTTGTTGAAGACGAGTTAAAACTCGCTAAATATACGGCGCAAATGCTGTCGGAAATGAGCTACATAGCTGAGATAGCTCCGACGGGCATGAAAGCACGGGAATTATTCAAGCTGATTGATTATGACCTTATCATCCTGGATATTAAGCTCCCCGATGCAGACGGGATCGAACTATGCAGAGAATTTAAAACCTTGAAGCCCGGAAAGCCGGTTCTTATGCTCACCACCCTCTCGCAGGTATATGACAAAGTGAAAGGTCTGAATTCAGGGGCAGACGATTACATGACTAAGCCCTTCCACGTAGAGGAATTATCTGCCAGAGTGCGCGCTCTTCTTCGTAGGCATGATGTTCAAGGTCTTCTTCTCAAATGTGCAGACCTTGAACTTGATCTGGTGAAACGAGAAGCAATCCGGAATGGAAGAAACATCAAGCTCACAACAAAAGAATTCGGATTACTCGAATATCTTCTTCGGAATGTGGGCAGACCCCTATCAAGGGCCCAGATTACAGAACATGTATGGGATTTGCATTTTGATCCAGAATCTAATGTCGTTGATGCCTATGTTAAGCAACTCCGAAAGAAAATTGATAGTGAAGATTCCAAAAAACTGATCAAGACGATAGTCGGTTTAGGCTATGTCATCAATGAAGAGTAACCCATACAAAGATCTGAAGAAAACTACTCTAAAATTCGCTGCACTGATTTTCCTGGTCTTACTTTCCATCGATTTCTTTCTCCAAAATTCACGGATCAAAAGTAAAAAAGCAGAAATTGTGCTCGACATCCTTAAGCGGGATGAAAAGTTAACTAATGAAATCTATCGACTCATTAACGGCCTGGAAGATGATCTGAGTTTTTTTGAAAAAGAAATATTTTCTGCTCAAAAGTCAGAGGATGAAGAGAAAGTTAAACCACTCATCTCTTTTATGGAAACTCACCCTCACTACATCAAGCTTCGCCTTGCGACGATTGATGGCAAAGAGCTTTTTAAGATCGTAAACAAAACAAATGGACCAGGATTTCAAGAATCAAAGGAATATTTTGTTCTCGGAGGCCAGAAATTCTTCGATGATTTGAAAAAGGCTACCCATGATTCATATTTTTTCTCTCCCATGGACGCCAATATCATTGACGGTAAAACAGAACAACCACTTCGTCCGACTATTCGGGTATCGAAACGAACGAGACTATTATCTGGATCTGAAGGAATATTGATCTTAAACATAGATGGCCATGACATTCTGAACTTATTTACAACAAGCAGCGGAATCCCGGGATTAGTTTCAGAAAAAATTTTACTGGATGACCTGGGGAATTTTGTTGCTTCATACCCCTTGCTTCCTCTTGAAAACTATACGATCTCGAAGAAGATGATAAGCGCTGAGATTCTAAGCAATCTCAACCGAGCTCCACGGAACTATGGATCTTTCGATTTCAAAGATATAATCGTTACATATACAAAATTATCGCTGCCCAGGACTAATGAAAATTGGTTCATGATTTCAATGATATCTGAAAAGGCCATCAGAGAATCATTTCAACTCGAAAGGCTGACCTGGCTCTTCTGGGAAATGCTTTTCTTTTGTCTGGGTGTAACGTGGTTCTGGAAGTCTGAGAAGAAGAGATATCATGAACAAGTAGTAAAAGTTCTCCTTCATGAAAGAAGTGAGTTCATTGAAAATGTGTCTCACCAGCTTAAAACTCCTCTGGCAATTATTAACAATTATCTTTCCCAACCCGAGCGAACCTCAGCACACATTACAGATCTCAGGAGTGAGGTATCTCACCTCATTAAAGTCATAGATGATCTTCTGCTCTTGTCTCATGTCGAGTCGTTTAAAGAAATTTCCCTGCAAAAAGAAAGTGTTCTGGAAGTTGTAAGTCAGGCAATTGACCTGGTCGCAGAGAAGGCAAAGGAAAAGAAGATTAATATGAAATTTAATCTGAAGGAAGATTTACTTGATTCAACGAATTTCCTGGAACGATACATGATGCCCGAATTAATGAAATCGGCAATCTCTAACATCCTGGTGAATGCTATCGATCACGGGCCCACCGGATCGGACATAAATATCGGGATGTATCTCGAAGGTTCACGGATCTTCATCACGATCAAAGATGATGGCCCAGGTATTCCAGATTCATTTATCCCAATGATCTTCAACAGATTCACCCGGGCCCAGGACCAGGAGCGTAAAGGATCAGGCCTTGGACTTGCTATTTCCAGAAAGATAATCGAACTTCATGGAGGTGCCATCAGACTTTCCTCAAATACCAATGGAGCGACGTTCGAAATCATCCTTTGAATCTAAAACCGATCGTGAAACTCCAATAACATTCAGCTGCCAGACGTGTTGTCCCTGCAGTATGATAAATGTATATGGAAAGTGAATTGACATGGATTGAGGGCATGAAATTCCGCGCACAAAACCGCGGGCTCTCAACAGAATTTGACGTTTCAAATGAGCAAGGAGGAAGTAATTCGGCACCTACCCCGAAGGAAGTTCTTCTCAATGCAATGTCCGCCTGTTCGGGGATGGACGTTGTTTCAATCGCCAAGAAGATGCGTCTTGAGATTTCAAAGCTTTCAATTGTTGCAACGGCCGAAAAAACAAATACCATTCCTTCATACTTCGCATCCGTTCATATTAAATATTTCCTTGAAGGCCAGGACCTCGATCGTGAAAAGGTCATTCGTCTCGTAAGTCTTTCCATGACCAAATACTGTGGCGTGAGTTACATGGTCGCAAAGGCAACGCCAATAACCTACGACATCACTCTGAACGGCAAAATCATTCATCATGATAAGGCCGAATTTTCGCTGGAGGTTCTGACGTGACAGCAGAAAAACCGGTCATCATTTTTCTTCATGCAGCTCTGAGTACTTCAAAAGAGCTCGAGCCACTGATGAAGATTGTCGCCGAGAAAGGATACCGGACTCTGACCTTTGATTTTTCCGGGCATGGTAGAACGGCCGCATTACCTTCTGATTTCCGGATTGATCATTTTGCCGGGGAACTTGATAAATTCATCAAGTCGCATAAGCTGGCTGCACCCGCAGTTTTCGGTCACTCCCTCGGTGGATATGTAGCTCTTTTCCACAAGGCCAATGTGGAAGATTCCCCTATCACTCATATCATTACCTATGGGACGAAGTTCAACTGGTCAGAGTCATCAGTGGCAAAAGAACTCCCGATGATGATTCCCGAACATATTGAAGAAAAATTTCCCGCTTTCCGCGATATTCTGATTGAGAGACATGGCGAACGATGGAAGCATCTTCTCCGCTCTACTGCCCACATGGTGAGAAATCTCGAGAAGCTTGACGGTCTCTCACGGGAAGATATGGCGAGTATCGAGATTCCGGTTTGTCTCTTGTTTGGTGATCAGGACCGGATGGTTGGCATTGAAGAAACACAACTGGCACACAACCAGCTTCATCATTCAGTTGTTAAGACAATCGGCCACTCTAAACATGATTTAGATAAGGCCAATTTGAAAGAAATAGCCGGTATCATGGAAAATTTTCTCTTCTAGTCCGGGAAATGAAGAAAGTCTTTAGGTGACCTAGGGACGGACTTCTCCTAAAAATAGTTCCAATGCAGCCCAAGATAATCGCCATTATCGACGATGAGCCGGAGATGGAAGACCTCTATCTCCTGATTCTCGAATCCCTTATTGATCGGGAAGTCGTCGAACTACAATTCTTCCCGGATGGGCTGACCTTTCTGACGTGGTTTCGAAAAAACAGACCTGATCTTCTCCTCTGCGATATCAATCTTCCTGGGATGAATGGAACTGAGCTGGTCCAGGAGATGCGTCGCCTGGAAATTCTCAACTTAACGCCGCGCATCCCTGTAAGTTTCGTGAGTGGCCACCATCCTGAGAACTATACGGACATCATGAAAGAATGTGCCGTGACCCGATTTATCACTAAACCCCTTTCAGCGCGGGAAACTCTGGCCCTGATCGAAAAAGATCTGGGATTAGTTTCCCCATAGATTCAAAGTCCATTCTGAGAGAAAATATTCCGAATGAGAGAATACGCATGGATCGCAGAGCTGGCCGCTGAGTGCAAAGAGTACTCTGACTCTTTAGGGGCGTACTTTGCCAAGTCTGTATCAAAAGTTTCATTTGATCCGGTTCCCCAGCATGAGATGAAGCGCTCATGGGCCGTACTCACGCGTGACCTGGTTTACTTTTCATTCGATGAAGAAAATCCTTACCCGCCTGAGATGCAGGAAACTATCCGCGCGCTTGAGACTCTTGGGATTGATAAGTTCAACCAGGATCTCCTGAACGAAGCAAGTCTCGCTCCTATTTTCTCGGCCAGCTTTGAAAAACTTTTCAGTACTCTTGAAGCTCATCCGCAGATACTGGGAATGCTCGATCAGGCAGATATCCTCGAAGACATCCTCGGAGTTGTTGCGAGAAGATATCTTCCGATTTTTAAACTCTTTCCGGTTTTCACCACGGAAGCACTCGGAGTTGTTCCTCACCTTCGCGAGCCTCTTTTTACTGCTCTCTATGAACTTCCTGAATCTGAACATAAGCGCCTCACCTTCCTCACTGAAAAAATCATGCGGAAGTTTTATGGAGAACAGGTAAGGCCCAAGCTCTATGAAATGCTCAAGACCAACATCAAGGGAAGAAATCTTCTTCTTCCTCTGATCGATGAAGCCGTGAATCACCTGCCGCCCGATCGGTGTATGACCTCTCTCATCTCAATTCTCTGTACTCCGCGCGAAGAACTCACGCAGGGAAGAATTATTTCCATCGTCCTCCAGGAGCTTGGAGGAATGTATGTGAAGCTTGCCCAGGTTCTCGCAGAGCTTGCTCCTCCTTCACTTGCTAAAGAACTTCGTCACCAGCAGGATAAGCTCGGCGGAATTTTCGGTTCTCAGGAAAAATCCTGGAAATATGTCCTGGAAATTCTCAGTCGCCCTGCCTGGGAAAGAATTCGCTCTTATATTCACATTCCCACTCACACGCAGAATGCTTTCGCCGGTGCCTCGGTGGGTGCCATTTATGAATTCCATCTCACGGCACATGGAAAAAGAAAATTAGGCACAGAAAACTCAATCCTCCTGAAAGTTCAAAGACCAGGACTCACGGTTCTTTTTGAGCAGCAGAAAAATACTCTTCTCTCTATTCTCGATCATCTTGACCGGACTTTACCGGATACAGAATTATCCGTGCAGGAACAGCAGGAAGTGAAGGCGCTCATCACAGCTTTAAAGAGAACGATTATCAATTACGCCGCTCAGTCGATTGGCGAGCTGGATTTCCGGATCGAAAAGAAAAATGCGGAGATGGTAAGAGCTGCACTAAAGGGGAAATTCGATCTCGAAATTCCCCAGTATTTCCACGTTGAGCCTGATGTCTCGATGATGGAAAGAATTAACGGCGAAAAAATCACTTCGATTGTTCAGTCCAGATATCTTGAGCGCATGAGTATCTCCGACCTTGTGTCGGATGCTTATCTTAATCTCATGTTCAAGGAAGGTATCATCTGGGCCGATCCCCATGCCGGAAATATTCTTTATGATCCTGATCAACATCAGGTAAAACTCATTGATCTTAATCCGTGTTTCACCTGGGAACGCCATACGATCAAGATTTTTATCGGATTTCTTTATCGTCTGATTCTCTCTGACCAGAAAGGTATCATGCATTCCCTCTCGGGTCTTGTTGTAAATCCGGATGACCTGAAATCGGAAAAAAACCAGAAACTCATTAATGACTTTCTCGCACAGGGAAATTCGGGTGCCTTCATTCGTTATCTTTCTGAGTTCGTGCGTCTTCTCGGGGAAGCGAATATCGATCTCCGGATTGAAGTTCAGGCCGCTCTTCGCGGGCTATCTCAGGTTTACATTACATCTGCAGCGATTTCTTCCCGCAATAACTTCGGTCAGAATTTCCAGAAACAGTTTGGCTGGAAAGTTGTGGTTAAGCACGTTCTCTCAATCGGGCCTTTAAAAGTTATTCGCGCTGCTCTTCCACTCGCTTTTGATCTCGTGAGAAATTCTCCTGAGCAGGAAGTCGGTCCTACACTTGATGAGCGCGATCTCGGAGCAATCCACGATGCTCTCGAGCTTCTCAACCAGGAAAACGTCTGTAACATTGAAATGCTCCGCACTTCTCCGGAAGACAATACCAATCTCTCTCTCGCAGGAGACGGATCAAGTCTCATTAAGAGTTCGCATCTGAGACTCACGATCCAGACAGAAACTAAACCCGCATCGGTTCGCTATATCATCGAGATTCCCTCGAAAGACTGGCTCAAAGAACGCCAGGAATATGTAAAACTCCAGGGTCTGGGTTTCACCCTTTGTATTGTGGAATGCATGGAACAGCTTCGGAGACATTCCCTTGAGGATTACTGGCTCGTGGCCGAATTCTGGAATGCTGTTCCCGGAAAAAGATCTCTGAAAGCAAACAGCATCATTGGTGACGTTCGGGTTGCAGCACGCATGCTATTCACCCGTCGTTATGAAAACATCTGGGTTTCGGAATACATGACGATCTCAAAACGAAATCGCTTCCTGTGGAAACTCATGATTCACTTTGAAGAAAGATTCGAGAGAAGAGAGCAGGGTTATTTCTATCTTCTGAGTAAAAAGATGGGTGCTGCAGAGAAAGTCGGGCAGCTCACTTTCGGAACTCTCCACCGTGTGAAAGTTATTACTTATAGACTCATTATCTCAGGCCTCAAGACACTTATTCGTAGTGCCCGCTTTGAGATGAATCTCCTTCCCCTGTCTACGGACGACCTCATCAATCGTATGATTCACGGACTTCTGCGCCGTGGGGTGCACTTTGACCGCAGAAAGAACGAAAAATAGCCAAAAACCCTGTAAGTTCTACCCCACAAAAGTAAGCATAAATAATTAGTCAAAGACGGCCATTCCTACTTAGATTATAAAGGAGGCCTCTATGATGAACCTGATTTTTGCCATCCTGATCTCAGTAACTGCTGCTTTCGCGGGCCCCCGTGAAGCTGCCCAGAACTATCTGGATCGCGCGACTAACGTCAGCGGTACTTCCGCCCGTCTCGAAGTTTTCTCAAAAATGTTTCTCGGTCTTCCATATGGTGTCGGTGGTCCTCTCGGCGAAGGTCCGGATGGTCGTTACGATCAGGATCCACTTTATCGCTTTGATACTTTCGATTGCACAACATATGTTGAAACTATCGTTTCATTCGCTCTTTCGCGCTCAGCTGGTGAGTTTGAAGAAATGATGAACTCCATCCGCTACGAAGATGGTGATGTTGATTACCTTAAGCGCAGTCACTTTACTGATCTCTGGTGGATTCCCAGAAATATCCAGAATGGTCTTCTCACCGATATCACAAAAGCCTTGGGCGGAAATCGCGTAATGATTGCAAGTGCTGTGATCAATCTTCCAGGATGGCTCAAGAAAATTCATCCGGAAGAAATTCGCGTTCCGAATGCAAGTGTTGAAGAAAGAAACTCGCTTCTCGAGGAATTACGTTCTATGCACGTGAATTACACAACTCATGTGGCGAAAGTTCCTTACGTGTCCATCAACTGGATTCTGAAGAACCCATCTTTCGTGAATAAGATTCCTCACGGAACCATTGTGAACTTTGTCCGCCCAAACTGGGATCTTACGCAGGAATACGGCTCTCACCAGAATATTTCCCACCAGGCATTTCTCTTCCGTAAGGGGAAGGTGCTCTATCAACGTCACGCTTCGACATCAAGTCCTCAGGAAGTCTTTGAACTTCCCTTTCTCGATTACCTCAAGAAATTTGAGAATCATGCGACCATGAAAGGTGTGCATTTCATGAGAGTGAACGAATAATCAGAAAAGATCGTCGAGCTTTTCCGCATTCCCATAGAGAATTTTATCTTTCTCAACTTCCGATAGTGGAAGTTTCCTGAAGGCTTTCATCATTTCTGCCGGATGAAGGATTGGCCAGTCGGATCCAAAGATAAAGTGCGAAGCCCCTAATAGCCTTATCGTTTTCACGAAGCGCGCGCGTTCTTCATCAGTCTTCGTCCAGAATGGAACAATAGATATCTCCACAAAGAAATTATTGTGATTGAGAAGGGATAGTTCTTCAAACTCTCTGCCGAACGCATGCCCGATAATCCATCTGGTATCCGGGAAGGCATTAATGAGCTGGATGACTCTGCCGATTTCATTACCGCGAGTTGCCTTCGGATAATTGGCATGAATGAGAATAGTAAAATAGAATTTACGAAGACTATGGAGAAACGCCATCACTTTCTGATAATCATCATTTATTTTGAGATCAAGACCTGAGGCCATGAGGTGGAGCTTTAAAACTTTGACACCCTTTTTATGGCAGCGTTCTGCTTCTTTGAATGCCCAGCTTTGGGATGGATTGACGGCACACGCTGGTGCCAGACGGGTTTCGTTTTTATTTGCTTCAGAGATAACGAAATCATTTTCTTTGATGGCCCATGCTTCAGGCACATTTTTCGAATATGCATTTGAGAGAATGAGCGCGCGGTGAAAATCGATACTGTCGACGGCGATAAGTGCTCTGTCGCCAGTGAATTGAACATCGTCTTGTCCGTCCGGAGAATGGACGTGCATGTGAAAGTCAGTTCCCATCTTCTGATTTTTTTGAAGTGCCGAACATCCCATTAACATAATTAAAAGAAGTATTTTCATGTGTTTATTGTAACGCAAGGCTTCGCCGGCGCGGGAGAAATGTTAAGATAAATTTTCAAATTTCTCACACAAGAGTTCTGAATTTTCCGAAAAGCCTTCATACACTGAAAAAAATCTCAGATGAACTTCCCGCCAATGCTTTAAGGATCGATCACCCTCGCCTTCTTCCCATGCATGCTGCTTATCGATTTCAGAAAATTTCTTCACATAAGTTTCTTTCAGAAAGATGACGGCCTTGGGTTCACCTTTGCTATTGAGGAGCACACTATAGCTACCAGGCCTAGGAAGTGGAACAGAACCATCTTTATAAACCGATAGTAGACTGCAGGTCGCAGTTTTCGTTCCCTGAACAACGAGTTCGGCAAGAGCATCGGATGCTCCACCAAAGGACCAGGCGTCGAATGGAATGTCTTGAGGAAGCTCTGGATGTTTTCTGAGAAACTCTTCCCAGTATTCCAAAGCAGTCATACTAGACCACTTCAATAATCAAATGATGAATATCAAAACTCTTCTGAACTAAATCCCGATAGTAAGAAGAAGGCTGGCTGGCATTTCTGCGGATGATGATTTCTCCACCCACCTGTCCTGGAGCAAGCTTCCAAAGATGGATATCAACAACTTTGGAACCATCAAATTCGAGAGTCTTCACAAGATTCGCGCGATCGATTGATTCATCATGAGCATCGAGAAGATCCCTTCCTGAACTCTTGATCAGACCAACTGACCACTTAAGAACAACGACACCACCGAGAATACCAACAGCGGGATCCATCCAGACCCACCCCTTCCACTGACCAAGTAAAAGTGCCACGATTGCGAGAACTGAGGTTATGGCATCAGTCAGGATGTGAACGTAAGCACTCTCGTGATTGTGATCGTGAGCATGACCGTGAGAATGCGAGTGTGAATGCGAATGGAAATGTGCAGCCGCTTTCGGAGCGAGCTTTCCTGCCTTGTGATCACAGTTGTGATCATGCTGGTGATGACTGTGAGAAGAAGAATCTTCTCCCGTATGGAGGATCCAGGCGCAAAGAAGATTAATAACAAGTCCGAATACCGCCACGCCAAGAGCTTCACGATAATGAATCTCCTGAGCGTTACTGAAGCGCTGGATACTTTCAATGATCATCGATCCGGCAATGAGGACGAGGAACAGGGCGGATGTATATCCACCAAGAGAAAGAATTTTTCCGCCGCCAAAAGTAAATGATGAGCGGAATTTCGGATGACGATAGAGATAGTAAACAACAAGTGAAAGAAAAAGTGCCAGAGCATGCGAGGCCATGTGCCAGCCATCAGCGAGAAGTGCCATGGATCCGGACCAATATCCGACAGCGACTTCCGCAATCATCGTCACCAGTGTGATGACCGTAACCCATTTCGTTTTCTGCTCATTAGCGAGAAAAACGGTGGTGTCTCTTTCTTCAATGGTACAGTGTTGGTGCATGGGAAAAGTTTACTGTTTAGGGGGCCGGAAGTCGAGCAACCCGAGGCTTGCTCCGCCGGTAATTAAAACCATGGCAATAAAACTAATCGTGGTGAAATCTTTTCCAGCAAATAAGACGAGTCCCATGGTGGAAATTACCGGAGTGAGATAGGCCAAAGCACCCAGAACACGTGAATCTCCGGTACGTGTCGCCGTATCCCAGAAATAAAAGGCAAGACCGAAAGGTCCGAGGCCAAGGAAAATAAGTTTCAGAATATCCGGTGTGGTAACTGATACCGGTGGTTCAATCAGGGCATGAGTGAAGAGACAAAGTACTCCGGATGACAGACAAAGTCCGCCGATTGACCAGACTGATGTCGACGGAAGTTTTTTTCTTCCCAGAGAATAAACCGGCCACGTAAGAGCGGCGAGAAAGGCCAGAATATAGCCTTTATATTCCTCCCCGTTCTGGGACTCTTTTGGTGCTCCAGTCACAAGAAAAATACAACCGATAATGGAAAATATCGCACCCGTGTAGTGATACCACTTAAGTCGCGCTTGTTTTTCAAAAAGCGGAGTGAACATCACCATGAGAACCGGCCATAAATAATTAATGAGATTGGCCTCAACTGCCGGAGCAAAACGAAAAGCGTAGAAGAGGAAGAAATGATAGCCAAAATATCCCGCGGTTCCGAATGCTAAAAGTTTCAGCGAAGGAAACATCTCTTTCATATTTCTCAAGGATAAGAGTGATCCGATCATGAAGGAAACACCAAGCGTATAGAACGGAGGAAGGTGGATCAGAAGATTACTGAAAGTTGCGAGACTTCCCCACAAAATGATCGTGACTATGCCGGGTAAGAGATAAGGTTTCATCTTTCTATTATAGGGAATCTTTGCGATCATAGGAAGATGAAGATTGCTGAAACTCCGAGACTTATCCTTCGCCTGCAGAAATATGATGATGCCGCATCTCTGGTTGAAATGAATTCAGATCCCGAAGTGGTTCGCTATACGGGAGACGGATATCTGGCCAATATGGCCGAAGCACGAACCCTCCTTGAAGAAAGAGTTTTCTCCCAGTGGGAAAAATATAAAATGGGCCGCTTTACCGTCACTCTACATGACAATACATTTCTCGGCTGGTGTGGCCTCAAATTTCATCCTGAAACCGATGAAGTGGATCTCGGTTACCGTTTTATGAGAAAATATTGGGGCAAGGGATACGCAACTGAATCTTCCCGCGCCTCACTCGATTATGGATTTAAAACTTTGAAGCTCGAAAGAATTATCGCCAAGGCGATGCCTGACAACAAAGACTCTATCAAAGTGATGCAAAAACTTGGAATGACCTTTCGTGGTTATCATCACGATCCAACTGATCCCCATCCCTTCATTCTTTACGACCTGAAGAGAAGCGAGTGGAAAGGATGAAACATTTTTTCGCATTTCTGATCCTGGCCGCAGTCAAAACTCTCTCTCACATTTCAAACGAAGAACCCTTGAATCTTTCGCGATATTCTTTCAGATCAATAT
>MWVX01000429.1_pt1 | contig 13123 bp, 10 predicted proteins | sample 1047311 | NCBI WGS metagenome assembly MWVX01 (sample SAMN06349984, study PRJNA376086) | soil metagenome | isolation source: MtG-4 sample Antarctic (ecotone) soil | place: Antarctica | collected 2015-01-13 | reverse complement strand
TTTTCTAAAATTTTTTCTGCAATTTCTTTTTGTTTAACCACTTTTATTATTCGTCCATATAAAGCAGGAGCATATTTATCATACAATTCAGAAATGGATGAAGTATCTGCATTTAAAAATTTAGCTTTTTGATTTATTTCGTTCATTAAGTCTTGCATAAGCATTAATGATTTTCATAACAAAATTTATGCCTCATATGTTTAGGATCAATAGCTATATAAAAGATCTGATAGCATTAATTGTTTCTTCCGGGGCACTCATGTGCGGACAGTGTCCTGTTGCTTTAAGTATAACTAATTTGTTGCCAGGAGTATTTTCTTTTATATAATATCCCACTTCCAAAGGAGCAAGAATATCGTCGGAGCATTGAAGTGTAAGACTTTCAACCGGGATCTTTGGAAGATCTTTCCGGTTGTCTGATAAAAAAGTAACCCGGGCAAATGCTTTTGCAATTTCAGGATCAGTAGAACAAAAGTTATCAGTTAACTCGTTACCCAGCGCAGGCTGTTGCGGATTCCCCATGATTGCAGGAGCCATTGATTTTGCCCAGCTTATATAATTATCCTTCATAAGCTCCAGTAGAGTTTCTATGTCTTCTTTTTCAAACCCGCCAACATAACCATTGTCATTCAAATAACGTGGGGATGGCCCGATAAAAATTAATTTTTTGAAAACTGAAGGATATTTAATCGCAGCCAGCGCTCCTATCATACAACTAACGGAATGTCCGATAAATATTGCATCTTTTATTTTGAGTTGATTGCAAATTTCAAATATATCCTCGGCATATCCCTCAAGGTTATTGTACCTTGTTTTATTGTAACCTGAAAAATCTGACTGGCCGGCTCCAATAAAATCAAAAAGAATAAGTTTATAATGCGGGGAAAATGCAGAGGTTATATGTCTCCATGAATTTTGATCACATCCAAAACCATGAGCAAATAATAAAGTTTCATGGCCTTCACCTGTAATTTTTACATTATTTCTTTGTAAAATATTTCTCATATTAATAGTAGTTTTATAAAGAGACTTACTGAGAAATTATTATCTGAAATTCTGCAACCGGTATTTGCAAGTGAGATATTACTTTATTTTTGGAAGAGTAAAGTGGAAAGTAGAACCTTTGCCTACCTCACTATCTACCCAAATTTTTCCTTTGTGCCGCTTTATAATATCTGCACAAATGTACAATCCTAAACCCAGGCTTGAAAGCCTGCCTGAATCCTTGCCATGTGCCCTAAAGAAACTATCGAATATTTTACTTTTACTTGCGGGTGCTATTCCAATACCAAAATCCTGGATATTAACCTGTACATTTTCCATATCTTCATCAAGAGAAATAAGTATCCTGTCGGATGTAAGTGAATATTTTATTGCATTGGCAAGCAGGTTACTAATTACTTGTTCAATCCTGTATTTATCGCATTTTACTTTGCTTACGCTATTACCTGTTCTGGTTATTTTATGTGACGTAATAGTTGATTGGTAATCCTGAATTTGTTCGTCAATAATTTTGTCTAAATAAACTTCTTCAATATTTAAATCCAACTGCCCCGATTTTATTTGCGTTACATCAAGCAGATCACTAATCAATCTTATCAAACGATCAACCTGAAATTTTGCTCTTGATAAAATGTAATTTGTACTATTATCCGTGGAGTCCGGTGGATGATTAGCCTGTAAAATTTGAATAAAAGCATTGATACTGGTAACTGGTGTTTTTAGTTCATGTGAAGCAATAGAGATAAATTCTTCTTCTGTTTTGAGGGCTTGTTGTAGCTTGGCTCTAACGCTATCCATATATTTTGTCAACTGTTCAGATTTTTTTGAAGATTGTACGGCGTTTTGTAGCTTGCTTTGTAATTCCTGGTTTAAAACCTCTGATTTGATAAGTGCAGAAATAAGTGAAAAGATTTCCTGAAGTTGTGTGAAAGTTGTATCATTTTCGCGATAACCAATAAGGATCAACACACAGCCATTTTGCAAGCTAATGCTTACTGCGTCCTTTTCAATTTGCGATACTGTGATTTTGCCTTTATACTTGACCTGGTTTAGTCCGGCTTTCAAAAATCTCTGCCATTCTTTTGCATTTGAAAGCGTTTGCGGAAAACCAGGGGCGGGTAAAAAAGAATTAACTAAAGGATCAAAAACAAAACAACAAACATCTTCAGCATGCATAAGTTCAGCAAGCTTCCCGGCTGCGTTTGTTCTTCTACTCACATCAGCAAATTCAGAAATAACCTTCAAAAAATCTTCATTCATTTAATCAGGAATTATACAAACAACTGCAGAGCAATTATGAAAGCCGCTAAATTGCCCATCCATGCGGGCAACTTGTCCATGGGTATTACAACCTACAAATTTTGTTGGATTAAAAGCATTTTTTACTGCTTTTAATTCAAAATCAAAATTATTACCAAGCCGCAGCCGTGTTGCAACGCAATCAAAAAATAATCCGATGTTTGGCTTATTACCTTGCAATTGCCCAATCGCTTTTTTTGTCGCAGTTTCTGCAGCCTCCATAGAGGCCTGCACCTTGGTAGTCATTATTGAAACCAAAGAACCAACAGGTAGATTTGAAGCGCAGGTAACTGAACCATCTGAATTAACTGAAAGTGGTACCCGTAATTTATAACCAGCTTCCGTTTTTATTCCTAAAATATTATGAAGAAAAAAAGGAATAGGGTCGTCATGATCAAAGTTATGCCCTGTAAGCTTTGCATAATCTGTAAAAACTTCAACCGCAGGCATTGCGTTTAAACTTATTAATACTGATTCATTTACTTCAGTTACCCGATATAATTCACTGCCAGGATACCAGCCATGACTTATGCCAAGCCCAATTGGCTTATTCGATAATATTTCAAGCAAAACAACAGCATCAGGAATAACTTCTGTATCAAAAAACACACAGGTATTTTTAAATTGTGCATTGTCCCCCGCACCGCCACCAAAAAATTGGTAAGTTCCGCCTGTTTGCTCTGTAAGCTTATCTATAATTTCATCTGTGTACCCGGATAGAGCATCTGCAAGCAGCATGGCCGAATGATATTTATATTCAAACCGATCAATGCCCTGCATGGACTCCATTAGTTGTTCAACAACCGACTCCCTGTTTTCTTTAATACCTCTTCCTATACTTGCAAAAAATTTCATTTCGCTGGAGTGAAGAGCAACAGCCGATGCAGTATCAACGCCATTTGCTTCTGAAGTAAATTCTCCGGCAGAAGAGCATCCTACAAGAATTTCCGGGGTGCATTCTTTTTTTAAGGCCTTTAATAATTCATGCTGATCATAAACAGGAGAAGCAAAAACAATAATCACATGTGGTTTTTTATGTTTAAACTCCTCTTTAATTTGTTTGGCTAAATCAATGCCTGCCTTATAACTGGTTTTCTCACTTGTAAATACGGCAGCAGATGTTGTCATTATTTCTTAAAATTTAGATGAAATGTTTTTGTAAAATGAAGATATTGTATTGGATTTTTAATGTTGCAAGCTATTGAATAATTCTTAGATGATAATTCTTAATATTACTGTAAGCATCATCGCAAAAAGTAGTTATAACAACAAATTTTTTAATAGAAGTTGTTCTTAATTACCCGGTTTCAAATTTACGCATTCATGATAACTTTGTCATGTTTCCCGCTTATTTTGAAACAGCTAATAAATATATTTTATTTTTTAATAAGATATGAAGGCAATCTCATCTGCAGCTTTTGGAGATCATTCTGAAGGAAGATTTTAAGCAATTTGAGAAGCCTGTGCCGGCAAAAGGAATGCTAAGTATTTGGGGAATACTCAGATGAATCTATAGTAAATGGGTAATAATAGATACACTTAATACTTCAATACATTTCGGACTAATTAATCGTCTGTGGCTGCTAACTGCCATTAATATTCGAACGATAACAATTTATGCCGATCATTCATAATTTACTTTCTGGTATGTTTTTTAGTGATGTTTTATAAACAGTTTTTACAAAAAATAATTATCAACCTTAAAACAAATTTATGAATAACGATCCCAAAGATGACCGTATTCTTAATGCGGACAACGATATTACCAATGCAAACGACCTGCCTGATTCGCCACAGGATAAAGAAAAGATGAAATCTGAAACCGTCATCATGGATCTCCCTGAAGTGAAAGATATACCGGGGCAGGAATTTATTCATGTGCCTCCGTTAGGTGAGCTTGCAGATACCACTATTTCTTCTGATGATGAAGAAGGAGTTGGTATATTAGATTATGAAGATGATGACGAAGAGATTATTTCTAACACTAATGTAAATGTTACGAACCAGGAACGTGAAATGCTTACCGATGAAGGCACTGCTATTAAAGATGGCGGTGAATTAAAACAGGCAACATTAGATAATGAAGATGATGAAGGTGAGGCGCTGAATGAAAATAGCGATGATGTTGGCGGTGCCGGCCTTGATGTTCCGGGTGCTGCTGAAGATGATGCCAATGAAGACATTGGTGAAGAAGATGAGGAAAATAACAGTTACAGTTTAGGTGGAGATAAGAAAGATTAGGGGTCTGCTTTTTAATTGATGAATTAAATAATCGTTGCAAAGTATACAAGTTAAACGCCGTTAGCTATTGCATGATATTGTGTTTGATTTATTTTTATAATTTTCCAATTTTTATTCAATAAATTTTTAAATCACATATGCAATATCAACAACTTCGAAATTCATCTTTAAATATCAGCAGAATTGGTTTTGGATGTATGTCCCTAAAACCTGCTCAGCAGGATATCAAAAACATTATTGACGAGGCCATTGAAATGGGCATTAACTTTTTTGATACTGCCGACCTATACGACAAAGGACTGAACGAAATAAATATTGGCAAAGCCCTCAAAGCAAAAAGAGATAAAGTTTTTATTGCCACTAAAGTAGGTAATCAATGGAGAGAAGATGGAAATGGGTGGGATTGGAATCCGACCAAAAAATATATACTTGATTCCGTAGAAAGAAGCTTGCAAAGATTACAAACAGCTCATATAGATCTTTATCAATTACACGGCGGTACAATTGATGACCCGATTGATGAAACAATTGAAGCTTTTGAACTTTTACAACAACAGGGAAAGATCAGGTATTATGGAATTTCGTCCATCAGGCCTAATGTTATAAAAGAATATGTAAAGCGATCCAATATTGTAAGTGTAATGATGCAGTATAGTTTGCTTGACAGGAGGGCTGAAGAAAGCTGCTTATCATTATTACAGGAAAATAATATTGGTGTATTGGTAAGAGGCAGTGTAGCAAGCGGGCTTTTGGCAGGTAAGCCTGTAAAGCCCTACCTGAACTATACAGAAGCAGACGTTTTAAATGCAACAAAAGCTATCCACAAAATAGCATCTCCACAAGCTAACTCAGCACAAATAGCTATTCAGTATGTATTACAGCATCCGGCTGTAACCGCAGCAGTAGTAGGTATTAGAACACCGCAACATTTAAGTGATGCAGTAGCAGCCGTAGAAAATCAAACCCTTACTAAACATGAATTAAAGGCGGTTCGGGAATCTGTTCCTGCTAATTTTTACCAGGAGCATAGGTGAACTGAATTAAATAATGTACAGTGTTTTGAGCAATGATTAACTTCCTCTAACATTCAAAGAAAAATTATAATATTTCTTTATACTTAGAACTTCTGACCTTTCATAAACTGAAATCTTTTTCATGAGCACCATAATCTATATCGGTTACGCCGCATCTTGCGAGATTGATTTTCTGTTCAATCCATTTGCCCCTAAATCCCCTAAAGGGGACTTAATGGACTCTGTATATAATTGGCTGTTGAATTTGTTTCAGCTTTAATTCTTCAATTATCTTTTTTATTTCTTCAATTATCTGATCAATGTTATTTATCGCATGGTTATTGGTGAACCTGATGATTTGAATCCGAACTCATTCAAAGTAATGTCTCTGCTAATATCACATTCTTTATTTTCTTTTGACAAGTGTATACCACCATCAATTTCAATTTACAAGTTTCAGTTCATGGCAATAAAAATCAGTTATATATTTATATATGGGTTGCTGTCTTCTTATTCTCAGCCAAGTTTATTTTTGCAAAGTCTTTCCCAAACAATTTTCTCTGCTTCCTTCATGTTTTTTCGTAATACCTCAGCATACTGAAAAATTGTTTTAGATGCATTGTAATGCATGTTTGTTGCCTTCACTGCTAAGTATTTGAAGTTGAAAGTATAATATATTGTTTTGATAAGCACGGAGCCAAAGTCCCCTTTAGGGGATTTAGGGGCTATACGCTCTGATTGAGTAAAGGTTCTTATAATAAAACCACTGGCTATTTTAACACTTCTGCCAATTTATTGAAAAGGTCATTTCCACGTAAAGAGGTGGCTATAATTTTACCCTCAGGATTTACCAGCACGTTATATGGAATGCCTTCTATGTTGTATAAAGGAACCGCAGCGCTATTCCAAAACTTTAGATCGCTGATGTGTTTCCAGGTAAGGCCATCTTCTTTTATTGCGCTTAACCACGGAGCTTTTTCCCTGTCTAACGAAACACCTAAAATGGTGAAATTTTTATCTTTAAATTTATTGTAAGCCGCAACTACATTAGGATTTTCCTGCCTGCAGGGACCGCACCAGCTAGCCCAAAAATCAACCAGTACATATTTACCCTTAAGCGAACTTAATGAAAAAGGTTTTCCTTCTGTATCAGGCATAGTAATATCAGGTGCTGCACTTTCAACAGCCGTTGTGTTGCTATTAATTTTTGTTTGTGCAAGCATATTATTAAATTCCTTTACCACGGTATCTATTCCCTGGTGCCCGGAAAAACGGATGGTTAATCCCTGAACTACTTTAGTTAATTCGTCTATATTAATTTGCTCAGTATACCCAAGAGCAAATATGGCAATTACAGGGCTTACAGTGGTATCAATATATTGCAATAAAAAATTTTTGTACCGGGTATTTAATTCAGTAAGCCTGTTTTCAGCGGTTTTTAATATGCTGTCACCGGCATTTGTATTTTGTAATATTGATAAATTATTATCTTCTGTCCTTATTGTCCGTTGCAAAGAATCCATGTGAAGAATAAATTTATTCAAAGAAGCATTAGCCGGTGTATTGTACGCAGGTATCAATATTGTTGAATCAGTAGCATCTGTAAAAAGCTTTATCTCATCTTTATCATTTATAAAAATGTAACCGGGACTTTTTTCTAACCTTAACCTGTATAAACCCTGTTCAGGAGCAATGCCGGTAACCTCAAATTTTCCTTTTACTAATTGTGCAGTATCAATTACCTGTGGCGCTTTTTGGCTAAAGAAAAGTTCTTCTAAATATATTTTTTGATCAGGTGCATTTTTAATTTCACCTGAAATGGTAAATTCACCTTCGGCCTTTTCATTATTGCATGTGATTATACAAACACTGCAAATAAGTATCAATATTTTATTCATTATAAAAAATAGTATTTAATGATTTAATTTTTCCTGCAATAATTTATTTACAACCTGCATATCTGCTTTTCCTTTACTAAGTTTTTTTACCTCTCCTGCAAATAAACCAATCAACGCCTTTTTGCCTTTCTTGTATTCATTTACTTTATCAGGCATTGTATCTATCACTTCATCAACCCATGATAGTATCGCATCACCACTGCTTTCCTTCAATAGATTTAATTCTGTTGCAACCTGTAATGGATTTACCTCAGGATTATTAAGCAATGCAAAAAATAGTTTAGTTGAGGCAATGCTGAAATTCACTTTACCCTGTTCAATTAATTGTATAAGTTCTGCTATAGTTTTTGCAGAAAGAGGAAATTTATCTATACCTGTATTATTCTCATTAAGATAAGATTTTACAGGCCCAAGCAGCCAATTGGCAGCAGCCTTATAATTATCAGTATGCCTGATTATGGCTTCAAAAAAATCTGAGGTTTGCTTATCATCACAAATTACTTTAGCATCGTAAGCACTTAATAAATATAAGCGCATATATTTTTTTTCAAGCTCAGCAGGTAACACCGGTATTGCCTGTTTAGCAGACTGTAACATTTCATCAGTAATAAAAAAAGGGGAAAGATCAGGTTCAGGAAAGTAGCGGTAATCATTTGCTTCTTCTTTAGATCGTAAGGCAAATGTTGTTCCGGTGGCAGCATCAAAACTCCGGGTTTCCTGTAAAATTATTTCATTATTTTCTGCCAGGCCAATAAGTCTTTTTATTTCATACTCTATGGCTTTTTTTACATTGCGGATAGAGTTAAGGTTCTTTACTTCCACTTTAGTTCCAAGAGCTTTTTCCCCGGCTAAACGGATGGAAATATTGGCATCACACCGCATACTTCCTTCTTCCATATTACCATCGCATATTTCTAAATATCTCACCAGCTTTCTTATTTCAGTAACATACACAAAGGCTTCATCAGCACTATGCATATCAGGCTCACTCACTATCTCCAGCAAAGGCACGCCGGCACGGTTAAGATCAATGCAGGTAAAGTTTTCATCAATATCATGAAGGCTTTTACCTGCATCTTCCTCAAGGTGTATCCGGTTAAGCGAAATATTTCTTTCGCCGGAAGTGGTTTTTATTTTTACAAATCCATTTTTACAAATGGGGGTAGTGTGTTGAGAAATTTGATACCCTTTCGGGAGATCAGGATAAAAATAATTTTTTCTTGCGAAATAATTATTGCGTTCAATATTGCAGTGTAACGCTATCCCTAATTTTAAAGCATACTCTATGGCTTTTTTATTCATTTTGGGTAAAGTACCGGGATGTGCCAATGATATAGGACTGATCTGTGTATTGGGCAAAGCGCCAAACTTTGTGCTGTCACCGCAAAATAATTTACTTTGTGTTAGCAATTGTGCATGAATTTCCAAACCAATAACGGCCTCATATTTATCCTCCAAAATCATTTTGCAAAGGTATGAAAAAGACGTATGGTATTGTTTGAAACGGATGTTACAGGTTACACATAAAAAAGCTGCCCCCGAGAGAGCAGCCCGTTAAATATCTATAAGTAATCAGAGATCTGCGGAATTGATCTTTTTAGGAATTTTAATCTCGAAATTCATTTCAGCCCCGTTTCTTCTTGCTTTAATGGTATAATTATTTTTGTCAGAATGTAATACTTCTGCTCTAACCTCATTTACATTCTTAATTTTTTTACCATCCACATCTGTTATAATATCATTTAGGAATTTTGATCTCAAAATTCATTTCAGCTCCGTTTCTTCTTGCTTTAATGGTATAATTAGTTTTATCAGAATGTAATATTTCTGCTCTAACCTCGTTCACATTCTTAATTTTTTTACCATCCACATCTGTTATAATATCATCTTTGTTTAGACCTGCTTTTTCCGCGGCTGATCCTTCTTCTACACTGGTAATTTTTACGCCTCCATCATTTTCTGTGTCTTCAATTCTTACCCCAAGCCTTTTATTGCCTGGCATCCGGAATTTATTAAAAAGTTCGCCGGGAGTAGAATGCATGGGAGGCATTTCAAAATTAAAATCCTTAAACATTTCACTCTTCATTTGGGGAATTCTATCATTATTAAAAGAAAATGATCTGATTCTTTTTTCCTTTCTTTCGCCTAAAGCAACTTTTACTTCATTTGATTTTCCATTTCTTTCATAATTAATTTTTACTTCTTCTTTAGGTTTATAAGAAGTAACAGCGTCCATTAATTCTTCAGGATCATTAATTTTTTTACCACCTAATTTAGAGATAACATCTCCTTCTTTTAGCCCGGCTTTTTCTGCTGCGCTTCCTTTTACCACGCTTGTTACTTTCACACCCTTATCTTTTTTTTCAGTCGTAACTCCCAGAAAAGGCTTCGCTTTCTCTTTGTCGTTATCATCATTAAATATATGCATGTCTCCGCCCGAATCGCCTGGTCCAAAAAATACCCTGTTGCCATCACGTATCACTTTTCGTCTTTTTGTCACTGAAACATTCTCATCATCAAATTCAACCATAGGCTTTCCGTTTATTAAAATTTCATCATCTTTCATCTCAACGGTCACCTTTACATTCTTATCACCTTTTTTACGAATAATAATTTCTTCTTCTTTGCTTTGTTTTACCTGCTCTTCCTGGGCAGAAGCTGTATTTGATATGCCGGAAAATATGCCAAGGCATAATGCAGAAAATAATATCTTTTTCATGGTTTTTAATTTAAATACGAAATAATTTGTAGATCAAATATAGAGAAGATTTCCTAAATACGAAATATTTCGGATATTAATGTTTTGCAAAAAAAAATTCAAAAGAATAATCTGTTTATGTGTTCTTTTTTTTATATTCCCATTCGCACACTTCTCCATCTTTGGCATCATAAATAGTCCCTATAAATTCAAAGCCATTTTTCTCCAGTATTTTGGTTGAGAAGTTTTTTGATGATAATGTCCTTGCAGTAATTTTTACTGAAGGATCAGTTCTTAGGGATAAATCAACTAATTGTTTACAAATAAGTGTTCCAATTCCCTGGTTTCTATATTGCTCAAATGTCCCATAAGCAATCTCAACTTTCCCATTTACCGGTTGTCCTTTGAAAGCTCCGCCTCCCACCAAATTTTGGTTTTGCCTGGCATAATAACCAATCCATGGAGGTGAAAATCCTACCTTTTTGTAGAAGTCAATTGACATATAAATACTTTCCCGGCACAAAGGATTGCTCGTAAATTCCATGTTCTCATCAAGTTGTTTTTTTATAGGTATTAGCTCCATCTGCTGTTTTTGGTTTGGCGATTTATATCACCATTTTAAATTTATTAAATAATTTTTGCGAGTTTGCTCTGATAGACATGGTTCTGAAAATATGTATTCAACTTTAAAAAAAAGGATTATCTGCAGTGTAGGTTTTAACAGGGCATTCATCCACTATTTCTTCTCTTCTAAATTGCATTCCTATTTTTTCCAAAACTTTAATAGAGGTGATATTTTCAATATGTGCTCTGCCCGTAATAAGTTTTAGATTTAATTTTTCAAAGGCATGCTTAAGCGTATTCATAGCCGCTTCTGTAGCATAGCCTTTCCCCCATGCGCTCCTTTTTAAGCGATAACCAAGATCAATTTCATCAGGATCCGACCTATACGTTAAACCACACCAGCCAACAAATTCATTATTATCTTTTGTGTGGATAGCCCACCTGCCAAGCTTTTTTTTGTATTGCGGCAATATGATGGTAGTAATTATATTTTTTGCCTGATCAATAGTCTCCAGGGCAGGCTCTTGTAAATATTTTAATACTTCCGCATCACTGTTAAGCTCTTGTATAAGATATGCATCTGCTATAGTAAACCGCCGTAGAATAAGGCGTGGGGTTTCAAATATTATCTGCATTATGATTAATGAAACTTAATCAGCATTGGTTCTTGTTAAGCTCAAAAGCAAAAACTTTACTTTTTCAATCACCTGCGGAAATTTGCCTGCGTCCTGCCCGCCTGCTGTTGCAAAAGTTTTTTGCCCGCCACCACCGCCCTTTATTAAAGGCGCAACAATTTCTTTAATAATTTTTGCAGCATCAAATTTTTGCGAAGAAACAATATCCTCATCAATCATAATGGCTACATATGGTTTCCCTTCTACATCTGCAGCTAAAGCCAATACATAATTTTTTAGATCATTTTTTAAAAAGAAGCATAATTTTTTCAGAGAATCTACATTAGGAACATCTACTATCTTACCAATGAATTTTATATTATTTATGATTTCAATTTTTTGTAAAAGTTTGTTTTTAATGGAAAATAAAATTTTGGCTTCAAGCTTTTCAACGGTTTTATTCAGCGTATCATTTTCTGTGATGATATTGTCAACCGCCTTATAAATATCTTTAGGATTTTTTAATTTGTCAGCGATTGACCGGGTTAAATCGAATTGCTGATTAATAAGATCTTCTGCCGTTTTTCCGCTTACAGCTTCAATTCTACGAACACCGGCTCCAATTGCAGATTCGCTTTTTATTTTAAAAAAGCCGAGTTCGCCTGTACTGCAAACATGGGTGCCTCCGCATAGCTCAATTGAATATTCAGAATCAATAATAACTACACGAACAATATCTCCGTATTTTTCTCCGAATAAAGCCATAGCGCCGGTTGCAATTGCTTCCTCCTTTTTCATTTGTTTAATTACAACCGGAATATTCTGTCTTATCTTTTCATTTACAATTGATTCTACTTTAGCTAATTCCTGATCTGTAACTTTTGAAAAGTGAGAAAAATCAAACCGCAGGTGCTCATCATTAACCAGGCTTCCCTTTTGTGCTACATGCTTACCTAATACTGAACGTAATGCAGCATGCATAAGATGTGTAGCGCTATGATGCACTTGTATATGGGATCTTTTTTGCACATCTATTTCCGCAATTACTTTTGTTTTTATTTCAGCAGGCAATTTTTCAGTTAAATGAATAATAAGATCATTATCTTTTTTTGTATCAATAACTTTAATTTCTTCTCCATCAAAGAATAAAGAACCCTTATCACCAACCTGGCCGCCGCTTTCCGCGTAGAACGGTGTTTTGTCTAAAACAATCTGGTAAGATTCTTTTCCCTGTGATTTTGTTTTTCTATATTTTAAAACATTACTTTCTGTTTTAAATATATCATATCCAACAAATTTTGAAGAACCCTTTTCATTTAAAACAGTCCAGTCTTCTTTATCAATGATACTTGCTGCGCGACTGCGATTTTTTTGTTGCTGCATTTCTTTTTCAAAACCAATTTCATCCACACCGATCTTATGTTCAGATACAATTAATTTTGTTAAATCTAAAGGAAAACCAAATGTATCATACAATTCAAATGCATCTGAGCCTGAAATAAATACATTCGGTTTGTCTGGAATTGATTTTATAATCTCGTTAATTTTATATAATCCTTTTTCAAGTGTTCGTAAAAATGCTTCTTCTTCTTCTTTGATAACTTTTGAAATAAACTGCTGTTGCTTTTTGATTTCCGGAAAAACATTTTCAAATTGATTAGCAATTACAAAAACCAATTGAGTTAATAGAGGTTTTTTATAATTTAAATTGGAAAAATAATATCTTGATGCTCTCCTTAGAATTCTTCTAATTACGTAACCTGCGCCTGTATTCGAAGGCAATTGTCCATCAGC
>MWVX01000428.1_pt1 | contig 13134 bp, 13 predicted proteins | sample 1047311 | NCBI WGS metagenome assembly MWVX01 (sample SAMN06349984, study PRJNA376086) | soil metagenome | isolation source: MtG-4 sample Antarctic (ecotone) soil | place: Antarctica | collected 2015-01-13 | reverse complement strand
CTCTACGTTTGCCTCAGGGCCCGGAGCTCCAGCTGGAATCTCATAGCGCTCTGAAGATGTACGTCGGCATGTGACCTGCCGGCAGTAATTATCGCCTTCAGCGACCATGTCTGCCATTGTGTAGGCCCCACCCTTTGATCGGCAGAAGGAAACCGCTTCATCAACGAAGCTGTCCGCCATCGCACCAGCAAGAGGGATTAAAAGGCCAAGCACTACAGGGAAAAACTTTTTCATATTCCTACCCAATTTTTTGTCTCCCCTACCCAGGGAAGATTTCTCACTTAAATACTAACACTTGATGAAACGGGAGCTATCTCTCGGCAAAATTCGCCGGGCATGACTCCACCTCGTCAGTCTAATATCGGTAGATAGGCCCAAAGACTTTAGATGAATCGATGACTAGAAAGAATTCGGAAGATGCTGTAATCTCAAGCTGTTATGGAAATTTTCTCTGAACATATTCTCGGCTGGCTAACTGTAGTCACCTTACTAGGTGCTGGTTTTTACACCATGAAGATAATCGGAGAAGAAAAGTCATCCTTTAAGGACGACTCCTATCAGGTCACCTTCGAAAACCTGATTCTCATGATCCCCAATTGGTGGTCGATCACTACCCAGTCCGATCATGAGATTCGTTTTGAAAGAACCGACACCCGTTACGACTGGTATGCCGTTTATCAATACTTCCCAGTTCACGATGGAAAAGATCTTCCGAAGCTTCTGGAAGAAAAACTCAATCTCGAAGAAATAGAATTCGATGAGGACGTCGTCTTTGAAACTGACTCCCGGGTTCTCTTTCGTGACTCCAGTGTTCAGGAACATTTTCAGGAAGTGATAAGAGTTGAAGGCAAGGCCTCTCAGAAAATCGTTGATCGCATCTATTATGATATCTATTTAATGCGCGCGCAGAATGTCCCGGGGTACTTTATCTTTGAATCCCGGAGTTCAGTTTTAAATGGATTGGTAGAAGGGCCCTACTTTGAAGAAAGTCTTTCCGAACTCGAGATGAAATAAAATAAGGAGATCTATGCTTCAGCCACACCAACCCGGTCCAGATCAACAACTCATCACTGCGCGGATTCTTTGGGCCGCTCTCACTATGTCCATGTTTGTGTATGGATTTGTCTTATTCACCACGGGCAAGCTGTCTCATTTTGAAGAACTCTCCAGCGTGCCATCCCTTTTTCAGTATCTCGCCATCGTAGCTAACGTTATCGTTCTGGGAGTCTATTACTTATATAAGAACAAAGTTTTACCTGAGCGTGATATCCAGCGCCGTTTCCCCCTATACATTATTTGCTGGGCACTCAATGAAGTTGTTGTTCTGTGGGGATTTTTGGCGGTCTTTATGACCAACGATGGAAATGGATTTCTGTATGTGGTGAATCTCGCCATCGCTCTCACAGGAAATATTCTGACCTTCCCGAAAAAATAACAGGCAAAAAAAAACCTTTTCCAGGACATGGAAAAGGTTTCTCTTTAGTACAAAATAATTTTATTTCTTAGTTACGCTTTGGAGCGAAGCCGCGGATCTTGTCGATCACGAAATCGATCAGCTCTTCATCCGAGCTGAAAACATCTTCCACAAGCTCGTTAGAGAGAAGGAAGTTCTTCACACGGATAGAGATATTGTGGAGTGACTCCATGAGATAGAGTCCACCGATATTCTCGCCATTGAATGACTTGATAATTTCTTTGCGTGCGTGGTTGAACATTTCTGTTTCAGTGATATCACCTGGGATATCTTCGCCGAATTTTTCTTCCACTTCCTCAATCGCCTGCTCTTTGATGTTTTCATCAGTGGCAAAGCTCACACCGAATTCAGTGGCAAGTGCCTCAATCAGATCGGCGCGCGAATCAGCAGCAAACTCGATCATCTCTGCCTGCTTCAGATGATTGATCGTATATTGTGAGAGCGCTTTAAGCGTTTCAAAATCTGTCTTCATCAAAACTTCCTTAAATAGGTATTCCCTAACAGGATAACTAAAAACTCTACCGCCCACAAGTTAAAGCGTTGATATATTTTACTTTTTTGCAAACTTTTTTGTGATTTTGGACATGATTGCGTTGACCGCCGAACGTTCACCCATAAGAACAAGGAACGTGGCATAAAGAATACCCACCGAGCTGATCTGCGCCGTAAGAGTCACGCACTTCGTGATGAATGGTTGAGAGAAAAATTCCGGTTTAAAGAAAGTCTGGAGGATTATCCCACTGGCAATGGTGGCCGCTAAGACTTTGAATATCCGGCGGGAGAAGAAGAATCCCCAGCTGAGACTCAGGTCTTTTTTCAAAATCCAGCTCTGGAAGGCCGCGTTCACCAGTACCGACAGTGTGGTCCCGAGTGCCAGGATTTTGAAGCCATAGGTGGGTGTCAGTAATAAACAAAAAGCGATGTTGAAGGCGATAGATAAGAGAGAACCTATGACGGGAATCTTCTGACGGTCCAGCGCATAGAAAGTGGGAACGAGGATTTTATAAAGACCATAGGCCGGGAGTCCCAAGGCATACATCCGGAGTGCTTCTGCCGTCATGAGAGTCGATTCCCGGTTGAATCTCCCCCTCTCAAAGATCACATTCACGATCTCATCGGACAGGCAAAAGAGGACTACCAGCGCCGGCATGACGGTAAGAAACGAAAGATAATAGCTCTGCTGGAGCTGGGCCTTCGCTCCGACAATATCCTTCTTCTTCCATGCTTCTGAAAAGTGCACGAGATTCGAATTACCAATAGAGACTGAAAGAATCCCTACCGGCAGCTGAAAGAGACGGAAGCTGTAATTGAGCCACGAGGTAGCACCGACGATAGTTCCGGTCGCAAGAATGGTAGTAATGAGAAGGTTTATCTGGGTGGCGGCAAAACCAATGAGACCAGGACCAATCAGTTTCAGGATTTTTTGAGCACGTACTGTCCAGAAAGCCTTGGGCCACATGGGACCATAGCCTTTCTTATAAATTAGCGGCACCTGAACTGCTGCCTGCATGAAACCGCCAAGCATGGCCCCGATACCAAGAGAATAAATCGGGTGGTATCCCATCTCATGCAGGACACCCGAGAGAGTCAGCATCGAAAGAATACTCATGACATTGTAAGAAGCGGGAGCAAGTGCCGGAAGAAAAAATACCTTGAGTGAGTTGAGAGCTCCCATGAAAAGAGCAGCGAGAGAAACAAAAGTGAGGAAAGGCGCCATGATTCTGGTGAGATTCACACATAGCTCGAACTTTTCAGGATCTTCCGTGAAAGCCGGAGCGAAAACACGAATGAGTTCCGGAGCAAAAATCATAATGCCGGCGCAGATCACTCCTGTCACAGCAGCTAGTAACCAGAAAAGGGCCCACATGAGCTCGCGCCCTTTCGAGGGATCTTCCTGATTAGCTTCAACAAAAGTTGGAACAAATGCGGAAGAGAAAGCACCTTCTGCGAAGAGATCACGAAGGAGATTGGGAATTCTGTATGCAACGAGGAATGCATCCGTCACTCCGGAAGCTCCGAAGTAAGCTGCCATAACCTGCTCTCTCACTAATCCGAGGATGCGCGAGAAAAAAGTAGCAACGGCCATCTTTGCTGAAGAACGAATGATCGACATGGGTCGATTTTCGCTCATCTTTCGGATTAAGGAAATAAGTTAAAAGAAAAACCCTAGTCCGAGGTGGCCTGAATTCGTTGTGAACTGGTGTGAAAAGCTATATGCAGACATCATATGAGTGTATTCGCCTTTCATATAGAACTTCTCTTTGAACCAGTACATAAAACCCATCGAATAGATCACCCCATCATGAGTGAAGTCGAATCTTTTATGGGCCAATACCGCATCTTCGGTCTTCACATCGCCGGTGATGTCCTGGTGAAAATAATAGGAAGCCACATAATGAAGAAAGCGGTCATGCCAGCGATGACCTGCGATGAGCCCCACTTCACGATGATTGGTCTTGAACTTTACACTCTCGACATCGTCAGGCTTGTCCTGGCCTTCCCAGCTTTTCCATCCAACGTAGAAATTACTGGACTGCTGTCCCAATCCACCGGTGACGGCCACAGAGAAATTTCCTTTTTTTGCGGTCGTGACAGGATTACCGAGGAGCTGGTACTTCGCTCCTCCAAGAATCGGAGCATTCGCTCCAAAATTTGGATTTAGATAAAAATTTAATCTCGGAAGAATTCCCATTTCACCATGAGGAGTAGGCACCGGTTTGTGACCCTGGCGCTTCAAGGGCTTATTTATGTCATGGTTTTCAAAATGAGCGCGGTCACGACGATAGAGAGCGGCCCTGAAATCCAGGTTCGTCTTCCAGAGTTCTCCATTTGCCTCGGGAGAAATCATGCGTGCCTCTGGAACATAGAGTGCGCTCGAACTGCAGGATACGAGCGTAACAAGTATCAGGATGGTAAATGTTTTCATTTCAATATTCTCACCTGAACTTTAGAGAAAAGAAAAGTTTTATACTCAAGAATTGGTTCTCTTTCGCCCCTACTTGCAGGGGCAAGTACGTGAGAGAACGAAAACATCCGACTAGGTATCTTTTTGTCCCCTATTTCTTCTTACTTTCCCTCTATAAAAGGTGAGTTGATGTTAGCCGAAAGCTGCATACAATCGTAGGGGCACGATGGAATGATGTGAGTAAGCAGGAAGCGAGAAGGACGATCCCCTCCACTTCTTCAGGATGAAGATCAGGGACACCTTCAAAACACACACACCAGATTTCCTCCCAGGAAGGGAGGAAATTGAGAGACAAGGAGGCATCCATGAAACTCGCCATCGCTGTCGAATCAAAGCAACATCCGAAAAACCAGAATGACTATCGTGTCTGGTATCTCGAGATTGATGACAATGGACATGTCGTCAGTGTCGGAGTGAAGAGCAAACAAGAGCTCGTTGAAGATCTCTTTGAATGCTATCGGAAAACCGGGAAATCCAACTGGCGGGCATTCCAGAAGGGTGCTGAGAAATCGACTCCCATTGAAGTTTTTGATTTTGTCTCAATGAACATGCACGAGAACACTCATTTCGGAAATCTTCCGTCCCTGAGCGAGTTCCAGAATGTGCTGAATACTCTTCAAAGCCGTCTCGAATTAAGATCGATTGCCTAAAACTTATCTCCTCCCAGGAATTTTGTTTTAGGCCTTTCCGGGGAAGGGGGCGCACGGCCAGTGTAAAACCCTTCCCTTTTTTATTCTTTCCGGGCGAAAAAGCTCTTAAGATCAACAGCTCTGATATTTTGTGAAAACAATATTCCGTGAGTCGGTAAACGGTGAGTCCCATGAATACTGCGAATGACTTTTCCTGTAACTGTATCCAGGATGTAGGTTCCATTCAGAAAGAGTGAATAAAGAATGTATCTTTGATCGAGCCTCTGAATTCCGCCTCCCGCAGCTGTGTAAAATGTCATTCCTCCCTCACTTCCAAACTCCCAGATTACTTTATCAGTCACTGGGTCTATTTCCTGCAGGGCCGATCTCTTCCAGTTCTTTCCAGCGACATCATTGTTAAATAATAAGAATGTCCCCTTTGAGGAGACTTGAACGTCATGAATCGAATGGTCAACTGATCCCTTGAGTACTCTATGACTGCGCAGGACTTTCAGGTCAGAGCTCAGTACGAATACACCCAGTTGCACACTGTTTACGATAAAATCGCCTTCCTTGAGAGTGGAACTGAAAGACTGCGGTGGAACTTCAAAGAAGCTGTTAAAGTGAGTTGTTTCGAATGATGGAATTTCTTTAAATGGAGAAATCCAAACGGAGTGCAAGGGGAATTCAAGTTTGCTGACTGTTTCGGGCATAAATGCGGAAGCTTGAGTCTGCGCTAAAATCTTTCCTTCCAGCGAGATCACGAGAAAGAGATCCTCTCTGAAATATCGCCCGTCTGTTTTTGGTTTGATAACAGAAGCTAATGCAAGGGCACGGTTTTTATCATAACTAAGATTTAACTGGTGATGAAAGTGGCCGGGTATTTCCCAGAGGATGCTTCCGTTGACAGCAATTCTTCTGAGCGAGGTGAAACTCGCTGAAAGAAAGCTTCCATCCTCCAGAAATATGCAGTTCATCCCGGGAAAAGTTTTGACGAAAACACCGTCAGAATCAAAGATGTGACATCCATTCTGCAGATGCCGGGTTTTCCAGTCATCAGCATTAGATTGCATTGAAAAAGTAAGAAACAATAATGCCAATAATCTCAGTGCCATTTTGTTATGACCTCCGAGAAGTTCTCAAAGCGCGACTGCTTAGCGGCCCAGTGCCCTTCAGCATCATAATGAGTGTGTGGTAAAAAATTTATCAACCGTGATTGCTTACGAGAGATGATATAAGTTCCGGCGAGCGGATGGGTAATCACAATATGATCCCCATTTTTGGAAACTCCTCCGCCAACAGGAATGGAAAACGATTTCACAGGAGTATTGGGGAATCTATAAACAACACGACCGCTTTTCGGATCATACTCCTCATACACTAATGCCCCGTCTTTCGCACTTGTCCGGGTCAGATAAAAAATCCTTCCCATCTCATCAACCTGAGCATCATGAACCCGGTGGGCCTTTTCTTTTATCCAGGTGAATTTCACCCGCGTGAGGTCTCCCGAAAAAACCTTTAATCTATCACCTTCCGTATTGACTATGATGTCGCCCTTTAAAAATACTCCGCGATATTTCTGGTCCGGAATTTCGCTGATACTGCTGAGAGGAGTTTTGGTATGGCTTTTACCGAAATAAATGCTCCAGAATCTCCCTAATAAGCTCCCCTTGGGGTTAAAGATGGATATGACTTCGTGATATCCAGGCGTAAAGAAAAACGGAATTGGTGGGCGCTGAAGCAGGATGATCTTCCCACTTTTTCCCAGTGCCATGGAATCGTACCGAGTGGTTGATTCAGACCAGATGAGCTTACCGAAAGGAGGAGCGAGCAAAAGTGTTTTCTTGTCCCCGCGGGTAAGAAGGAAGCCCTTTTCACTAAAAATGCATTCAGCACCAGGGAAGTTGCGTATCAGATTTCCGCTCTTGTCATAAATCCGGCACCCGGAAAGGATTTGCTTTTCTTCCGCCTGGGCCGCCACTGCGAAAAGCAGGACAAAAACAAAAATTGTTTTCAGCACAGTCGCTTCCAGTCAAGATTGGAACAAGAATTTGCAGAACAACGGATGATAGTGAGTGACTCATCGTTTTCACAATGAATGAACACCTCTAATACAGCAGAGGCTTGTGAGTGATGTGGACAGAATCCTGAAATATCGTCCGGACCAAGAAAAACCCGCGAAACAGAGAATAGACTTCTCCCGTGTTCCTCTACTTCCCCAATTAAATTCTGTTCACGGCAGCTGGCGCCAGTTTTAGATGTCAAATAATCAGGTTCAAAAAAATGTTCGTATGTCAGCTTCAGAAACCTCAACCTGCTATCAATTATTTCTTTTGCTTCCGCTCTCCCAGTCACGGGAATGTTCTGGATTCTCACCGGATACTTTGAAAGTTCGGGCCTCAAGCTCCCGCAAGCCAACAGCATGATAGCTGGTACCACCAGAAAAATTAATCGGCTTATCATAGAAGAGTATTTTGTCGCACCTGCCTGACAAAACCAACTATTATCATTTGACTCACAGCAAAGCATACAGAGGAAAAAATCCTGTTCTCTAGGCTCTGCAGGCCCCGGATTAAATTTTGTAATCTGTCGCTAAGTTCGATTAAAATATTTCCATGAATATTAAGACGATGGAAATTTTCAAAGCTCAAACGGGAAGAATCTTCTTTACCCGCCCGATATCAAAATTCCTATTCTCATTGCCCAGGTTCTGAATACTGAAGCATGCGAAAATCTTTGCAAGGAAATTCTCAGTCGCGAAGAGGAGCTTCTTCAGAATCATAAGCCGGTTCCGGTCGCCGGACTCACTGAAGGAATGACAACTCGCTGGAGATCTTACAACCTGATGACCTGGAATCTCCCGGAAATACTCATCCTTAAAGATTCGATCAAGAAGGCGTATCTACATTTCCTTGAGACATCTCAACTTAGTCGATGGGAAAATAGTATAACCCTGCTGGGCGAATGTGCTCCGGAAAGAGGCTTGCCTGAAGCCTCATCAGCATAACTACAGGTCCAAGCAGGTTCTTTCAGCAACGGTCAGTCTAACGACGACTAATACTTCCACTAATTACCTATTCCCGTTCGATCTCATGCAGGAAAGTACAAAGCAATTTACAAATGAAGTGAGCATTAAAACCAGAGCAGGAAATATGATAATGATTACTGGATGGGTATCCCACCACACTACTCCTAGTCCTGAGGAAAAACCCCGCATTACCCTGGGTTTTGATATTTCTTCTGTAAGCGAAGTTAAAAACGCCGAGATTCCTTTCGACTCTGGTAAGGAGTTCCATATCTGATTTCTTTCGTGGTTTTTGTTTAATTACGTCAAATTCCCATCATCTTGACTCGCCACAATTCTGAAAAATTATCAAAATGGGCCGTTCTATTTGCCCCTACGGTTAGGTATAGTCTCGTGTACCGATTAACATTTAGATTTTTTCCAAGGAAAGCTCATATGCAGACTCTGGCCATCATTGGTGCTCAATGGGGTGATGAAGGTAAAGGTAAAATCACGGATCTTCTCGCTGAGAAATGTGATCTCGTTGTGAGATACCAGGGCGGTCATAATGCCGGCCACACCATCTGGGTGAATGGGGTTAAAACTGTTCTTCACGTGATTCCTTCCGGAGTTCTTCACCCGCACTGTATCTCAGTGATCGGACACGGAGTTGTTCTTGAGCCGGAGAATTTCCTGAAAGAACTCGATAAGATTAAAAACATCACGAAAGTTACTCCCGATAATCTCAAGCTTTCTTCTACTGCAACAGTTATCACAAGCTACCATAAGCTTCTCGATGCTGCCCGCGAGACTCAGGGCCCGGAAAAAATCGGAACTACCGGAAAAGGAATTGGTCCGGCATATGAAGATAAAGTTTCCCGTCGTGCTATCAAAGTAAAAGATCTTCTCGATAAGGACACTCTTATCCGTCGCCTCTCGAATGGTTATGCCGAAAAAGCAATCCTCTTTAAAAATCTTTATCAGATCGACTTCCCGACAATTGAACAGGAAGTTGAGCGTCTTTATGCTTACGGAATCCAGATGAAGGACTATGTGACTGATACTTTCAGTCTCATTGACCAGAAACTCTCGGAAGGTAAACGCGTTCTTTATGAAGGTGCGCAGGGAATTCTTCTCGATATTGATTACGGAACTTATCCATATGTAACTTCATCTTCAACTGCGGCCTCGGGAATTTATACCGGTGCCGGTGTTCCGGGCAGAAAACTCGAAGAAGTCATCGGCGTGGCGAAGGCCTACACAACCCGCGTTGGTGAAGGTCCATTCCCGACTGAACTCTTTGATGATCTCGGAGCTCATATCCAGACGAAAGGCAATGAATTCGGAGCAACTACCGGACGCAAGCGCCGTTGCGGCTGGCTCGATATTCCACTTCTTCGTTATTCAGTGAAATGCTCTCAGCTTACAAGTATTGCTCTCACGAAACTCGATATCCTCTCGGATCTCCCGACACTTAAAATCTGCTATGCCTACGAAGTGAATGGTAAAACGGTTGATTGCGCTTATCCGGGAATCAATCTTTACGATGCTAAACCTCTCTACAAAGAGCTCAAGCCATTCAAAGATACATTCGAAGGTGACAAGGCTTCTCCGGAACTAGAGGCGTATATGAGTTTCATGCAGGATGCGCTTGGAATTCCGGTTAAAATTTATGCCTATGGGCCTGACCGGAGTCAGATCGTTTTCAGAGACAATTTCCTCAAATAGCAGCAAAGTTTACCCTCTAGGTTCTGACGGAGAAATCTTCATAATTGTGTCACCACATGACACAGAGATTTCTCCTCCTAATCTTCCTGTTTTCCTTCAATTCTTTCGCCAGCGACTGCGCACCCGTGAATCTCATCACTGAACCCAATTCTCCCTTTCAGAAAATTCCTGTTTATAACCAGGGCTCTTTAAATATCTGCTACGCCTATTCAGCGGCGCAGATTCTTGACTGGTATCAGATTAAAAACGGCGCTTTGAGGCGAAATGTTCATCCTGCATGGGCAGCTCTTCAATACGCACTTGTGAGAAACAGGAAGAAAATCGAGATTGGTCATCCGAAAGAAACGATGGAGAGCATGAGATCTTCTCTCAACTGCGATTACGATGCAGTGGAAGCGGCGTTAAAGAGTATCGGGAAACCGGATGACTCTGAAGTGAGAACTCTTCTCGCTATCGAGCGCGGAACTTATCGCTCACCCGCGGGTTTGACTCCGGTTGAAACCTTGAAAGAAGCTCTGGAAAAGCATTGTGCTCCTGAGAAGAGAACTTTTGTGATGGTGCCTGAAGTGGAAAGGCTCAACTATCAGACTCTGAATGATGATGTGTCTTACGAAAAATTTCTCGACGGAAAACTCTCGACTACTCCATCGCCGGTTTCCATCGCTTATTGCGCGAATGTCTGGAAGAATCCTGATTTCGACGGAATCGATGTCAATTTTCTAGGCCAGAGAGATGTGGTACGTAAAAACTGTGAGTATCACGAGTCACTGGTAGTTGGTCAGAAGAAGCTCGGCAACTCCTGCCATTTCCTGGTTCGGAACACCTGGGGAACGAAGTGGACTGCCCATAACAAAAACTATGCCTGCGTCTGCCGCGATCAGGTGACAGGTGAATTTCTGGATGACTGTCGTCCGAATACCCACAGTAATGATCGCTATACTGTTGAAGGCTGCTGGATTCGTTCCACTGATCTTTCCCGGAACATCGGGCAGCTCACTTTCGTGAAATAACTCTTTCTCTATCGCAATCCTTTAACACCTGGGGATCAGGCTGGGGGGAATGGAACCAGAATTCCGTCTGCGTATGTCGCAATAAGCGCACTGGCGAGTGGCTGGATGGCTGCAATTACTACTTTCACACCGAAGATGAATACTCTGTAGAGGCTTGTTACATTGGCCAGAAACTCCTCTCACGGAACCTCTTTAGCACCACCACTCTGGGCCGTTGATATTCCATTATGACGAATATGCTCTGTCTGCCGTAATTCGCTCAATAACCCAGTAAAAAATCTAGGTTTAGGGCCTAAGAAAATCCCAATTTCATACAACTTTGTGTTTGACAAAAAACTTCAGAAACAATAATTTGTAGTCCTTCGTTTGAAAGTGGTCCTGTAGCTCAGTTGGTTAGAGCACCTCCCTTTTAAGGAGGGGGTCCTGTGTTCAAGTCACAGCGGGATCACCATTCAACGAAACATTCAGAGCGAATTCCCGGTATTGCTCCCATCGTCTAGCCCGGTCTAGGACACCGCCTTTTCACGGCGGTAACAGGGGTTCGAATCCCCTTGGGAGTACCAATTTTTATAAAGAAAAGCCTCGCGAAAGCGGGGCTTTTTTATTTTGGTTTTTTAAACGTATTTTCAAAACTTCCGAAGGTATTTGTGTGGAGGGGGTTTCGTCCTTAAGTTTTACTCCCGCGCCGGCGAAGCCTTGCGTTATTGCCCGGGCCTTTCTTTTTGTGATTTGATTCAAAAATGAAAAACATCATCATTCTCATCGTCGCTTCCTTCTCTTTATCTGCTCTAGCTTGTAGGCCCGCTCGCCCGATGACCGGCGACCTGCTCTTTCTTTCAGGCATTACTAATAAGCTTTCTGCTCACGAGTTTTCCAACTTCCAGCTTGTTCGCATCCAGAAACAGGAAACTGATTTCCGCGTAACTCTTAAGTCGACTCAGGTTGGTCAGTGTTTTGATGTGTTGATGGTACCGAAGGTTGCAAGTGATTGTAGCGCGACTGCCGAAATCATCACATACCAGAACGCCGACTGCGAATAATTAACCCGTAGTCAGCATCCCGCACGCAATCCCAGTAACAGTTTCTCTAAGAAGTACATGATCACGTCTTTCTAGAGCGAGCTTCTGAATGACATTCAGCGGATGAATCATGCTTGAACGGAAATAGATACTTTCGCCCAGCCAGGGTCTGAACCAGGTGAAGTTAGTCTCTCCGGTGATCTCGCGGAAAAATTTCTGGCTAAGCTCCAGCTCAGTTGAAATAACCTTTTTCCAGCGGTCCCTTTCTTTTGGCTCCATCCCCGAGTGATCAAGATGAAAATCCCATACGCCAAGTTCAACTTTCGCGAACGTGAATCCAAGATTTTTCACATAGGTCTGTAAAACCGGTGAATGTCCGTAAGCTTCTCTGATTTTCTCTTTTTGATCTTTCGAAAGATCTTTCCATGCACTCCCTACTCCCCACCAAACCGGAAGATTCAGGCGCGTCTGGGTCCAGCAAAGAATCCAAGGAATCGCGCGAAGACTAAACTTTCCGGGAGTCGAACGCTTCGTAGGGCGAGAACCCATTTTTAACAGATCGAGGAAGTCATAGGGAGTCGCTTTCGATGTGAGTTCGTGGAATGAAGGATCCTGAACGAGCGCGCGATAAGATTTTTGTATGAGGCCAGAAAAGAGAATTACTTCTTTTGAGTGGCGAGGTGCCTTGGGCTTAACGAGCTCAAAGCCTTCAATCACTTTTCCAACCTGTGAGCGCATGATTCGCGGATTACTGAAAGTTCGCTGAACCATTTCACCCTGAATAGTAACCTTGAAAATATCGAGTGCTGACTTCGGAAGCCAGGAAAGCTGCTCGAGAACAGTTCCGCCACCGCGACTGGTACTTCCTCCTGAACCGTGGAAGAAAACCGGAGTCAGGCCATGACTCTCGAGAAACGCTTCAATATCAAAGAGTGCATCTTCAATGAGAAGTCTTGCAGGAAGAACGCCATTTTCTTTACTTGAATCAGAGTAACCAACCATTACTTCGTAAAGGCCATCCCAGCGCTTTTTATGTTCAGGAGGAAGCTTCGCTTGTTTAAAAGCTCCGAGAAGAATTTCTCGAGCATTACGAAGTCCTTTTTCATTTTCAAAGAGGGGTATGACCGGAATCAGCATGGCACCAAGTGCTTTTTTAGTGATAGTGATCGCAGCAAGCATGTCTTCAGTTGTCTGGCACATACTGATGACAAATCCACGTACATACCATTTGGCATTGATACCTGCGGAGACATCTTTCAGGGTGAGAAGCATTTTATAAATTGGTTCGCGCGGATCTATGACAGC
>MWVX01000427.1_pt1 | contig 13139 bp, 8 predicted proteins | sample 1047311 | NCBI WGS metagenome assembly MWVX01 (sample SAMN06349984, study PRJNA376086) | soil metagenome | isolation source: MtG-4 sample Antarctic (ecotone) soil | place: Antarctica | collected 2015-01-13 | reverse complement strand
CCCCGCAAACAAATCCGGTGGAAAGATTTTTTAAAGAATTAAGAAGCGAGTTGAAGTTTTGCGTCTTTGAAAGTTTGGATGAAGCCGAAGATTATCTGACGAAAATCTTGGAAAAGCATTTCAAAAAACCTGAATTGGTCAAATCATTGACTTTATATCCATACATCAAATACGCACATCTAAATCTGAATTAGTATTATTTGGCAGTTTGCTGTAAATAACGTGAGTTCGACATAAGCGAACTGGTTTAAGGAGAGAGTAGAGCCAGTTCTTTGATTTGAATATTCAAAGAAGGTTTCTTCTCTCTAAAAGTATAATCTGTTAGTTCTGCCAAGACATTGACGAGAAAATTCGCCCGGACTCCGATGGCGTGAATGTTCAATCTGAGAGATGTTTTTCAATTGGTCAAAGACACTTTCGATGACCGCTCCTTTGCGAAGCAATAACTTGTCGCGGAAAAACTGGCGCGTCGGCAAATCACCACCAACGCGCACTGTTTCGGTTGCACCGCCGGAGCAAGTTCAAGCTGCGGCGGTGCAGTAGCAAGTTAATTCCTCCACTTTAAAAATCTTCAAACTCCAGTTTTGAAGCAGAAATCTTATCGCATAGAGGTCTAATGCCTAAAAGTTTGCTGGGATGGGGTTTCAAAACAAATTTCTTTTCTCCCTGTTGAATATCTATCAGTTCATAGTAGTAATAAAAATCAGGTAGCTCTTTATAACATTTTTCAGGACTTGCCTGACAAAGATTATTGAAATCAAGCAAATATCTTACATTTTCTTCTATTCTCAGCGTTATCGGTTCTGCGTCCGTGATTCTGATTTCGACACTTCCGTCTGAGAATTTAAGAGTTGATTTTGCTTCTCCCCAAGCAGTTACGCGAGGTTTAAGTGGGATGGTTGAACCACCCATTTCAAAAACTTGATAATCAAAGGCATCGCCTTGCGGGGAAAGTGACATGTCGGGGAATTTTAAGAATATCCCTTCTTTTCCGAGTTCTTTCATTGGTTTGAGTTTGACTCCTTCAGAATGTAAAAAATCGGAATTAATATCTAAAATACAGTGTTTGTAGAACATATCATGATTATATTGCTCAAAATGAGTTACATCATTGAATTTAACAGAAATCATTGTTCCGACCTTTGGCTTGAAAATTTCCTCGCCGTTTATCGGAATACAAATTTTATCAACTACTTTTCCATCTTTTATTATTTCTTGAAGTATTGAGAGTTTAAGATAGTGATTTCCTTGTTGTGGAAGCCACGACCGCCAATCACCCTGCTCTTTCCGGTAGAAAATTCCCAATCCCTCGAATGTTAACTTAATATTCCAATCGGGATAATCAGGAAAACTATCGTTAGTAACGATTGTTGTCTGCGTTTCTTTATCGTGTAATAAATTTGATCGTCTAAAAGCCATAATTTTTCTCCTATTTGTTTTATTTTGGTAAAGCTAAAATTTTGCGTAACCGCCGAGCGTAACGAAAGCCGCCCAATAATATGGTTGGCGATAAGTTTCGTTTTGGTTGTTTATCATATCCATTTGTGACTTGCGTAAAGCCTCGACGCTCGAAAGTTTTTCCGTTTTGCGGTAACGATGGAAATTCGTCATTATTGTTTCGGTCGCCTCTGAATCAACCGCCCACTGACTTGCGACGACCAGCGGAACTCCGACTGCCAGAAACGTCCGTGAAGCACCAATCATTCCTTCGCCTTTGTAAAAACGCTCAACACCTGTCTGACAGGCTGAAAGCACAATCAATTTCGCCAACAAAAGCCTTTCGCCAATTAGTTCATAATTTGCCAAATTGTCTTCATCGCTCAAAATTAGGTTTGAAAGCATCGGCGAGTTTTCATCAATTACATAATGTCCTGCAAAATGAATAATGTGCGCTTTTGGCAAGACATCTCTAATTTTTTGTTTTGAAGCATCTCTACCAATCAAAACTGTTTTCGCTTGATAATATTTGGTAATTTCTTTTGCCTCTTTTTCGGCGGAAGGAAGATTTGGTAGGTCGGGAAATTTGGCTTGGTCGAAATTGGGATTACCGATGCTTAATAAAATCTCATCTGAATCTCGCTCACGTTCCATAGCATTTTTAGTGCTTGCGATAAAAACATTCGCACTCGGAGCGAACAATATTTTATAATCGTTAAGCAAATATTTCTTTGTTCTAGGTGAAATTAATGCGACAAAAGGCAGTTGAAACAAAGACTTGTCAAGAATCAGGCAAATTTCCTTTGAGGTGTTAAGTTTCGTTTCAACCGGACTGATTAAAATTTGATAAAGTTCCTCGGAAAAAACTTGCTCTTCGGCAATGCCTTTTTTCAAAGCTTCAATATAAACTGAAACTTTTTCTTGCAGTTTTTCCGAAGAAATTTCCGACACGGCAACGCTGAAATTCTCTTTATCAATCAGCCAAATCAAAACCTTATTTTCCAAAACTGCATACTGCACAATCTGGACTTCTTCCGGCATTTGCAAACGAATCTCCGCTAGTTTCAGAGGCTCGGAAATTTCGCTCACAAACTTAATATCCTTATCCGAAACTTCAGCCCCGCTTTTTATAATGTCTAAAAGCGAACGTGAACGCGATTCTTCGGCATAATCAAAGGCTTTTTCACTACTGTTTTGCCCGTGTTCGTAGTCAATCAACAAATCATAAATGTTCTGTTCATTATCAAAAAAACCATTACGGTTTTGTTCTTCTAAAATCTCTCGCCGGTATTTTTTGAATATATCCAAAACCAATGGAACTTCTTGCTGAATATAGCCATTATCTTTTTTTGCCAAATAACATAACAGTCGCCCTTTATGAGCCTGATAGTTATCAAACTTCAATTCCGATGTGTCATAAAAACTTATTGTTTGGTTGTATAGTTCAATTGCTTCTTCATACTCTTTTAGCTGACTTTTCAAATCGGCAAGTTTTAATTTGGAATAAGAAATTGCTCTTTTCCTTTCGTCCTGGTTTTCAATGCTCTCCGCGATATTTTGGCTTTCTTTAATGTATTTTGTCGCTTTATCATATTTTTTTTGAGATTTGAGAATAGATGCTAAATCAAGATTTGAAAGATGTAAAAAGGTTTTATCCTCAAGAGATTTTGCTAATTTTAACGCTTCCGTTTGATATAAAGCCGAGGTGTGGTAGGACTTCATCGAAAAAAAAATGCCAGCGATACCGTTATAATTCCGCCACTTTTGTCTCAAACTCGTATCAAAGTTAATGGAAAGCGACAGACTCTTTTCGGCAAATTGCAGTGAAATTTCATATCTTCTAAATTCCTTATACTGATCTGCAATTAACGAATTAATCTTTTGGAGTTGATAAATATCCTGAATTTCGTCGGCAATTTTCAATGCTTTCTTTCCATATTCAATTTGTTTTGAAAGCTGATATATTGAGGCTACATTTGTCGCTATTTTGTAATATGCCTGAGATGTAAGCCATTTATAATTTCTGCCTTCGGCAAAATTAGCCAACTCCATGAAAATTTTTGTGCTTTTTTCAATTTCTTGTATTCGATATAAGAGAGTTGCTGTCCAATAATCGCAGATTTTAGATTCCCAAATATTTTCCGATTTTAGAAAAATACTTTTCGCTAATGAAAAATTATTTTGGGCTGTTTCATACTTTCCATTCAGGTAAAGATTATACCCGTCAAAAACTAATTTCTGTGCTTTTTGCAAATTCACAAAGTCTTTTGTCTGACTATAAAAATCTGCGATATTTTTCCAATATAAGTCTTTTGTTTTTTCATCTTCTAAATCGCCAATGAATTTCAAAGCGTTCAGATATTTTTGACTTTTTTCTTCGTCATTGCCGAGTTTTGCTTCAACGTATATAAAACTAAGCTGTTGCGGTATTAACTTGCCTGTTACCATCTCGCGGTTACTGCTGTAGATTTGCCACGCTTTTTCGTGGTCGTTGTTTTGTTTGGCTTCGAGGAAATCTTGTAAAATTTTTTCTTTCGTTTTGCTGACGGGTTTATTTATTTCAAGTTTTTGCAAATGCTTTCTGGCTTCGTCCGCCCATTGGGAAGATGAATCGAGTTTTAGATAATTTTCCCACGCTTCTTTGGCTTGGTTTGGCAGATTTAATGATTCGATGACCAGACCACGATTGAAATAGGCTTCGGTTAAAGTTTTATCCAACTCAATAGACTTTTCGATTTCTTCATTGGCTTTGGCAAAAAGTTCGAGTTTTCCTTCTTCTTTTTGCTTTCCTTTTTCCATCAAAGCCACGCCTAAATCATTGTATAATTTGGCGAGGTTCGGATTTTGCTTGATGGCTTTTTCAAATTGTTTGACAGCTTCGTCAAAATTCTTTTCGGCTAGATATACGCGACCAAGTTCGTGTAGATTTTCCGCGGTTTCATTTTTCAAAACTGCTTCGACAGCACGAGATTTCGCCGAAACAAAGTTGAGGTCTTGTATTTTATCACCATTTCCGCGTGTGCCTTCGGTTTTTGGTGCGTAATCAAACCCCGTAATTCTGGCTTCGGTCGGTCGGTCATTTTTAAAAGTTTTATTTAGCAAGACGCTAATCTCCGAATTACTTGAACTACTCGAATAATTTTTCCAGCCGAGATAACTTATAAATCCAATTGTCAAAATCAAAGCAACTCCGCCAAATCCAAGGACAAATTTCCGCGGACTCAAAGAGGATTTTAATTGCTCAAAAAAGTTTGGTTTGGTTTCTTTTATGGTCGCCGATGTTGTCGCTAAATTTTCCGTGTAACAAGTTATTATTTGAACGAATCCGACTCTTTCCCAACGTTCTTTCGTAACTAGAAAATTCACGTTAAATGCTGTTATTTCTTTGTTCGTGAGATTTCCATCCAAATAATCTTCAATCAAACTATTTTCGGCTTGAAGCAGTTCGGCTTCTACTTCATCATTAGAAATTATTTGCAGTTCGAGTGTTTCTACATCTTCTGCGGACATCAGACCAAGAAAATAATTTTTATAATCTTTCTTTTCCATACTCCTAGCTATAATGCAAAAAAGCCTCAAAATCTTACAAACTAATTTTCCGCCGCACATTTTTCGATACATTCGCGCAAGATTTTTCTCAAGCGGTGAATCTTAATATGAATTGCACCGATGTTCATTTGTAGCTTTTCTGCCAATTTTCTGCGATGTTCGATTTTTTCCGCTTTCTCTAAACAATAGTATTCAACAATTAAATCGCCGTCTTCAACCGACAGTTCTGCCAGACATCTTTCGAGACATTTTTGATTTTTGTTTTCGGGTTCCGTCGTTTTATTGGGCGAATGGAGGTCGGCATCAAATTCGACTTCCTGTTTCTTGGTGCGGCTAACGTATTCAAGATAAATTTTTGAAGCAAAACCATAGAACACATTTATCGGCTTGACGTTTCCCGATAAATCGAGAACCGATAATTTTAAAGCTACCCGATTGATGGCTTCATCGGCAAGGTCTTCTGCGTCGGCGCATCCTTTGAAATAAAAAAAACGAATCAGACCGTTTCTGATTTCCTCATACTTTTTCCCGGCTTCTTCCCGATTTAAAGAAAACCTATTCAGCAAATCGTTAAAATTTTCCTCTATTAACCCGGATTGTTTTTTCATGGGATATTTAAGAATCAAACGCTTGCTTTCAATATAATACAAACCTATATTTTTGCAATCTCAAATCGGTTAATTTTTGCTGAATTATTACAAGCGTTCAGAGTTACGCCTTGAGGCGTGAAAAAGCGTGTGTCTTAGACAACTCGATTTGTAATTCGCGCCTTGCCTTGATGCCAACGTCTTTCACGCCTCAAAGCGTAACTCTGAACATTGTTGAATTTTTACTGATTTTTGATTTTATAAACCGTGCGAATTCTGCCCGTGTTATTTTGCTCGGTTTTGCTTTCGCTGACGATGCGTTTTTCGCGGAGGAAAACCGTCATTTGTGCGCCTTGCGACGAGCCGTTTTCGGTGTCTTCGATTTTTGCGGGATTTCCGCGCAAAATCACTTTTTCATCGGCGGCGGTATATTGGGCGTAATCGCCGACGGCTTTGCGGTTTGGTTGAGTGATGACGACGTTGTTTTCCGCGACTGTCTGTGAAACTTCGTTTTTGTCGTTCAAAATAACGCTTGCCACGCCCGCGACAATTCTATCTGTGCCTTGTCGGATGTCAACATTGCCTTCGTAACGCAGTAGATTTTTGTCTTTTTCGTAAAATAATTTGTTTGCCGAAGCAAAAACGGGAACGGTTATTTCTTTGCCGTTTTCCTTTTTCTTCGCGTCGTAAAGCAGACTTTGCACCGCGCCTTCGCCGTAAAGTTGTCCTTGTTTTTGCTGCAAAATTAACTTGTCGGCGCGGACATAATTATTTTCCTGCCAAGCGCGGGCGTTTCCCGTATAGGTTGCGACTTCCGTTTTATGGTCAAAATTTGCTTCGCCCGCCGTGATAAAAACGGGCGAGGCGACATTGCTGAAAGGCGTTGCGCCGCCCGTTTGTTTTTGGCTGTAATAAGTTGTGCTGACATTGCCGCGCAGAAAAGATTTTTCGCCGCGTGTGTCCCAATCAATCTCGCCCGCTTTTGCCCGCGCCCGCGAATCAAAAACCGTCGGTTCGCCGCCGCGCAGACGGACGACTTCATCGTTTGCCGTAAAAGTTATGTTTCCTGCAATTCCGTTGCGGTCGAGTTCGGTAAATTTCGTATTGCCAACCGCATCAAACTGCTGAACGTCTTGCGTTTGTTGGTTAAAAGCGGCGTTCAGTTTATCGGCAAGAAGTATTTGATTGCCGCGATTTTCGTTTTTAATCGTCGGCACACGGACAATTTTTGATTTTCCCGTCGCAGAACAATTTTTGGCATTATTGCCCGTTTCAAAAAAATCGCAATCAAAACGCGGCGCGTTTATTGTCGTTTTATAATTGGCGGGCGCGGCTTGCAGAGGTTCGATATAAAGTTCGGCGTTGCCAATCGCTTCGGCTTTCGCCAAATCTTTGCCGTTGGCGTTGAAGAAAGTTTTGACAGAATCAGCCGTCAATTTTTTATTGGCAGCATCGGGCTTATTAACGGGGGCGTTCATCAAAATCGTCGTGCGTCCTTCGGTTTGCATTTGATTGAGCAGACCGGCTTGAAAATTTAATTTGACCGAATTCGGCGCAGACAGCGTAACTTTTGAATATTCTGGAGAATTTGCGGGAATCAAAATCGTATTAGTCGCGCCGACGACATTGGCGTTTTGAAGGAGTTGGTCGTTGCCGAAAATCGCATTTAACTCGTTTCCCAAAACTTCCGTTGTTCGTGTCGGAGTTACTTGTTTGAGATAAGCATTGCCTTTGACAAAAGCGTTTTGTAATTTCTTGTTGGGAAAAAGTTGCGCCGTCAGATTGTCGCCTTTTAGATAATTATTTCCCTGTGTGATTTCCGCGTTGCCGTAAAGAAAAATCTTGCCGTTAGCTTGTTCATAAACCGCGTCGTTCGATTTTATCGTCGTCGGTTGCTTGTCCTCAACCGTTACAATTTCCACGCCGTTTTTTAGTTCAAAGCGGTCGGCATCTTTTTGAAAAAGCGCGTAATTTGTCTTGATTTTTGTCGGCTTCGAGTCGTTGGCAGTTGTTTCGATAGTTACATTTTCAAAAAGTTCGAGTTGTTTTAGTTCCTTTTCAATCTTGGCGACGGCGCGATTCGCTTTGGTCTTTGTCCATTTTATATTGGTGTTAGTCGGCTTTTGATATACATCAACATTGCCGTTCAAATCAATTTGTCTTAATTCTTTGTTGGTAAAAAGAGCGATTGCGCGGTCTGATTTTATATCGGTTGGCTGCGCGAGTTCGTCGGCGTTGTGGTTTGGCGTAACAAAGATATTAACATTTTGGTCAAACTCGATTTTGCCCGCGGGTTGATTTAAAAAAGCGTGTCCCGCCGTGATTTTGGCGCGTTGAAAATCTGCATTTTTAAATTCACCTTCACCGTTTCCGTAAGCATTTATCTCGACATCTTTTAATAATTCGAGCGTTTTTTCCTGAATCTTGACAATCGCGCCATAAGATTTGCCCGCCACATTTTCGCGTGAAAACTCAATCAATTCTTCCGCGTTGGCAACTTCGGTTTCTTTTTTATAAGTAAGTTGTTCAGTCTTAACTTTGAGCGCGTCGCGGGTTTCGATATTGACATCGCCCGCAAAATAAGCGATAAAATTCTTATTTTCGGCGGGAACATAAATCGCTTTTTCCGCCGTCATTTGGTCAAATGTTTCGCCGCGGTCGTCATAAACCTGCAAAAAGACGTTTTCTAGTTCTTGATGATTGTCGGTAAAAGTCGTCGCTTTGTCGGCTTTGATGTAGTATTTGATAATGTCGCCTTCGGTTTCGCGTCTTTCATAGCCGTTGATTTCCGCCACGACATCTTTGGAAAGTTCCGCTGGAAGTCCTTTCATCCGAAATTCTTTCAAGCCGTAAGCGCGATAAAATCCAATGCTGACGACGATAACCGTCGCAACAAGCGCAAGCACCGCCAACACGCGAAAGATTTGCGGCATTCGGGCGCGAAGTGCGAGATTTTTTATATTTTTACGCTCTATTTGTTCGGACATTATAATTAAAATTTTCGACGACTTTTGATTTTTTGATTTTTCCGATGTGCGAAAAAAAATTTGCTTTTCCGTATTCATCCACAATCCAAACTTCCAAAGCTCCTTTTTCCAGATAAAGCCGAGTTTTTTCCGCCATTTCAGCTTTACTGTTGGCGGGCGATTTTATCTCGACACAAATTTCAGGAGCTTTCGGATACGGCGTAGTTTCGCCAAATTCCGCCATAAATTCATCAGAAGCCCAAGCAACATCGGCGACTCTTATGCCTTCGCTGGTTATAATTGAACACTCGGTAATGATAATGCCGCTTTTCTTTCTTCTTTCAATCTCGCGTCCAAATTTAAATTGCAAAATGCCGTGCCGATTAGAAGCCGGACTCATCAAAATCTGACCGAATTTATTGAGTTCGACTTTGTAGGGAATGTCCCGAAAAAAAGGATTGCTTATCAGTTCCTGCCATTTTACCGCTAAATCCATAATTCTAACCTCAACTCATTTTCTTGCTCCTTTCTATCTTGTATTCTACGAACTTTTCAAATCTTTGACCACCAATTGCAACCGCGTGTTATTATTCCAAGTATTTGCTTCGGGCGTGTAGGCAAGTTCGATGCGCGTTTGCGGTTTGAGAGTTTGCTCTTTTGAATGTTCCACGCCGTCCCACCAAACGGCTTCAAACTGTTTGCCTTTTTCGTCGCGTAGTTTTAATTTCAAATGCTTTTCTTTCATCACATATGGCGTGTCGGAAAGCTGCAAATTGCGCGTTACGAAAACGGGTTTCGGGTTTCCCATTCCGAACGGCTCAAACTGCTTGAGGTTTTCTACCAAATCGAGATTCAGCGATTGCGACGAAACCAGCGCGTCAATTTTTATTTGCGGTATCAAATCTTTTTCCGATAAATTTTTTGCCGCGTGTTCATTTAGTTTCTCGCGCAGTTTGTCAATATTTTCGCGCTTGATGGTCATTCCCGCCGCCGCCGCGTGTCCGCCGTATTGCTCAAAAAGTTCGGCGCATTCATCCATTCCGTTTAAGAGATGATAGTTGGAGATACTTCTCGCGCTGCCGTGTCCGATGCCGTTTTCCAGCGAAATGACGATTGACGGGCGATGCAGTTTTTCGCTGATTTTCGATGCCGCCAGACCAATCACGCCGCGATGCCAACCGTCGCCCGCGACTACCGCAAAATGCGCTTGCTTTGCGCTGCCGCCGTTTTCGACATATTCGAGCAAAGCCTTTTGCAAAATATCAATCTGAACTTTTTGGCGTTCACGATTTTTAATGTCGAGATATTCCGCCAATTCACGCGCCTTGACAAAACTCTCGGCTTCAAAAAGTTCGACAACGTGCCGCGCCGCGTCCATTCTGCCTGCCGCGTTTATTCTCGGCGCGATGCGAAAACCGATATGATAACTCGTCATTTCGCTGGTGCATTCGGCGACTTCCATCAACGCCCGCAAGCCGTAATTATGTGCTTTCGGCAAATCTTTTAAGCCAATCGAAACAATCGCGCGATTTTCGCCCGTCAATTTCATCACGTCGGCGATTGTGCCGATGGCGACGACTTTTAGAAAACCTTCAACGATTTTTTCTCTGCCTTTTTCGCGCAAAAGTGCGTGAGCAAGTTTGAAAGCAACGCCGACACCCGCGAGATTTTTGTCAGGATATTCGCAACCCGTCTGATTTGGGTTGACCATCACTACACATTCGGGATTTCCGCGCACTTCGTCCGACAAATGATGGTCGGTTACGATGACATCCAAGCCGTTTTCTTTCGCCCAAGCAAGCGGTTCAAATGACCGCGTTCCGGTGTCAACGCTGATGACAAGCGAATAACCTTTTTCTTTTGCCTTTTCGAGATGTTCTTTGTTGAGTCCGTAGCCTTCGGTAAAACGATGCGGCACGTGAAAGCCGGTTTGTCCGCCGAGAATTTCTAAAGCCTTTCGCAAAACAACTGTTCCCGTTGTGCCGTCAACATCATAATCGCCCCAAATCAAAATCTTTTCGCCCGCTTCGATTGCCTTCAAAACACGACGAGTCGCATCTTTCATTCCCTTTAAAAGATTCGGTTCGTGCAAATCATCATAAGAAGGATTTAGAAACTTATGCGCGGATTCTTCGGTTTTGTAACCGCGTGTGATGAGCAGTGCGGCAACAATCGGCGAAACTCGCAGGGAATTTGCCAAAAGTTTTACTTCATCGTGATTGTGTTTTTGGATTGTCCAACGCTTGTTCATTTTTCCTTTGGCGCGTTGTAGCCTTTGCGCGTTCTGATAATTAGATTCGGACGCGCAACCCGTAATTCAATCGCCCGCCATTTGCCGTCCTTAGCAGTGTTTGAAGGTTGATAACCGAGTGTATATTGAACGCCGAGTTCTTCGACAATATTTTTGAAAGCCTCCCGCATTGCCACGCCGCCCGGTGTCGGAATAAATATGCCGCCGGTTTTTTCGGCGAAATTTTTCAACACGCCTTGATTTTGGATTCTGTCGCTGCCGCCTGTGTTTATCGCCGACATATCAACCGTGTAAATTGTCGCGTTGGCAGCAATCGCGGCTTTCAAGGCTTTGTCGGCGGAACGTCCGCTTCTGGTGTCCGCGCCGTCGGAAAGCACGATAATCGCCCGCCGTTTTTCGCTCCGTTTTTCTAATTCTTGTGCGGCTTTATAAATCGCGTCATTCAAAACCGTGTAGCCGTAAGCCTTCAAATCAAAAACTTTTTCGGCAATGTCGCGGCTGTTGGAAAAATCCTGCACGAGTGAAACTTTTGAATCAAAATTGTAAATCGCCGCCATATCGTCAGGGCGCAAACCGTCGAGAAAATTTATCGCCGCCGAACGCGCCAACGACACCCGCGCTTCCATACTGCCGGAAGTGTCAAGCAAAATTATTGCCGCAAACGGTGTTTTTTCGGCTGCAAAAAAACCAATTTTTTGTTCTTTGCCGTCTTCGAAAATCTTAAATTGAAGTTGTTTTAAGCCAAGCGCAGGTTTGCCGTCGGTATTAGTAATAGTTGCGTTTAGCACAACCGTTGACGAATCAACTTTGATAATTTCGTCGTCTTTATCTTGCGCGAAAACGGGTGATAAAAAGCAGAATACGAGAAGGGAAAAAAGCAAAAAGGGGCGAAACAACGAAAAGAAACTTGGGCTTAATTTTGAAAAATAAAGCATAGTGAATTATGAAACTTTGATTTTAGATTACAAAATTGGGTGATATTTCAAAATTTATGCTGATAGGAAAAACCTTCGGAATAAGTGAGAGGTGAAAAGTAATAAGTCAAAGGTAAAGATTGAAAAACCTATCAGTTATCACTTTTCACCTCTCACTTATTCCGAAGCTAAAATAGTGAAAAACCATTCAACATAAAATCTGAAACACTGCCCAAAATTGAAATCTCTAATTTTTCCCAAACCGAATAAACCGCACGATTTTCAAAACCGCGTTGGAAGTTTCAATCGCCGTTGCCGAAATGCTGTAACGGGTTGTTTTCTTCAATTCATCAACTAAGGTTGAAGTATAACTTTGCAAGGCTTTGAAAGCATTATGAATTGATGAAGGATTTTCTTCTTCTTCGTCGCTGTCGCCGCCGAGTTCACTGCGGATTTTTTTTAAGTTTTTTTCCAAACGGTCAAGTTTCTTTTGGTCTTCGGGAGTCAAACGGTTATGTTTGGCGAAAGATTGTTCTAGTTCTTCGCTAAGTTTGGCAGATTCTTCACCGCGCTTTATCAAATCTTCATAATCTTTTTTTTCGCGGTCAATGCGACCTTTGGCAAGTGTTTCTTTAATGCTTTTTGGAACTTCTTCCTGATTAGGTCTGCCGGTGCGAGGGTCAATATTTGTTTGAGCGTTCACGCAGACGATAGCTGTGGAAACAAGAAAAACAGTAAAAATAAAGTGTAAAATTTTGAAACTCATATCCTTGCTCTCAAGTAAAAATTATTGGTCTGAATCAGGTTGCGAATCGGGCGAAGTTCCCGTTACCATTTCAACTAATTTTCTCAAAAATTCATCTTCCGCCGCGCCGGTGGTTTGCAGAGTTGTCCATTCGGAACGCAAGCCATTTTCTGAACGTCCTTCAACTTTTGAAGTTACTGAAATATTATTCTGAATGCCGTCAATTGATTGTATTTCAACCGTTAAAGTATAACGTCCGCGTGTCCAAGACGTATCGGATTTGGGCAAAACTGCGTAGCGACTGAGTTCGTTGCGCGTGATAACCGCGCCTTTGGCAAAAATATACGGTTGGGTAACGATAAATCCGTCTTTGAGCCGCGAAGCCGATTCGTCAACAATTAGTTTTTTGTCTTTCAAGACTGTCAAAATCGTCTCAACCAATACATCGCGCCGCGAGTTCATCCGATACGGATTAGCAAGTTGTTCGCTCACTTTTGTTTTCCCCTCGCCAAAATCCCAAGAACGGCTGACATCATTTGAGCGTGTTGTGTTAGTTTTATTCGCTTCTTCCTTTATCTTTTGCGTCTTTGGGCCACCCCCTTTTGGGTATTTTTGGCAAAAGCCGGGAAAGGAAAAATTAATGTGGCGGAAAATTAATAAAAATAAATTTTTCATATAAAAATTAATTCT
>MWVX01000425.1_pt1 | contig 13150 bp, 14 predicted proteins | sample 1047311 | NCBI WGS metagenome assembly MWVX01 (sample SAMN06349984, study PRJNA376086) | soil metagenome | isolation source: MtG-4 sample Antarctic (ecotone) soil | place: Antarctica | collected 2015-01-13 | reverse complement strand
TAGAAAATTGGGGTAGCATATTTACCACCGCGCTGTTTTCTGAAATAATGATCAGCCCTTGTAAATAAGGCTTCGGAAAATATTGTCCTGTAAACTGTATTTTGCATAATATGTTTATTATTTAATAGTGATTATTACCATCAATTTGATAGTGGCCTTGCATACTTCAAAACGTATAAAATGTATAAGCTAAAAATTAAAAATATCCATTGGCTATGCAAAATGGGGTTTTGGATTTTGAAAAAAGTTCGAACGTCCAAATATTCCCATATACCCGCGGAGAATGATATTCTTTCCTTTGCAACCTTATACAATCATAATCCTGAGAATATTTCATCTATTAATGAAGTATTGCTAAATCTGGAGGCAGAAGGAATTACACATCTCATGGTTTGTTGCCGGAAGTATGATTCTATCTATAAAATCCAAACGGGCTTAATTTTTCTTTTGCATATTTAACGTTGCTTATTAATTGTTGCTGCAGCCATGGTTCCTTTTCCAATACTTCAAGCCCGGCAAGTACTGTTGCAGCAACGGGCGGAGGTATAGAAGCTGAAAAAATATAAGACCTTGCATGGTAACGCAGATAGTGAATAATGTCGGCAGATGCAGTTACAAAACCCCCACATGTACCAAACACTTTACTAAAAGTACCCAGGGTAATATCTATATCATTTTCACAATTTAAATGGGAAGCTGTGCCGCTGCCATTTTTACCAAGCACCCCTGTTCCATGGGCATCATCTATTATTACCACGGCACCATATTCTTTACTTATCCTGTGTATTTCACATAAAGGAGCTATATCTCCATCCATAGAATAAACTCCTTCAATACATATATAAATTGTTCCCTTCAGAGCAGCATAATATTCTTTTACTAATCTTAATAGTTGATTTGTATCGTTATGTGCAAATGAAATTGTTTTTGCTCTGGTCAATCTGATGGCATCATAGAATGAAGCATGACTCAGTTCGTCATAGAGAATAAGATCATTCTGTTCAAACAAAGCGCTTACAACTCCTAAGTTTGCCATGAAACCCGAAGAAAAAATTATCGCTGATTCCTGAGATTTGTAAGACGCAAGCCGCTCTTCAAGTTCTTCTATTAACCGGATATAGCCATTTAGAAGAGGAGGGCCACCAATGCCACAGCCATATTCGTCAATGGCTTTTTTGACTCTGTTGATTACATGAGGATGAGTAGCCAGACCTAAATAGTTATTGGAAGCAAACATGAGCATGTTTCGTTCAATACCGGTAAAAGGATCTTTTACAATTACTTCCCGATCTGCAGCAGATAATACAGTTCGTTTAAAGGTTAGCCGTTGACTTTCCATCATTTTTTTGAAAGAAGCAATGCGTTCATTTAATTTCTGATTTCTTGCATTCAGGTTAAGGGTTTTAAGGTCATTAATCTCTATTTTCATAACTCAAGGTTTTGGTTGGTCCATGATTTATGTTGGTGCCGCAATAACTCTAAATAGGAGCGATAATTTCCTGCTTCGTAATATAAATTAGCGATGGTAGCAGGATGGCATTGAACATCCAGGGACTCAGATGAAAAATATAATGATATTTCTGAGATCGATTCGCCAAGCAAAACAGGCTGCCAATTCTCATTTTCACATGCCACTTTGAATTTTTTGTGCGATTCTTTAGGTATGGTAAACAACAATTCATACTCACCATGCGGCCCTGCCATAAACATCCATGCGGGTAATACAGAATGGTGTTGAACAGGTAAAATAAGTGGGTGTAATATGGATTGAAGGGGGATAGTTAAGTTAAAACCAGTTTCATTCATCTCAGAAAGTATAGAAAGAGCAGGGAATAATCCGTCGCTGGTATCTATGCAGGCAGAGGCATAATTTCTGATTATTTTACTTTCATCCAGTCTTGCAGAAGGTTGGTATTTTATCTGAAAAGCAGCGTCGAACAGAAGGGAATATGCATAGGCATTGCCCAATCCTAAAAAAGCAGAAGCATATAAATACTCACCAGCTTTTACTCCCTTGCGGAGTAATGGTTTATGACCCTTAATGGTTGCGACTATTGTTGCACCTGCGGAAAAGTTATTATCAAAATTTGTGTCTCCTCCGAGTATATAAGTATTATAAGCTTTACAGGCATCATTAATTCCGGATTTTAATTGTTTTAACCATGCAGGATTATGATCTGATGGTAATACCAACGATAGCAATACTCCGGTTGGTTGGGCACCAACAGCTGCAATATCACTCATGGGTGCTGTCACTGTCATCCACCCTATCAGGTAAGGATCTTGATAAAGTTTTTCCTTTATTTCTTCATAAATACCATCAGTTTTTAAAACAAGGTATTCATCAATATTTCCATGCTGCCTGATGATTTCTGCATCAGCTTCCATTAATGCATTCACCTGTAGTGGATGCCTGGGAAAATCGCCTGCAATATTTCTGATAATGCTTACTTCTTTATTTACAATGGTGGCGTACACGGTATGAATGAGAATGAAATTAGATAATAAGGAAAGAATATTTTTTCTATAACACTTTGAATTAATTAAAACTTCGATTTTTAGAGTTAAGTTTTAAAAGTGAGTATGATCAATAATAATGGTTTTATATATGATTTTTAATTTACAGCCTTGAAATATTTCTGGTAAAAGCATTTTTACAATTTAACTGGAGTCTGCCTGGATACCTCCTTCACTAAAAATTCCGCTTTGATTAGTTGCCCCGCCAGCGAGCTGCAAATAAATTTTTTTTATTGATCGCTCATTTGATTGGCTATAGGAGGTATTTGCTACAACTAATAGTATTGTTATAAGGATGACTTGTTTCATATTAATTTTTTTAATTTTGTGTTTTAAGCGTAAGCTTTAATTTATCACCGGTGGTTTGTGTGTCTGTATTTACTATTATTAAGGTGTTACAATTAAAACTTTCAATATTAGTAGCATCACCATCTATTATCATAGTATTTCCTGATACAGACCATAAACCATCATCATCACCTGGAGGTGAACAAACTGCACCAGCATCTTTTATCTGGTAGGTGCCGTTTGTTTGAAATGTATAAACATCATCTCTTTCACAGGCATCAGGAAAAAGAATATTGAAATAATCTATTTCAGCAGATGATGCACTTTCTTTGTAAGTCACTGCAGTTATTTTATAGGCTGCTGAAATAGAAGGTACATCTGCAGTACATAGGGAATCGTTGGTAGGTTTTTTACACGCCGTAATTAATAATGTTGTGATGATAGCAGAGTAAATGATTTTTTTCATAATAGTTTGTTTTGTTAACAAAGAAATCTAAAAGTAGAATGTGTGAAATAGGATATCTAATTGAATTATAGTGGTAGAAAAAGGATTTTAGTACAAACCAATAATTTGCATGTATTCCCAATATATCAATTGCAATAATTGCCAATCTGCACGCTTTTCCTTTAGGATAAGGGTAAAGGAACTGCTATATTTAGGGAAGAGTTAAAGACTACGACAGATGCTTGGCATGAAATTATTTGTAATGTTTACTTTTTCATTGAAATATGGCTTCAAATATTTCTAATAAAAAAATACAGGATTATCTTTTTGAGCAAGTAAAGCAATTGTTACCGCCCGGCACTCAGTTGGTGGATGCAATAGCGCCAATATTACACCTGAGTAATGATAGTGCATACCGCAGAATACGGGGCGAAACCCCGCTTATTCTTGAAGAGGCACAGTCACTTTGCAGCCACTACAATCTTTCTCTGGACGAGGCATTAAGATCTAAAAAAGGTGCTGTAACATTCCAGGTAATGGGTGTCAATAATAAAGACAATGACTTTGAACAATACTGGTCAAACTTGCTGCAAACCATGCAACTCATTTATTCTTTTCAAAAAAAAGAGATTATTTACCTCTCCAAAGACATGCCTTTCTTTCATAATTTCTGTTATCCTGAGTTATTTGCTTTCCGACATTTTTTTTGGATGAAATCAATTTTACGTCATCCGGATTTTGAAAACCGGCAATTTACCCTCGATTGCATCACTCCAAAAATTGCAAATCTTGGACGTGAAATTCTAAAAACTTATAATAACATTCCTTCCACTGAAATATGGAACAGCGAATCTATCAATAGTACCCTTTCCCAAATAGACCATTTTAAGGAAGGGGGTTACTTCAAATCTAACGCTGATGTCATAATGCTTTACGATACACTTAGAAAAACCATCGAGCACATACAGGCAGAAACAGAATATGGATGTAAGTTTCTGCCCGGCGATAACCCCCATAATCGAAAAGAGAATTTTACACTTTTTTACAACAGGGTAGTATTAGGTGATAATACGATTCTGATACGGCACGATGACAGGAAAACACTTTATCTAAATTATGATGTGCTTAATTATATGTACACCCAGGATGCTGAGTTTTGTGAAGATGTTCAGGTTAAACTTCAAAACCTTATGCGACGTGCTACTATTCTCTCTAAAGTGAGTGAGAAACAAAGGTCATTTTTTTTCAATGCCCTTTATCGTAAAATAGATAATTGTAAAAAAACAGTTGCTTAAATTTTCAAATGGAATCCGAAGCACTTCAAATACATTTATTTAAAATCATAAAAAACAGGCTACCCGCACATGTGGCAATAGCAGATACAATAGCTGAACAATTGGGGGTAAGTGCTGACAGTGCGTATCGAAGGATCAGGGGCGAAAAGCAATTGTCGTTAGATGAAGTAGTGAAGCTTTGTAAACATTTTCAGATTTCGTTGGATAGTATTTTAAACCTTGACTCCGGTGCTTTTATATTCAACGGAGCTTTTGTACAACCCCACACTTTTAAATTTGATGATTATTTACATAATATTATAAAGCAGGTACAGTACATGAGCAGCTTTAAGGATCGCACCATGTATCAAATCTGCAAAGACATTCCCATATTTCATCATTTCCACTTCAAACCTATTGCGGCTTTTAAGCATTATTTCTGGATGAAAACTATTTTACAACATCCTGATTTTTCCAGTAAAAAATTTAGGCTCACTGACTATAATGATGAATTATTTCAGCTAGGAGAAAAAGCGCTCAATTATTATAATGATATTGATTCAGTTGAGATCTGGAGCATTGAAACGCTGAACAGTACAATAAGGCAAATAGAATTTTACAGGGATTCAGGTATTTTTTTGGAAGAAAATGACATATATGAAATATATCAGGCCCTTGAAACTCTGCTTTTACACCTTGAAGAACAAGCCGTGGTTGGTTACAAATTTAAATATAATGATAAGAAGAAAAAACAACTCGGTTCTTTCCAGATGTATTATAATGAAGTAATCGTAGGAGATAATTCTATACTTTCCATTTTAGATGGTAATAAATCGGTTTTCTTAATTCATAGTGTTATCAATTTTATGATCACGAGAGATGTAATGTTTTGTGAGAATACATACGAAAGCATCCAAAACCTTATTAAAAAATCTACTTTAATAAGCGAGGTGAGTGAAAGAGAACGTTCCCGTTTCTTTAAATACCTGCGTAATCGGATAGTGGGTCGCAAATAAGATTCAAGACTCAGAAAAACTCACGATAATTCTACACTTTTTAAATTATAATTATTGCTTCGTATCTATAATCACAGGCGTACCCTTACCACCCATCATGATGATCTTGGCATTTTGCGATTTTGCTAATTCCAAAGTTGCTTTGATCTGCTCGTACTGCAACTGTTTGTCTGACAGTCCCAGGCTAATGATCCGCTGGTAATCAGCAATACCCTGCGCTTCCACTCTTTTTCTTTCCGCTTCCTGTCTTTCTTTTTGTAAAACGAACTGCATTTTTTGCGCTTCCTGCTCAGCCTGTATCTTTTGTTCAATTGTCCCTTTTACTGAAGCAGGCAAGGTGATATTGCGGACAAGCAGGTTTTCCAGGAAGAGGCCTCGTTTTTTAAAATCTATTTCAATGCCTTTGAAAATCCGGTTTTGAAATTCATCCCTTTTGGTGGAATAGAGAGAAATAGCATCATAATAAACCGCGTTGTCGCGGATGCGGGTACGGGCAATTGGACGAACAATCTTATATTCATAATCCACACCTGTTTCCCTCACCAACCGGGGTGCATCAGTAGGCACTACCCTGTATAATACTGTAAGGTCTATGGTTACTTCAAGCCCATCTGCGGTCAATACACGGATGGCATCATCACCACTTTTCACACCTTCATCATGTACACCACTCATCGTATAGTTTTGGGTGCGCACATCAAGGTGCTCAATTTCTATCAGTGGATTCACAAAATGTAAACCACTGCCTAGTATATCCGATTGTACACTTCCAAAAAGCTTTTTTACTCCTACTCTTCCTGCATCTATCTGTACGAAAGAACTGGTCAGGATGCCTAAAACGATCAATGCAATACCTACATACCGGCCGATCTTTGCAGGACGTTCTATGTTGGGCAGTCTTAGGGTAAATGAAATGATAAGAATAATAATTCCCAGTATAATTAGCATCATAGCAGCTATTTGATAGCGAAAGGTAAACCTGTTTTAATCATCTGTCCCAAAAATAATTTCACCTTTAGGTTGTGATCGAAAACTCCCGAATATCTTATCCCAAAAACTAAAAAGTGATCCATAATTCGAATTTCTTTCTACTTTTAGCCGTGAATGATGTATGCGGTGCATCCGAGGGGAAGCAAAAACCAGCCTGTATAATGCGTCCAATTTTTCTGTTATAAAAATGTTGGAATGATGTATAACAACAGAACTGAAAAATAAAATTTCATAAATCATTACGGGTAAAAAACTAAGACCGAATATAGTGTATACCACAGCTTTGCCCGGGAGGGAAAATATCAATTCTGCAAAATGAAATCGTAAAGCAGTAGTACTGTTCATTTTTTCATCCCTGTGATGAAACCGGTGAAACTGCCATAAAAAATCTGTGTTGTGATTGAACCAATGCCAGGCATACATCCACAAGTCTAAAACAAGTATTGTTAACAATAGCTCAACCCCTAATGGTAAAGTCCATTGTTGCAGCAATCCAAAATTGTTCCGATCGATAAAACCTAAAAGCAACACAAGAAGAGTTGCAGGAAAGAAATTAACAGCAAGATTAAAAAATCCAACACCTATATTAAAACGTTCATTTATCCAGTTGTTGATCTTTTTATCCTGCGGAAATTTATGTTCGAGTAAATACTGGATAAGAAAAACGCCGGTCAATATCAATACCTGGATCCATTTAATTGTCATATACCGGCCTGTTGAAGTATAAAATTAAATTACATTGCTATAATTACAATGAAAATCAGCATTATAATACCTACCTACAATGAAGCAGCAAATATCGGCAGGCTGGTTGATTACCTTTTTAAAAATGGCAGTGATAAACTAGCTGAAATAATAGTATGTGACGGGTGTAGTACAGATAATACAGTGGAAAAGGCAAAAGCAGCCGGGGCTCATGTAGTAAGCATTCCATGTACAAGAAGATCGGCACAAATGAATCATGGAGCTACTATAGCTTCGGGAGAGATTTTATATTTTATACATGCCGATACTTTTCCGGCGGCTTCTTATGTGGAGGATATATCAATTGCCATAGCAAAAGGATTTCAACTTGGGCGGTATAAAACAAAATTTTTATCATCCAAACCATTGTTACGTTTTAATGAATGGTTTACCCGGTTCGATTTTTTCATTTGTATGGGTGGAGATCAAACATTGTTCATCACCACCTGGCTTTTTAAAAAACTCAATGGTTTCAGGCAGGATATGCAGATCATGGAGGAGTATGAATTTTGTAAAAGGGCAAGAGAGCATGAGAGATATGTAATTATGAACGGGTCAGCGCTTGTATCTGCCCGTAAATATGATAAAAATTCCTGGCTACAAGTGCAGTTAACCAATTATAAAGTGGTGCAGATGTATAATAAGGGTGCCAATCAGCAAAGCATAATTGAACATTATAATAAAAAGCTACGTTTTTGAAAGAACCGTGCACTGCTTCAAAACATATATAATCCTATGCATCGTATAGGCGGTATTCAACAGGTGGGTGTAGGCGTAGCTAATGCATGTGAGGCTTATGCCTGGTATAAAAAACATTTTGGCTTTGAAAGTATCATCTTTGAAGACAAAGCACCGGCATCCCTAATGACCCGTTATACAGGCGGAAAAGTGCACAGTAGGTATGCTGTACTGGCTATGAATATGCAGGGAGGAGCCGGACTTGAAATATGGCAATATACAAGCCGGGAAGCAATAGCTCCTCATGAACCGCATCATCTTGGTGACACCGGTATCTTTGCAGTTAAGATCAGGTGTAAAGATGTAGAAAAGGCTTATGGTCAATTCAGCAGGCAAAAGCTGAATTTACTGACTTCCGTCTACCGCAACCCGTTTGGGCAACTTCATTTTTATTTGTCCGATCCTTACAAAAATATATTTGACATTACAGAGGACAATTATTGGTTTTCTAATAACGATTATGTAACCGGTGGTGTATGCGGGGCTATGATTGGCGTTAGTGACCTTTCAGCCTCAATATCTTTTTATCAGCATGTACTTAGCTATTCTGTCGTAACGATGAAGGAAGAAATTTTTCCTGATTTTGAAGGGTTGAATGGCAGCTCAAAAAAGGCAGGCAGAGTTCTATTAAAGCATAATGGATTAAGTGGTCCTTTCAGTCGCTTATTAGGACCATCATTCATTGAGCTTATCCAGATAAATGAGAGAGCTTCCCGAAAGATCTACAGGGACCGGTATTGGGGCGATCTTGGTTTTATCCATATATGCTATGATATATGTGGTATGAAGCATCATGCAAGCCTGTGCCAGGCTGCAGGCTACTCACTTACAGTAAACAGTGAAAGCAGTTTTGAAATGGGTAAAGCCTCCGGCCATTTTGCTTATAACGAAGACCCTGATGGCGCTTTAATAGAATATGTTGAAACCCACAAGGTGCCCATCTTAAAAAAATTAAACTGGTATCTTGACCTGCGTAAGCGCAATACTACTAAACCTTTACCCGATTGGATGATACATTGTATGGGAGTTGGTAAGAAAAAACTTCAATTGTCGAGTTGAGGTTTTAGCTGTACACAGGCCCAGGCACAAAAGGGCAAAAGGACGAAACTAACTAAAGCCCATTTCCCTCCGGAAATAAAAATAACCAAAATCGTGATCAATAAGAGGTAAAATGGATAGGCGATCATAAGTATGGCAACCATCACACTGTCAAAATGATCGTTATCAAATTGCCGGGTAGTAAAGGCTTTTGCGAGGTAATATAAAGGTGCATGTATAATAAAGCCAATCAATCCAGGAATGCCCAAAACTGCCATTTTCAAAGGCCCCGGCTGTACATATATTTTTTCTTTGAGCGTTTTTCTGTCTTGCCTGTCTATCTCGTAAACAAGCTTTTCTAATTGTGAATTCAAAACTTCATTAAATGAAAGCAAAGCTTTGGCATCTGTTTGCTCCGGCAACAAAATTTCTTTTGTAATGGGCTCACCAAAATTAATGAACACGTTTTTTCCAAAATTCCGGAATGTATTATAATTAAACCCAAGAGGAATAACGGTAAGGTTGATTCCTGCTTGCCAGGCGCTAATGGCCAATCTTGCAGTGCCTTTTCGTAAAGGACGCAGATGCCATTCATTGATACAGCGCCCTTCACTAAAAATGATTACATGCTTTTTATTTTCAAAAACATCATGACATTCTCTGAATGTGGTATAGTTATGCGACAGGTTTTCTACGCCTTCGCTGGTTCGGTATACGGGCAGCAAATGCATCCAGCGTAAAATCTTTTCATGTCTTTTATTTTTGAAGGCATCACCACGGGCAAGGGAATATAAATCCTGCTTCAGCAAAATGGTTAATATCATTCCATCTAAAAAAGAATTGGGGTGATTAGCTGCAAAAAGAACAGGTCCCCTGGCTTGCAGGATTTCCGGTTTATTGATGATAATACTACGGCAAAAAATATGGATAGCAAGCCTTGCATATCCTTTGACTAAAAGAAAAAGCACGAATGAAAATAAAACATTATTTACAGGCGCTCATAATTCCCGGATTTTTGAAAAAGGAGCCAGTCTTCTTCTGTATCAATATCGGTGAGCAATGGAAGCCTGTAATAACTTAGAGAATTTTTTTCTATGTCAGAAATGGTATCTTGAAAAACAGTCGTTGTACTCCATTGCTTATTCTGAAAAAGTTCATCGTGAAGCTTTTTCATACCCAGTAAATAATAACCTCCATCATTTGCCGGCCCTATCACCATATCATGGTTACTTAATTTTTCAAATGCTAAGCTGATGTGTTGTTTATTCAGGTAGGGGCAGTCACTGCCAATGATAATTACCTGGTTATGCCCTTTTTTGAAAACAGCATCAAAGGCATCTTTCATTTTTTCACCCAGGGGGGCATCTTTTTGCAGCAATTGATGATAACCTGATTTTTTCCATTCATCGCCTGGCATTATATTGTCCGCATAAAATACATATTTATCTATCTCACATTCCTTTGTTATACTTAAGGTATGTGCAAGTAATTGCCGATAGATCTGTAAAGCCTTTTCTGATCCTAATGTAGCCGCAAGTCTGGTTTTTACGTTTCCGGCTTCAGGATTGCGTACGAATATGATCAATGCTTGTGACATGAAAAGAAAAATAAAAAAATTAGAAAAAATTAATTTTTTATTGCTTAACAGCACCCACCACCGTCATAGAAATAGGTACTTTCTGAAATAAAAATATCATTGCGCCCCAAAAATGCTAGGGCACCTGCAGTTTTATCACAAACAGATAAGGGTTGATCAGGAAATAGTAAGTGTCCTTTATTATCATCAAAACTTTCTTCGTTGCCGTAATATATGGCTGTTTTTCCAGTGAATACACATGGTCCGTCAGAAGGCATCGGATCTTTAATAGCACATACTTCCACACTTTCAATAAATAGCATTTCAGTAGTATTATATCTGCCGGGATTGAGTATGCGGTATGGACGTCTTGCTCTTATTTCTACAGTACCAAAACCTACATCCGTTATCATCCGGATATATTTATTAAGCGGTATTGATCCGCTAAGGCACAACGCCCTTAACCGCTCATCTTCTTTCAGATTCTCAGGCATATCCTGTTCGCAGACAGGATCTGACAATACTAACCGGCCATGTGGTTTTATTACCCTGTACATTTCTTTTAATGCCTGTTTCAAGTCTTCATGTTTGAAAATATTGAATAGGCAATTTTGTGCCGCTACATCAATTGAATTGTCTTCTATCGGCAGGTTAAGCGCATCACCTTTTATTAGTTCCACAAATTCGGATCTAAACCAGGGGTTTAGTTGCTCAGCTTCTTTAAAATTTGACCTGCTTGCTTCAAGCATTTCATCAACTACATCTATACCCACTACTCCCTTGAGCTGCCTGCTGAAGTAAGCAAACTGTAGCAATTCCATACCACCGCCAACACCTACATATAAAACCCTTGGATTATTTATAAGATCCCTGGAATTTACAGTGCTTCCGCAACCATAATTCATTTCCAGCATACGTTGAGGGATACTCAATCCCGGCAACTGCCAGACTGGTGTAGTAGTGCAACATAAGCCTACCTGAGGGTTTTCTGCGGCCTTTTTATATACATTTTTTGTTACTTCCAGATAGTCTTGTTGTATCATGATATTCCTTTATAAAAATTGATATTTTTTTGAATAATGAATTCGTGGGAAAACCATTTCTGATTAAGCTATAGCCCCACCACAACTTGATCCTGCACCAGCAGTACAACCATAACAATGCTGACCGATGATAACGGTCCGGTTACTTAACTGGTGGATATTGAAATGTGAAATATGTTTTTGTGCTGTGTTTACTTTTAATTCCAGCATCTGGTTAAAATCGCAATCATACAAAAAACCATCCCAGCCAATGGAGATTGTATTTCTACACATAACATTGGAAGCTGCAACCGGATTAAAAGCTACCACTAATTTTTCCATGTATTTTTCATAATTACCACTTTGCAGCAGGTAATCGAGATAACGACTGATCGGCAGGTTGGTAATAGCAAACAGGTTGTTGAAATGAATGCCAAAATCTTTATTCAAAGCATGCTTAAACTCTCTTTCCAAAACATCCTGTGGAGGTGGTAAAAAGGCACCTGCAGGATTATAAACGAGGTTCAGAACTAAACCGGATCCTTCCTTTGCATAACCCACACTATTCAACATTTGCAAAGCTTTAATGCTGTCTTCAAACACACCATCACCTCTTTGGCGATCGGTGCGGTCCCTCGTATAAAACGGAAGTGAAGAAACCACCTCTACACCATGTTGGGCAAAAAATTGCGGAAGGTCATTGTATTTTTTATTGGCTAATATAATGGTAAGGTTGCACCTCACGATTACATTTCGCTTCAACTTTTTGATCTCTTCTACAAACCAGCGAAAATCCGGGTTCATCTCGGGTGCACCGCCGGTAAGGTCAACAGTTCGTAAAGTAGGGTTTTGCATTAATGCATGGAGGCAGTGCTGCATGGTGTCCCTGGTCATGATTTCCTTTCTATCAGGTCCGGCATCCACATGGCAGTGCTTGCATACCTGGTTACACATTTTGCCGACATTCACCTGGAAAATTTCTACACCCGTTGTTTTTAAAGGAAATAAATTATTCTCCTCCAGCTTTTGCTGAAATGGCACCAGGTGATATAAATGCTGATCGTCTTCCAGTATGCCTATTTGCACCGTACTATCGGAAAGATCATGATGTTGCCGCTTGAGTGTCTTTAAGTTGCTCATATTTTTTTCTCACAGATTACTCTGATAAACACAGATGTGGTCTAATTGATAATTCTAATAAGGCTTTCTTTTTCTATGAGTTTGCTACATTAAAATTGACTAAAATTCCTAATCTTTTATGTGAAAGTTTAAGATATGTAAGTAATTGTTTTTTATGTACATCGTGCAGTGTCTCAATTGTTTAAGACCATTTTTATTTTCTCTTCCTGTACTTCTGCCATCTGTGAGAACAATTACATAGCGATCTCTTTCACTTTATTCATCATCTGTACGCCATGAACCAAAACCGCTCCTCCCTTGATTGCTCCGGCCACATGCACTGCCTCCATCATCTGAGCTTCACTATATCCTTTTTCAAAAGC
>MWVX01000424.1_pt1 | contig 13159 bp, 11 predicted proteins | sample 1047311 | NCBI WGS metagenome assembly MWVX01 (sample SAMN06349984, study PRJNA376086) | soil metagenome | isolation source: MtG-4 sample Antarctic (ecotone) soil | place: Antarctica | collected 2015-01-13 | reverse complement strand
ATACTATACCACCCAATCCAAGGCATCAGCCTATGGCTAAACCAGTAACAGCAATAACACTTGGAGCAGGTAACAGGGGTACAGTTTATGGAAATTTCGCTGCTGCTTTTGGCGATGCATTGAAAATAGTAGGTGTCGCTGAACCAATTAAATTCAGAAATGATAAATATGCAAAAACACATAAGATACCTGAGTCAAACCGGTTTGTAACCTGGGAGCATGTATTTCAGCGACCTAAATTTGCTGATGCTATTATCATTTCAACTCCTGACAGGTTGCACTACGGACCATGCATGAAAGCACTCCAAATGGGTTATGATGTCCTTTTAGAAAAACCTATTGCACCAACAGAAAAAGAATGCCGTGATATATTGGCACTGTCAAAAAAAACAGGTCGCATTGTTGCTGTTTGTCATGTGCTTCGTTATGCTCCCTATTTTGTAAAGATGAAAGAGTTGATTGCAAAAGGCGCTGTAGGAGAAATAATAAGCGTGCAGCATTTCGAGCCAATTGAACATACTCATATGGCACACTCGTATGTTCGCGGCAATTGGCATAATTCAAGAGAAACGACACCCATTATACTTGCAAAATCATGTCATGATCTTGACATCATTAAATGGGTGATTGATAAGCCGGGTAAACAAATTGTTGCTATGGGCGATTTAAAATGGTTCAGAATAGAGAATGCACCACCAGGCAGCACACCACGATGTACAGATGGTTGCAAAGTAGAAAGGGAATGTCCGTATTCAGCAATCAAACAATACTATGAAAAACGGGGTAGCCGGAATGCAGTATTTGATTTGCCGGAAGATAAGTCTAAACATAGTGAAATAATAATGGAAAAATTAAGAACAACTAATTATGGCAGATGTGTTTATCGTATGGATAATGACCAACCTGATCATTATATTACCAGCATTAGATTTGCGGATAATGTGACGGCAAATTTTTCTATGGAAGCCTTCACTTCATATGCAGGCCGGCGTACCCGTATTATGGGTGCTATGGGCGATATGGTTGGCGATATGACTGAATTGGTACTCACTGATTTCAGAACAGGTAAAGAAACAAAGCTTGTTCCTAAAGCAGAAGATGTAGAAGGTTATAAAAATAGTGGTCATGGTGGTGGCGACTGGTTGCTTGCACGGGATTTTGCACAGGCTGTAGCACACCAGGATGCAAAAATGCTTACATCAACAATTGATGAATCAATAGAATCGCATATTATGGGTTTCATGGCAGAAGAAAGCCGGAAAAATAATAATGTAATGAATATTAAAATGAAAGGCATGTAACCAGGCAACATTGTTGGAGCTTTTCATTAATCTTTTCAGGAATTAACAACATTCAGTGATGGGAGATTATGTTTTTAACGGTAGTTGTTAACAAAGTTTTTGCCTCTTTTTTTTTAAACTGGTATACATTTGTAAGTCATAAGAAAATGAATACCACCGCACATACCAAACATTTTGTATTTCATTCGCTTCATGCCAATGGTGTGTACGATATATGCTTCGATATTTTCCGTTATTTATCCAGACGTAGATCCTGGTAGGACGAGCCTTTGACCCCGGCCCCTATCAGTGAATTATCCTCCGCTCATCAATTTTGGATTGGTTACCCGACTCATCAATTTTAAGCACACGTGGACAATCAGAATATAATAATAAGGGAAGCTACTCTCGACGACAGGAAATACGCCATTGAGATCACCAATGAAATGGCAGCTTCTGCTGCAGCCCGGGGCACCGGTATCGCTAAAAGAACACCTGAATACATCAGCCAAAAAATAGAAGAAGGCAAAGCAGTAATTGCATTAACACAGGATGGAACATGGGTTGGCTTTTGCTATATAGAAACCTGGGAGGGAGAATACGTAGCAAATTCAGGACTCATTGTTTCTCCGGCTTTTAGAAAAAGCGGTGTGGCCAAAGCAATCAAGCAAAAAATATTTGCGCTGAGCCGTGAAAAATATCCTGATGCAAAAATATTTGGTTTAACTACCGGACTGGCAGTGATGAAGATCAATAGTGACCTGGGTTATGAACCTGTAACATATTCAGAACTTACACAGGATGAAAAATTTTGGGCAGGTTGCAAGAGCTGTGTCAATTATGATATTTTGATGATGAAAGAACGAAAGAATTGTTTGTGTACGGCTATGCTTTATGATCCCAAAGATCATTATGAGCCCGAAGAAACCAAAGAACACTTTCATGAAAAGAGTAAAGTTTACGAGCGGCTGTTACAGGTGAAACAAAATAAATTTCTAAGCAGGTTCAGAAAAACAGACCGTACAGGCGACCGGAAGCTGAAATCCTTTTTATTTAATCTTTTTCATTTCTGAAAAAATAAATACTTCTTGAGCTCATGAACAATATTTCGTCCAATAATAAAAAAGGAGGGGAAAAGAAAGTCGTATTGGGATTTAGCGGCGGGCTTGATACTTCATATTGCGCTAAATATTTGTCTGAAGAACAAGGCTATGAAGTGCATAGTATCGTTGTCAATACAGGAGGATTCACCAATAAAGAACTAAGAAACATTGAAGACCATGCTTACAGGCTGGGGGTTAAAACGCATATAACCGTTGATGCCATAAACGGGTATTATAACCGTATAATAAAATATTTGATCTATGGCAATATTCTAAAAAACAATACTTATCCCCTGAGTGTAAGTGCCGAGCGGTTGAGCCAGGCTGTACATATTGCAGAGCATGCTAAAAAACTGACGGCTGATGCGGTGGCACATGGAAGCACAGGTGCAGGGAATGACCAGGTGCGCTTCGATATGATATTCCACATCATGATCCCCGGCATTGAGATCATTACGCCAATCCGCGATCAAAAACTCAGCCGCCAGCAGGAAATAGACTTCCTGAAAAGCAAAGGAGTGGAAATGAATTTTGAGAAATCAGTGTATTCTGTCAATAAAGGATTATGGGGCACTAGCGTGGGGGGAAAAGAAACCCTTAACTCCAGGGGCATGCTCCCGGAAGAGGCTTGGCCCACGCAATTATCTAAAAGCGGTAGTGAAGAAGTGAAATTAGGATTTGATAAAGGAGAATTGAAAAGTGTAAACGATCAGCAATTTATAAATCCTGTAGAGGCCATTCAATACTTACAATCTATCTGCGGCCCTTATGGCATTGGAAGAGACATTCATGTTGGCGATACCATCATTGGCATCAAAGGACGTGTTGGTTTTGAAGCTGCTGCACCGATGGTGATTATCAAGGCACATCATGCACTGGAAAAACACGTACTTACGAAATGGCAATTATCATGGAAAGATCAGTTGGCACAATTTTATGGAAACTGGTTGCATGAAGGTCAAATACTGGATCCGGTAATGAGGGATTTTGAATCTTTCCTTATCAGTTCGCAGCAACATGTCACAGGCGAGGTGTTTGTCCAATTATTTCCTTATCGGTTCCAGGTCATCGGTATAGAATCTCCGTTTGACCTTATGAATAGTAAGTATGGAAAATATGGAGAGGAAAATAACACATGGACAGGTGATGATGTACGTGGGTTCAGTAAAATATTCGGAAACCAAACTGCCATTTGGAATGCTATCAACAACGAGAATCAATAAATATAAAGCAAGAACAAGAAAGGCGGGCAATGAGTAAGGAAAGCAAAAACCAAATTAAAGCAGGAATTGTCGGTGGGGCAGGATATACCGGTGGTGAGCTTATCCGTCTGCTTATTCATCATACTTATGCTGACATTTCTTTTATTCATAGCCGCAGCAATGGAGGAAAACGTGTTGATACTATACACCAGGATTTAGTTGGGGAAACTAACCTGGTATTTACTGATGATTTCAATTCCTCACTAAAAGAAGGCGGCATTGATGTTTTATTTCTGTGCGTGGGTCACGGAGAAGCTATAAAGTTTTTAGAAAATAATAAGATAAGTGACGATATACATATCATTGATTTGTCCCAGGACTTTAGGCTGCAGCCGCATGCTATTCATACCAAAACATTTGTGTATGGCTTGCCCGAAATGAATAAACAACAAATTAAAGCGGCAAAAAATATTGCAAACCCGGGGTGTTTTGCCACTGCCATCCAATTAGGTTTGTTGCCGCTGGCAAAAGAAGGTTTGTTAACTGAAGTGTATAGTACAGGCATTACTGGTTCCACAGGAGCAGGACAGGTATTGAGTAACACTTCACATTTTTCATGGCGTGCAAATAATATTCAGGCATATAAAACATTGTCGCACCAGCATTTGAAAGAAATCAATCAATCATTAAAACAGTTGCAACCCAACTTTGCAGATGAAGAACAGGAAAATGAAAAGATTAATTTTGTACCCTGGAGGGGAGATTTTACAAGGGGAATATTTATCAGCTCACAGTTGAATTGTGACTGGAATCTCGAACGTTTAGAAGAATTGTATGAAGTATTTTACAAAGATCATCCATTTACACTTTTAAGCAGGGAGCCTATCTTTTTAAAACAGGTGGTGAATACCAATAAATGTGTGATTCAACTTGAAAGGCAGGGACATAAATTAGTTGTCCATTCAGCTATCGACAATTTATTAAAAGGGGCCAGTGGACAAGCTGTGCAGAATATGAATCTCATGTTCGGTCTGGATGAATGTGCGGGGCTTAAACTGAAAGCTGTTGGATTTTAAAATTTATTAATTATGAAAGCAGCAATTATCGGGGCTGGCAATATCGGATTGGCTTTGGCAGATGGACTCATCAAATCTAAAAACTGTTCAGTTGATGATATTACATTAACCCGCCGGTCGCTTATAACTTTAGCACTATTAAAAGAAAAGGGGTTTCGGCTAACTACGAATAATGCTGAAGCTATCAAAACTGCGGATATTATTTTTCTTTGTGTATTACCCCAGCAATTGAATTATGTATTAGACGAAATCAAAGATTCACTCGATGCTGAAAAACAACTGATTGTGTCAGTAGTGACAGGCGTACATACTTCAGACATCAGTGAACGCCTGATAAAGACAAGGGTTCGCATAGTAAGGGCAATGCCGAACACAGCCATGCGTGTGAATACAAGCATGACCTGTCTTTCAGCATCTAATGCTACATCTTCGGATATACAATTAGTACAACAAATTTTTAATACCATGGGAACCACCATCGTCATAAATGAAGATATGATGAGTGCAGCCACGGCATTGTGTGCATGTGGCATTGCATTTTTTTTACGAAGCATCAGGGCAGCAGCGCAAGGTGGGGTAGAAATAGGCTTTCATGCCCGGGATGCCATTACTATTGCGGCACAAACAGCACTGGGAGCAGCCCAGCTTTTACTACAAAATGGCAGTCATCCCGAAGAAGAAATTGATAAAGTCACTTCTCCCAAAGGATGTACTATTGCCGGCTTGAATGAGATGGAACACCAGGGCTTAAGTTCGGCTATGATCAAAGGCATCAAGCTATCTGCAAACATGGCAAATGAATTATATAAAAAATGAAACTCTTTGACGTATATCCTGTTAATGACATCAATATTGTGCAGGCAAAGGACAGTTATGTATGGGATGATGCCGGTACACGATACCTGGATATGTATGGTGGTCACGCGGTAATATCGATCGGTCATAATCATGATCATTGGGTGAAGCGGCTGGAGGAGCAGTTGCATAAAATTTCATTTTATTCTAATTCCATACAAATCCCGATACAGAAGGAATTGGCAGATAAGCTGGGCAAATTAAGCCAAAAAGAAAACTACCAGTTATTCCTGTGTAACAGTGGTGCCGAAGCCAATGAGAATGCACTAAAGCTGGCTTCTTTTCACACAGGCAGAAAAAAAATTGTTGCTTTTCAAAAGGCTTTTCATGGCCGCACCTCACTCGCCGTAGCTGCCACAGACAACCCGGCTATCGTTGCACCCGTTAATGAAACAAAAAATGTGGTCTTTCTGCCTTATAATGATGAAACTGCTTTGATGGATTTTTTTGAAAAACAGGGAAAGCATGTTGCAGCAGTTATCGTGGAAGCTATTCAAGGTGTGGGTGGAATAAGAATAGCTCAGCAAAATTTTTTAAAACAAATAAGAAAATCATGTGATCAATATGGAGCCTTGTTCATAGCAGACGAAGTGCAGTGCGGTTACGGCCGTACCGGCAGTTTTTTTTGTATTGATCAGGCTGCAGTGGAAGCTGATATATACACAATGGCAAAAGGTATGGGTAATGGCTTTCCAATCGGAGGCATATTGATAGTACCCCATATTCAACCAAGGCATGGCATGCTGGGAACTACATTTGGAGGCGCTCATTTAGCATGTGCAGCCGCCTTGGCAGTATTAGAAGTATTGGATGAAAATGACCTGGTGCATGAAGCGGAGCAACAAGGTATTTATTTAACAGATGGCTTAAAAAAACTCGGAGGCTTACAAAATATACGGGGAAAAGGGCTTATGATTGGTTTTGATGTAACGGAGCCATTAAAAGACCTGCGGAAAAATCTTTTGTTTAATCACAAGATTTTTACCGGTGAAGCAAAACCTGAAGTTATTCGATTGTTGCCTGCTTTATCTATTTCAAAAAAACAAATAGATGAATTTTTAAAAGCATTGAAGGAAGAGATTAGTGTATTGGATAAGAAACTCAAGGTAAAAGTCTGACAATAGAAGTATTATCTTAATCTTACTATGTTGAAACAATTAAATAAAAATGACAATTGAAACATTTTATTTCAGTCCATGATGTAACCAATATTGATGTATTGGTAGGCAAAGCCCTGGAATATAAAACACATCCTTTACGAGATAAATTGTTGGGTTCCGGGAAGCGTATCGGTTGTTTATTTTTGAATCCAAGTATGCGTACAAGACTAAGTACGCAGATCGCTGCACAAAACCTTGGTATGGAGGCCATCGTATTCAATGTAGGTGCTGAGGGCTGGACACTTGAATTTGAAGAAGGTGTAATTATGAATGGAAGCACAGTAGAACATGTAAAAGACGCGGCTCCTGTTTTAGGAAATTATTTTGATATCCTTGGTATCAGGACATTTCCATCTTTGAAAAACCGGGAAGAAGATTACAGTGAACAATATATTCAGCAATTTAAAAAATATGCAGGCATACCGCTCATAAGCCTTGAAAGCGCTACACTTCATCCGCTCCAGAGTCTTGCAGACATAATGACTATTGTTGAAATGGTTGGTAGCAAACAAAAACCGAAAATCGTTTTGACGTGGGCTCCCCATGTCAAGCCTTTACCACAATGTGTTGCCAATAGTTTTGCGCAATGGATAACTGCCTGGGGTAAAGCAGAATTTGTTATAACACATCCTGAAGGTTATGAGTTGGATGAACAGTTTACGGCTTGCGCTACATTTACTGATCACCAGGATGAAGCTTTGCGGGATGCTGATTTTGTGTATGTCAAAAACTGGAGCAGTTATAAGGATTATGGAAAAATTTTATGCACCGACTCATCCTGGATGCTGGATAATAAAAAACTCAGCAATACTAATGTAGCCAGGGTGATGCATTGTTTGCCGGTACGGCGCAATATTGAAGTTAGTGATGAAATTTTGGATGGTGTTAATAGTATTGTGACACTACAGGCTGCCAACAGAGTGTGGGCGGCCCAGGCTGTGCTTTCAGAAATATTGAAACACAATTAAAATTCATGGAAAAATTACATGTAATTAAAATTGGCGGCAATGTCATTGATGATGAATCTAAACTTCAAGTATTTCTAAAAGATTTTGCAGGGATCAGCGGACTTAAAATACTCGTTCATGGTGGAGGAAAATCAGCTACAGATATTGCCGGGAAGTTAAATATACCTCAGCAATTGAAGGATGGCAGAAGATTAACAGACGCTGAAACCTTAAAAATAATCATCATGGTGTATGCAGGTTATATCAATAAAACGATAACGGCACAATTGCAATCAATGGGCTGCAATGCAATGGGTTTTTGTGGAGTGGACGGTAATGCCCTCATGGCAAGTAAAAGATTAAATGAAAATGTAGATTATGGGTTCGTTGGTGATCCGCATTCCGTTAATTCAGCTTTATTCAAAATCCTTTTAGATCAGAGCATAACCCCCGTCATAGCACCTGTTACTCATGATGGTAAGGGACAACTATTAAATACCAATGCAGACACGATTGCAAAAAAAATAGCAAAAAGTTTAAGATCAGATTATGAAGTTCATCTGATCTATTGTTTTGAAAAAGAAGGGGTGCTGTTGCAGGTGGATAATGAAAACGAAATTAAAACCACCTTAAACTCCGTAGAGTATCACGCAATGAAAAGTGAAAAAAAAATTTTTGCAGGTATGATCCCGAAAATGGAAAATGCATTTGACGCCTTGCATTCAGGTGTGAAAGCAGTGGTCATTGGAAACGCAGAAAAACTTGATGAATTGATTAAAGGAAGCGCTGGTACCAGCATTGTTCATGACTGAGGAAATCAAAATAATAAATAGTGAGGCCATCAATCTTTTGAAAGAGTTGATTGCCCTGCCTTCTTATAGTAAAGAAGAATGGCAAACTGCAGGAGCTATTAGCAGGTATCTTGCAGAAAAAGGTGTGGCTACCAGCCGTGTAGGCAACAATGTATTTTGTATAAATCATCATTTTGATCCACTCAAACCTTCTATACTGTTGAATTCGCACCATGATACAGTAATGCCTAATGTGGGATACACAAAAGATCCTTTTCATCCTGTAATAGAAGAAGGGAAATTATTCGGATTGGGGAGCAATGATGCAGGTGGAGCTTTGGTATCTTTGATTGCCACTTTCCTTTATTATTACAAACAGCAAAACCTGAGGTATAATCTGGTATTGGCCACTACTGCAGAAGAAGAAATATCCGGTGCTAATGGAATTGAAAGCCTGTTACTGCATCTGCCTCCAATTGATTCAGGGATCGTAGGTGAGCCAACTTTGATGCAAATGGCTGTTGCTGAACGGGGCCTAATGGTACTGGATTGTACCGCCAAAGGCAAAGCCGGACATGCAGCCAGAAATGAAGGAGAAAATGCAATCTATAAAGCATTGATGGACATTAAATGGATACAATGTTTTCACTTTGAAAAAATATCCGGTCTTTTGGGAGCTACTAAAATGACAGTAACAGCTATTAATACTGAAAACAAAGCGCATAATGTGGTTCCTGATAGTTGTCGTTTTGTTGTAGATGTTCGCATAAATGAATTGTATACGCATGATGAAATACTTAATACTATAAAGCAACATTTACAAAGCTACATTCAACCACGCAGTACAAGGCTTCGGTCCACTATGATTTCTAACGATCATCCGCTGGTAAAAGCGGGTTTGGAATTGGGAAAGGAATGTTATGGCTCACCCACCACTTCAGATAAAGCACTTATGCCTTTTCCTGCATTGAAAATAGGTCCCGGGGATTCTGCAAGAAGCCATATTGCTGATGAATTTATTTATGTAGATGAGATATATGAAGGCATCAATACTTATATCAAACTCTTAAAGCAGGTATTATGAAGATATGGCAAAAGGAAGACACGACCATTTCTCAACTTATAGAAGACTTTACCATAGGAAGGGATAAAGAATTTGATATGCTACTGGCTAAATATGATGTGCAGGGTTCAATAGCACATGTGACCATGCTCGGCGAAGTAGGCTTGATGACAACTGACGAAGCAAAAAAAGCAGTAAAAGAATTAAAGAAAATAGAGCAGGAGCTCGATGAAGGCGACTTTGTGATACAAGATGATGTTGAAGACATACATTCGCAAATAGAGCTTCTGCTCACAGAAAAATTGGGTGATACAGGAAAAAAAATTCACAGCGGCAGAAGCAGGAACGACCAGGTAGCGGTAGACATTAAATTATATTTAAGAGCTGAAATTTTATTAATAAAACAAAAGGTTGAAGAGCTCTTTGATTTATTACAAGTACAAAGTGAGGCACACAAGGATAAGCTTTTGCCGGGCTATACACATTTACAACTAGCTATGCCCTCTTCTTTTGGATTGTGGTTCGGGGCATATGCAGAAAGCCTGGTTGATGATATGGAAGTATTGTCTGCTGCATTCACCATTACAAATAAAAATCCTTTGGGTAGCGGAGCCGGATTTGGATCTTCTTTTCCTCTTAACCGCACGAGGACAACTGAGCTTCTCAATTTCTCTTCGCTTAATTATAATGCAGTATATGCACAGATGAGCCGTGGCAAAACAGAAAAGATAGTATCCATGGCAATAGCTTGCATCAGTGCCACGCTTAGTAAACTTTCCATGGATTGCTGCTTATACATGAACCAGAATTTTGATTTTATTTCTTTTCCTTCAGAATTAACTACAGGAAGCAGCATTATGCCTCATAAAAAAAATCCTGATGTTTTTGAATTGATAAGAGCCAAATGCAACCGTATACAATCCATTCCCAACGAAATCACCCTGTTGATTAATAATCTTCCTTCAGGTTATCACCGCGATTTGCAATTGACCAAAGAAATTTTATTCCCTGCCATTGAAGAACTGAAAACATGTATGGAATTGATGGTTTTAATGATATCAAATATTGACATAAAAAAGAATATTCTTGATGATGATAAATACAAATATTTATTCAGTGTGGAAGCTGTAAATGTATTGGTGAACAGCGGTCATTCATTTCGGGATGCTTACCGGCTCATAGGAAATCAAATTGAAAAGGGTGAATTTAAAGTTGATGAAAAAAAAATCGGCCATACACATGAAGGAAGTATAGGAAATTTGTGCACTAAAGAGATCAAAGAAGCTTTCGAAAATGTATTGAAGAATTTCAATAATTAAAATAGCCGGCTACTTTTTAAGTCACACCGGCAAACCTTTTTTTACTCTTTGATTTTTTATAAGATTAATCTTAAGTAAAAGGAGAAAATTATGTCATCAAATAATTCTAAAGATGTTTTTGGATTTTTACCAGCCTCTCCTGTGGTTTTTACCAGGTAATTATCCTCATATTTAGCCTTTTCAACTTTGATAAACAGGCTTTGAACGAATAGGCTATTGACTTTTCTGATATGGAAACCTATGTTTGTCCCTGTATAAGATGCTATTAAAGTAGTGTAAAAGTTTAGTGAAAGGAATAATTGAGAACTAACTTTTTTCTGCATCAGGAGTCCAAAAACCTATAATGACTGACAATGAAAACATTTTTTGAAAACCTGTTCGTACACTTTGAGTTTTTTACCAACCCTGCGGGAGCATGGTTTAAAACCACTGAAACTGAGCGAAAAAAGAGATCATTGAAAGATGCTCCTTATACTTCCCTTTCGCCGGAATGTTTTAATGTAAGGGGAAACACATCTAAAAAAGCTGGAAATAACCGTCGTACACCTGCTCCTTAAAAGTCATATAATTTTATACCCAAACTGTATCTTTAGTATACAGTTTTTTTATGGGTATTTTAAAACAATTGGCTGAATATTTATACCTGCGTAAACCCGACCCCTCCCGCCCCAAAACCCAGTGGGTAAAATATATGCATGGCATAAACAGAATCAGCTTATTGCTTTTTATATTGGCACTTATTATCCTGGCATTTAAACTCTTTGTGAAGAAGTAGTTTTTAAAAAATCAAAAATAATTTTTGCTGCTTTTTGCGATGCATTACCTCCTTCATTTAGCAGATTTTTCAGATCGCTGTAATCCAGTTTCATTTTATTGACCCTATCGGGGTCTGTGAGTAGGAATTCTAATTCCTGCACAATGTTTTTTATGGTCAGGTCGTGTTGAATCAATTCTTTCACCACGGGTTTATCCATAATTAAATTGACAAGAGAAATATATTTTATGCGGACTAATCTTTTAGCGATCTCATAGGAAAAAGCAGAACCTTTATAACAAACAACCTGGGGTACTCCAAATAAAGCCGTCTCAAGCGTGGCGGTTCCTGATGTGACAAGGGCTGCTGTTGCCCCTGCCAGCAAGGCATAGGTTTGATTAGTTACTGAAGATACCCCTGGGTAATCTTTCAAAAGATTATCGTAGAAATCATCGTTGAGGGAAGAAGATTTTGCAACAACAAAATGATGTTCAGGGAAGGTTTTAGAAGCTTGCAACATTAAAGGAAGTTTGACAGAAATTTCCTGACGACGGCTGCCGGGCAGCAGCGCCACCACAGGTTTGCTATAGCTCTCTGCTGTGTAGTTTGTTTTTAAAAAATCATCTACGACCTGCACTAACGGATGCCCGACATATTCTACTTTATATTGCCATTTGGTTTCATAAAAAGCTTTTTCAAAAGGAAGGATAACCAACATTTTATCAACTGTTTCCCGGATCATTTTTACACGGCTTTCATTCCATGCCCACACCTGGGGAGAAATATAATACACAATTTTAAAACCTCTGTGATTAGCCCATCTGGCAATACGTAAATTGAAACCAGGGTAATCAATAAGGATAAGAACATCCGGACAGAATAGTTGTATGTCTGCTTTACATAGTTGGAGATTATTCAGTATGGCAGAAATATTTTTTATGACCTCAATGAAGCCCATAAAAGCAAGGTCTTTATAATGCCTGACTAATGCAACACCTTCCGACTTCATAAGATCGCCACCCCATCCACGAATATTTGCTGAGGCATCAAGGTGCTTCAGTTCACGAACGAGGTTGCTGCCATGCAGATCACCCGAGGCTTCTCCTGCTATGATATAGTATTTCAATTATGGAATTTGAAGATCAAAGATAAATGATGAGCAATAGGCACCTTGCCGGTTTTGTTATTACTCCTGAAAGTTGAAAAAATTAAATAGATTAAAGTCAATTCAGTACCCGGAGTAGTAAAAATGAAAGTCCGTAAATAACGGTAATCAAAAAAATGCCTTTGCCAGTTTGATACCTGTTGGTATTAATATATAGTGTAAACAAAGCAATATTACCCACCAGGCACCAGGCGCTGAAAAATGTGATCAACCTGTTTTCGCGGGTGAAGGTGTTTAAGAATTCACCCCAATCGTAAGAATAGGCAAATCTCGCATAGTAGAGTAAAAAAAATATAAAGACAGGTAGAATGGCACCTAATAATAATCCTAGCTTGAAGTTGTCATTTTTTAGAAACAATATCCCAGGTTTTTTCAAATTCTTCTTTTTGTATATAATGCGTAAGATCAAACTGCACCGGCACAACACTCACATAATTATTAGCC
>MWVX01000423.1_pt1 | contig 13162 bp, 11 predicted proteins | sample 1047311 | NCBI WGS metagenome assembly MWVX01 (sample SAMN06349984, study PRJNA376086) | soil metagenome | isolation source: MtG-4 sample Antarctic (ecotone) soil | place: Antarctica | collected 2015-01-13 | reverse complement strand
TTTTGCCAAAAGTTCAGAAAACTTTTCGTAAACACATACTTGAAAATTGGCGCTTGCATTGAGGATTGCAAATCATTACTTGGGATTAAAATAAATTTAAAACTTGTAGTTTAAGAGGTTATTTTAACTTCCTGTAACTTTCGTAAATTATTAAAACCATGCTGGCTCCTGTTATAGATTATTTTAATAGCATTACCCCCTTGCCCCGGGAGTTGGTAGATGATATAGTAAAGTTGGTTGTTATAAAAGAATATAAAAAAGATGAATTTATTTTGACAGCCGGAAAAGTATCCAACTACACTTCCTGGATATTAAAGGGACTTGTACGCACTTATTATCAAAAAGAAACAGAAGAGGTTACTACCAAATTTTTATGGGAGGGGGCATCGGTTACATCAATATATAGTTATTATAGACGGGCTCCTGGTAATGAAAATATTGTAGCACTGGAAGATACAACCTTGGCCAGCATGCATTATGATGATATGCAGTACCTGTATAAAACGTATCCGGCTTTTAATGTAATTGGCAGAGTTGTGACGGAGCAATATCTCTATATGCTGGAAATTGAAGTATATAATTTTAGAAAGCAAAAAGCAGAGGATCGATATAAGTTTATTGTTAAGCACTTCCCTCACTTATTACAAAGAGTACCCCTGAAATATTTAGCTACTTATTTGGGAATGAACCTTGAAACCTTAAGTCGCATAAGGGCCAAAAAGCTATGATGTTTCAAATTGACCTTTGTCAAATTCTTTTTTTTTATCTGCATTTTGACTTTTGTCAAATCCATTGACCAAAGAATAGTATTCCTTTGATGTATTAAATGCTATGTTATGGAATACAAGTCACCGCTTACGATCCTGTTTGATTGGGAAAAAGCATTCCCGGATAAAGTTTACCTGAAACAGCCTATTGATGATGTATGGCATACCTGGACCTGGAAAGAAACAGGACAGGAAGTGAGGCTTCTCGCTGCAGCACTAAAATCTATGCAACTCCCGGTTAATAGTCATATTGCCTTAATCTCCAAGAATTGTGCTTATTGGATAATCTCTGACCTCGCAATTATGATGGCAGGTCACATATCTGTTCCTCTTTATCCAAATCTCCAGGCAAATACTATTCATCAGATTTTAGAACATAGTGAAGCAAAGCTGTTACTGGTGGGCAAACTGGATGATTGGGATTCTATGAAAGTCGGTGTGCCGAAGAATTTAAAATGTATTGCTTTGCCATTTTGTAATCATGATGGTTGTGAAAGTTGGACAAGCTTCACGAACATGCATGAACCTCTTACGGAAAACATAGAAAGAAATTCAGCTGATACCTGCTCAATTATTTATACATCAGGAACTACCGGGTTACCTAAAGGTGTGATGTTCACTTTCGAAAGCTTTAGTTTCGTGGGGCAGCATGCAACAGAGCATTTGAAATTTAAAAGTTCAGAAAGATTTTTTTCTTATTTACCCCTCTCACATATTGCAGAAAGAATGCTTGTTGAAATGATAAGCTTGTTTGCAGGTGCTCAAGTTTATTTTGCCGAATCTTTACAAAAGTTTCCAAAAAATCTTGCAGAAGCACAGCCTACAGTTTTTTTAGGTGTACATCGAATCTGGACAAAATTTCAACAAGGTATTCTCTCCAAAATGCCACAAAAAAAATTGGATCTCCTGCTGAAGATTCCTATTCTATCCGGAATAATTAAAAAGAAAATCAAAACAAATCTTGGGTTGAACAAAGCTTCTACCATTTTAACCGGGGCAGCTCCCACTCCTGCAGCGCTTATAAAATGGTTTGACAGCATTGGTATAAAAATTCAGGAAGCTTATGCTATGACCGAGAACTGTTGTTATTCACATGTTACCCTGAAGAAAAAAATTAAAATAGGTTTTGTAGGTCAACCCCTGCCACAATGTATGGTGAGGTTAGGAGATAATAATGAAATTCAAATAAAACATAAAGCCCTGATGGCAGGATATTTTAAAGATACAGATAAGACCAAGGAAGTCTTTACGGCTGATGGATTTTTAAAAACAGGAGATGAAGGGTATATTGATGATGAAAGATTTTTGAAAATAACAGGGCGGGTAAAGGATATATTTAAAACAGCCAAAGGAAAATATGTAGCGCCTTCCCCTATCGAGATGAAATTTTCCACCAATCACGATCTGGAGCAGGTATGCGTGGTGGGCTCCGGGCTACCACAACCTATTGCGTTAATTATATTATCTGAAAAAGGTAAAAAAAGAAAAGCAGAAGAAGTAACCGGCGATTTAAAACTAACGCTGAAGAATATTAATTCCACATTGGATGGACATGAAAAGCTGGATAAAGTAATAGTACTGCAAGATGATTGGACGATAGAGAACAACCTGCTTACTCCTTCTTTTAAGATAAAGCGCAATGAAATTGAAAAAAAGTATACAGAATTTTACACCTCGTGGTTAATCTGCAAAGATGATGTTACATGGCAGAAGTGAAACAGAGCTATCATTAAATAATTTTAGTAAAATGAAGTTTATGAAAAACAGTGTTTGGAATAATAGTAAAATCATCCTTGTTGTAAGTATTGTTTTGCCTTTTATCTTCTTTCCCTTTATATTATTAGATTATCTGGATATTGAAACTCCGCTAATCGGAAAAATTCGCGGAGCCTTTATGTTTTGCTATCTTATTCAAATTTTATTACCTATAGTTATAATTATATTGTATAGAAGGAGTAATGAAAATCGTAAGCAATTACTTTATGCAGCAATTATATCAATTGCCACAATTCTAATGCTTATTATAACAGTTTTATATCTTTAAAATAGTAACCTATGATTATTAAACCTGCAACGGAATTAAGTGAGTTTTTGCAGATCCATCAACTTAATTATAAAACTTTTGTTGAAGAGATACCCCAGTACCAACAAAATCCTGAAAAAAAACTGGTAGATAAGTTTCATAGTAAAAATCAATACATAATTGCAAAAAGAGAGGAAAAGGTTATAGGTATGGTATGTTACAACTGGCAGCGCCCTTTTTCATTAGATGAAAAAATAAATGACCTGGAGAGTTACCTGCCAAAACACTCAAAGCTCGCAGAGATCAGGTTGCTTTCAATTAGTTCTGACGAACGAAAAACTATGGTGGCTTACCGGCTATTACAATACTTAAGCAATAGGCTTATTCAACTCGGAACTGATGCCGCCATTATTTCAGGAACTACACGGCAACTGAAATTATATTCCGGTATGGGCTTTATTCCCTTTGGTACTTTAGTGGGTTCTGCAGAAGCACTCTATCAGCCAATGTATATCACTTTAAAAGAATTGCGTCATGATTTCAGGAATAGTTAATTTAACAACAGGCCCGGTAGGCATCTCGCCAGAGGTTATGAAAGCTTTACAAAAGCCTCCCATCTCTCACAGATCGCATGAGTTTAAACAACTGTATATACAAACTACTGAACTTTTAAGCGCATCATTGAGTGTACGGGAAACTTTTTTACTTACAGGTAGCGGTACGCTAGCAAATGAAGCAATGTTACAAGAAATAAAATATATAAGCGGACGTGGATTGATTCTTTCTAATGGTGAATTTGGCAACAGGCTTACGGAACAGGCACGGCGTATTAACTTAAATTTTATAACATACCAGGTTGAATGGGGTAAAATATTTGACTTGCAGGAAATTAAAAATATTATCAGCAATAATTCTATCAAATGGATATTATTTTGCCATTGTGAAACTTCTACAGGTGTTATCAATAACCTGAATGGCTTAACCAATGTTGCTAAAAGGAACGACTGCCTTTGTTTTGTTGATTGTATGAGTACTGTTGGTACGATGCCGCTTAATCTATCAAACGTAGCAATGGCAACAGCTTCATCAGGGAAGGGATTAGCCTCTATACCGGGACTGGCAGTTGTTTTCTCAAATATTAAGCCTTCATTGAATAAAGACACTCCGGTTTATTTAGACCTAAGACACTATTCAATAAAATCCGGTATACCATTCACTATTTCTTCTAACCTTTTAAAAGCTTTATACACTTCCATTTGTCAAAAGCTTAAAAAAGAACAATTTGAATTGATAAGTGAATATGGAAAAGAAATTTTTAAAATATTAAATAGTTATAAATCCGTTCCCTTCAGCAATGCCAATACAAAAGTTTTTACTATAGTAGCATCTGAAAAAGTAAATCAGAATTTATTTTATTCTTCAAAAGATAAACATTTATTGTTAAGTGATGAAAGTGATTATTTGAAGAAAAGGCATTGGCGCCAGTTAGCTACTTTTGGATATTATAGAGAACCTCAATTAAAATATGTGCTGAACACTTTAAAACATTCTATTCTTTAATAACAATTTATTTACGGCATACTACAATTACTTTATTTTAAAAATACATGCTCAGCATTCTCCTTCTTTTCAAATTGCATTTTATGCAACTGGTAATAAAACCCCTGTTTCGCTAAAAGCTCATTGTGGGTTCCCATTTCCTTTATTTCGCCCTTATCCAATACCAATATCTTATTTGCTTTCCTTATGGTAGAAAGGCGGTGGGCAATAACAATTGAAGTTCTTCCATAAATGAGTTTATCAATTGCCTGCTGAATTAATATTTCACTTTCGGTATCTATAGACGATGTGGCTTCATCCAAAATCAAAATAGAAGGATTGTACAATAATGCTCTGATAAAAGATAATAGCTGCCGCTGACCAAGCGATAAGGTTGCGCCCCGTTCCATAACATTATAATCATAATTGCCAGGCAGCCTCATAATAAAATTATGAACACCGATAAGATTTGCGGCTTCAATCACTTCTTCTTTTTTTATGTTTTTATTCCGAAGTGTCACATTATCATAAATTGATCCGCTGAATAAAAAAACATCCTGTAATACCACAGCTATGTTACCTCGCAGGTAATCTAATTTGTATTGGCTTATATCGGTATCATCAATTTTTATACTTCCTTTTTGAATATGATACAACCGGTTAAGCAAACTAATGATAGAAGTTTTTCCGCTGCCCGTATGCCCAACAATGGCAAGTGTTTCTCCCGCTTGTATTTCAAATGAAATATCTCTTAAAACATATTGATCATTATTATATGCAAACCACACCTTTTCAAATTCAACTTTACCTTTTAATTTGCCCCTGCCCCTATCCCCTGAAGGGGAACGGCCATCTTTCTCTAAAAAGGGATAAACATCAAGTTCCCCTTCAGGGGATAGGGGCGGTATAAAATCTTCGTTCTCCAAAACTTTAAACACCCGTTCGCCCGCCACCATACCCATTTGCAGCACATTAAACTTATCGGCAATTACACGCAATGGCCTAAATAATAAATTCAAATACATAATAAAAGAAATTATAACTCCTGCATTAAATGCATTGTTTGCTCCCCACCATACTAATAATCCTGTGGAGAAAGCCAGCACTATTTCTACTACAGGAAAAAAAACGGAGTATGCTAAAATAGCCCTGATGTTGGCATTGCGATGCTCTTTATTTATATTCTTAAACTTTTCAAACTCTTTATCTTCCACTGCAAAAGCCTGTACCACAGCCATCCCTGTAATATGCTCCTGCACAAACGCATTAAGATGGGCAACAGCATTACGCACAGCAATAAAAGATCTGTTCACGCTTTCTTTAAAAAAATAAGTGGCGATTATTATTACTGGAAATGGAGCAAGACTTATAAACGCCAGACGCCAATCCACATAAAACATAAAACATAAAATAGAAATTATGGAAAGAATATCCGCAATGATCGGTATCAATCCATCAGAAAAAATATCGTTTATAGATTCTACATCATTTACTGTTCGTGTGGTTAATGTACCGATTGGCGTTTTATCAAACTGCGAAAGATTTAAGCCAAGGACTTTTTTGTAAACAGCAACCCTCATATCTTTTATAACCGACTGCCCAAGCCATGCAGTTATGTAGGTAAAATAAAAACGAAGACCTGTTTCAAATAAAAGCATTCCTATCTGTATAACGGTTATAAGAATAAGCCAATAAGTATCACCGTCTTTAATAAAATTGTTTACTGTGTATTGGATAAGAAAGGGTCTCAACGGGGATATTACAGCCAATACAATAGAAAGAAAAATAGAAGCATATAACTTCTTTTTGTAAGGTTGGGCAAAGCGGAATACTTTTCTTAACTGGGTGAGATCAAATATCTTTTTTTCTGATTTTATTGCCGCCATTCAGCAAATTTAAGTGCGAAAGGTGAAAGCCCCCTCTATCTCCCCCAACGGGGGAGGATATGAAGAAGATGAAGAAATAGTGAAAATGGTGAATAATAAAATCTTTAATCCTTAAATCTTTTAATCCAAAAAATCATGGTTCAGACAATTACATCGTTCCTGCTTTTGAATACGCTTTAATAAATAAGGCTCCAAGATTTTTATGAGGAGGTATATAATCATCAAACAGGTCTTTTTTATCTTTCCCTGTTTTAGTAAACAGTGTTTCAAGACCAGTCCACATTTCCCGCCAGTCAATATTTTTACCGGCACGTAAAGTATTATTTATCGCTTCTATAATAGGCTTATTCACATCCCTTGCACCAATTTGCTTTGTAGAAATTATATGTGCATCGGGTGCATATTCCAAAATTTGTTTTAAATTATTATATCCACCACAGGAACCCAGCATTATTATTCTTGCTGATTCCGGTATCTGCTCAATAGTATATCTCAGGTGGTAGCTATGCCCGCGGTGAATTACGATAGTTGGCCTTAAATTCGTTTTATCAAGATAATCAATGAGCTCTGTTTGTGCATCAGCATCTTTATCGGTTTCATTATCCAGCGGAAGATTTGCAAATATTAACACAGGTTTTCCTTTCATAGATCTTATCTCAACCCATTGTTTCTTCTGTGTTATCTTCCAATCAGGTTTTGGGAATGATTGCATATAACTCGCAAATGATTCCTTGCCATCTTTATCGCCATAAAAAAATACCTGTTCAATAATTCTACCGGTATCATCTGCCAGCTTAGTATAATCCACTGTGTACACCGGGGGAATTCCAATTTCTTTTGTAAGGTCAATATGATTTGTTGAATCACCGGAAAGAAAGATCATCTTTAAAACATTATATATTTTTTGGCCGCGGGGATTATTATTTTGCACGCAACGCTGTTCATTATCTGAAACATATTTTAACATAGACTTGAGAAGCGTAGGATTTTTTATACTTCCGTAAGAATCTGCAACATCTACAGCATCTTCTAATGACGGGGAGCTTTCTAAATTGGCAACAAAAGCTTTCATTAAAATTTCAGAAGTAGTTCTCATAGTTCGTAAAAATGTATCCAGCTTATTGTACCCGGCAGCCATTTTTATAAACTTTTTAAAATGATCAAAATTTACTGACATAAGCAATGAATCCCCATGGGGTATAGTACCCATTCGCTTGATCATAAAGTCAAAAGCATTTTTGTAGCTCGATGTAAAAATTTCATTTTCAGTTAAAACCATCATATAGTACAGGTCTTGCGCATCAAGCGGCGCAAGGGCTTTAAACCGCACAGCAGGGTTGCTTATTTCGTGCAGATCATTAATGGGAGTAACAAAATGCCGGAGGGCTCTGCTTTGCAACATATCAGTCAATCCGTTTATACCAAGCATTGCCACAGGAGTATCCCTATGAAGCAGCCGGTTATAATAATCTATCTCTGTTCTTACCAATAATTTATAATACCCTACACTGTCATATTTTGTACTGTCTGTGCCAACAAATTTTGAAATACTTTCAATTGTTTGCTTTCCGCTTATAAGATCATCTAAAAAAGGAAAATAAAATAATGCATCCTTTCTTGTACTTAACTTCGCAATTGTTTTTATGCGATTATCAGGATTTCTTTTTATCAATTTACCCTGCGGGCTATTGGCAGCCTGCGCATAAGAATATATTTGAACCGGACTACGATTGTATGCAACAAGTATCAACTCATCCGCGAAGGGTTCATCTATATAAGGTCCTATGCTTAATAAAATTTTATCAGGATGCAGATTGACATATTTTAAAAATAAAAATTTACGACTTTCTTTATAACCACTATTGTCTTTAAAAATTTCGGAATTAATATTACCTACTTCATAGGGAGCCTGGTTAATATATGGTGCCATACTTTCGCCCCTGATATTAGCTTTTAATATCACAGAAAAATTATCAACCAATGCTGGTGCAAGGGTGGGTGAAATCTTATGTGATTTCCAGCTATTATTAAAATTTTTAACCAGAGATTCTATAAACTTCAGGTATCTTACTTTATCATTATTGGTAGGTAAAGCAGTATTTTTTTCTACACCGCTCTTCAGGTTATTTACTTTTCTTAATAAGGCATCCGTAACCTGCAGGTTTATTTCTTCTACATCAGATACTTTAATAAAACCATCTAATTTGCCATCTATCTTGTCAGCTCTATTTTGTTCTTTAATAATATTATCATGAAAAACTCTCCTGTTTAAAGGGATAGTATCATTATAAGCAAAAGAAAATACCGGGATTAAAAAAAGGAGAAATATAAATGAGTAAAAAATGCTTTTCATAATTAGAATGATATACTACGCAAAAATAGTTCCATTGAACTAAACTCCACCCTAACAGACACATATAACCTATCAAACGCTTCCCAACAGCACCATATTCTATGGTATTAACCTTTTTTTAAGAAGGATCTACTTCTCATGATTACTCAATTCAATGCAGGCAGCGGAAGATCTCTTTTTACCATATTATCCCTGTTAGCCATTTCCCAGGCGGTTAAAAAGATAAGCCGTACTCTTTTTTCCATCAGGCTAAAATTAATTTTATCAACTGTATCTGTGGGGCGGTGATAATCCGGACGTAACATTCCATCATAATAAAATATTATGGGCACACCTTTTTTTGCAAAATTGTAATGATCGCTCCTATAATAAATCATTTGCCTGTCATTTGGATCATTGTATTTGTAATCAAGTTCCATGTTTGTATATTTTTTATTTATGCCTTCACTAATAGTTTTTAGCTCAGAACTTAATTTATCATCACCAACCACGTATACATAGTTTGTGCTATCGCCAACCTTTCTGTCAGGGTCAATTCTTCCAACCATATCGGCATTTAAATTAACCGAGGTTTTCTCCAAAGAAAATAACGGATGATCAGAATAATATTCAGAGCCCCATAAACCTTTTTCCTCACCACTAACCGTCATAAAAACAACTGTTCTTCTGGGTCCATGTCCTTCGGATTTAGCTTTGGCAAAAACCTGTGCCATTTCTATTATACTAGCCGTACCACTAGCGTCATCATCTGCTCCATAGTAAATTACTGTATCCCGCTTACCAAGATGATCATAATGCCCGGTTAAAAACACATATTCATCCTTTTTATCAGTGCCTTCAATATATCCAATAACGTTAGAGGATGAGAATGGAATTTGTTCCTTTTTATATTCAAATTTTGTTTTTCTCTTTAATGTAATGTTGTATGTATTCAGAGGGTCACCTGCTTTTACTTTTGCCGCTATTTCATTATACAATTGTTCGCCAAAAATATTTACGGCAACTTTATTTACTATATCTGCATAAGTAACTCTTTCGGTTTGCCTGGTAACAGGTCTGGGGAAATAGAGGTTTGTTCTCCGTGTATTTTCAAAAGTTATTCGTGAAATTGAATCAATAACCGGATTTATTATTATAGCAGCTATTGCGCCTTTTTGTTTCGCCAGCAGTGTTTTTCTATTTGTATTCCATTGAGTATTTCTGCCTGGCACCCTGGGCAAAGCTTTACCATTAATTTTTGGCTCCCCGGAAAAAAAAACAACGACCTTCCCTTTTACATTTTTTGCGCCATAATCGTCATAATTTTTATCATCAATTCCATATCCAATAAAAATTATTTCTTTTGCTTTTATATCTTGTTTTAGTAAAGTACCTGGCGCTACTATATAGTCTTTACCAAGCTCATATTTATTTTTACCAACTTTTAATGAAGAATTTAATAATGTGTCTTTATATAATGGATATGATTGCTGGTAACTACTGAGTTGAAAGGGCTGTTTTAATCCTATTTGCTTAAATTGACTTTCAATATATGCTGCCGCTTTTTTTTGACCAGGCATTGCAGTTTCTCTGCCTTCCATATCTGCGCTAGCTATAATGGATAAATGTTTTTTAAGATCCGATGCCGTAATACCCGAAGCATATTTTTGTGCCTCATCCTGTTGTGCATACAACGCAATAGGCAATAAGGCATACACAACCAATACTATTATATTCTTCACTTTATAGTTTTATGTGATTAAATGCAGGCAATTTTTTCAACCCGCTTTTCATGCCGCCCCCCCTCAAATTCGGTATGCATAAATATTTCCAGCATTTTTTCTACATCACCTTCTCTTACAAAACGGGAGGGGATGCAAATTATATTAGCATCATTGTGTTTTCTTGCAAGCTCTGCCAGCTCCTCACCCCAACAGATTGCTGCTCTTATATGCTGATGTTTATTGGCAGTAATAGCAACTCCGTTCCCGCTTCCGCAAAGCAAGATGCCAAAGGCAACTTCTTTACTTTCAACCGAACTTGCGACAGGGTGTGCAAAATCAGGGTAATCTACAGAGTTAATGGAATACGTTCCAAAGTCTTTATACTCCAATCCTTTCCCTTCTAAAAAAGAAATAATGTCTTCTTTGTATTCGAACCCTGCATGATCGCAACCGATCGCAATTGGCTTAGATAAGTTAAATGGTGACATGGCTAACAAATTTTAGTAGTGTAAAGTTAGAGATAAAAAGCAGGATGAGATGGTTAAAAGATACTGCATTATCCATTTTTTTAACTAGGGTCGAAAAGACCGATTGTAGGTGGCATAATAATGATGACATAACACTATATAATTGTGAGGGGAGATACAGAGGAAGAGAATATTTTATCAAGATTACCCTGTTCATCAACAAGATATTTGCAAAAGTTCCATGTGGGCTCATCAGTGTTCCACCCGTTTTTTGCAGCATCACAAAGCCATTGGTAAACCGGTTGCTTTACTAAACCCTTTACATGATCCTTATGAAATAATTGAAACGTTACACCGAAATTTATTCTGCAAAATTCTCCAATCTCTTCGTCGCTTCCCGGTTCTTGGCCTCCAAAATCATTAGACGGAAATCCAAGTATGGTTATTTTATCCTGATGTAGCTGGTGCATTTTTTCAAGCTCTTTGTATTGAGGAGTAAAACCACATTTGCTCGCAAGATTTACAAGTAGTACCTTTTTATCTCTGAATTTTTCAAAACTTATCAAATCACCATTATTTGCTTTAGCCTCAAGCCCATAAAATGAAACAGGTGCTTTAATTATTTCTTTATTTGAGGTAATAGAAATACCCAAACCTGTATGCTTTGAAAACTGCATTCTTGCCCCGTAAATTTTTTTTAAGACTCTTTTAAAAATACCCATTTTTAAAAATAAGAAATCAAGGTAGATGAAAAAAAAGCACACTGGTGCGGAAATCCTAAAAGATTAAAATATCTTAAAGGTTTGTCCCTATTTCCAATCTTCGTTCGTCACTAATATGTAGTAAAATATTTTTCACAGTAAAACAAACGATCATGGACAAAAATTCAAATTCGCTCAATTGGTTCGAAGTTCCTGCTGTAAAGCAGTTCGTTGGATGAAGCTGTTGAAATCTCAAGAGGCTTCCCATCCTTGAATTTGAAAACGGCATAGTTGAAATAAGAGAAATAGAGGAATTAAAAATATAATTGCTTAACTTTTATAAAAAAAATTCTATGGCAAAAGGCAAAGGCACCAAGGAAAGTCCCTGGGAACTAAAAACCCCTCCCGGTTCATCAGAATACATTATGTATAAAGATGACAGCGCTGACCCCGCCATTCTTGTTTGCAAAGTTGGTAGTACTACATTGCATTACCAGTGGCGGGCAATTGATGACCTGCATGCGATGCTGAAAAAGCATGGCGACTGGATAGAGCTTGGCAGCGCTGATGAACAAAAGCCTGCAAAAGAAGGAACGGTTGAAGCATGGGGCCGTTCTGAAAAAAATCCTGTAAAGGGATGGTATGGATTGAAGAAAGGTTTTCGTGGCAGGTTTGGAATGTATGTTCCTCCGCTGATGGAAGCCCTTGGACTTGCAGAACTTGAACATAATCCAAAAAATAACCGGATAAAAGCGCTGTAATTTTTATATTAGTGAAAATTATTCGGTGAATGGATAAAAAATCTATTTTATAACCCATTTAAACAATTTCAGCTTTCCTTTAAGTGGCGGATATTTAATAGAAGGATCGAACCAATTGGGAGTATTCATTACAGGTTTAAGACGTGTAAAAGTATCGAAAGTATATTTGCCGTGATATGCTCCAATACCACTATTGCCCACGCCGCCAAATGGTAAATAATGGTTGGTAAAATGCCAGTCAGCATTGTTTATACAACCGCCGCCAAACGGAATTTTTTCTATCCATTGCTCTTCGGTTTTCTTATTGGTAGTGAATAAGTATAACGCAAGCGGGCCAGCATTTCGCTGAACAATGTTCATGGCTTCTTCAATTGTACTAAATGTAATTACCGGCAACAGTGGGCCAAATATTTCTTCTGTCATTAATGTTGAATCAAGAGAAACATCATCTAACACAGTAGGTGCAATAAATAATTTTTCTTTGTTGTGTTCACCCCCTGTTACAATATTGCCTTTATCAAGATAGCTCACCAGTTTATCAAATCTTTTTTCGTTTATGATCTTTCCATAATTATAATTTGATGAGGCATCGGCGCTATAAAATTTCGTGATAGTTTCTTTCAGCTTTTCTATAAATTTTTCTTTCACATCATTATGCACCAATACATAATCAGGAGCAATACACGTTTGCCCGGTGTTAACAAACTTACCAAAAGCTATTCGCTTTGCCGCAACAGTAATATCAGCATCAGCATGAATGATGGCGGGGCTTTTACCTCCGAGCTCCAAAGTAACCGGCACCAACTTTTCGGCAGCCATCTGGTAAATAATTTTTCCTACGGGAATGCTGCCTGTATAGAACACATGATCAAAACGGAAATTCTTCATCATGGCAGGAACAACTTCTGACCCATCACCCTGAACATATAAAACAAATTCGGGCGGAAATACTTCAGCAATAA
>MWVX01000422.1_pt1 | contig 13186 bp, 14 predicted proteins | sample 1047311 | NCBI WGS metagenome assembly MWVX01 (sample SAMN06349984, study PRJNA376086) | soil metagenome | isolation source: MtG-4 sample Antarctic (ecotone) soil | place: Antarctica | collected 2015-01-13 | reverse complement strand
TTATTTTCTGCGTACCAATCTTAATGTTCAGGGCGAAGTAGTCGTATGGAATATTTACAACACCATCAGAGAAATCGAAAACACTTTCAGAACCCTGAAAACCGACCTTGACCTGCGTCCCATTTATCACAAAAATGATGATGCCACCATGGCGCATTTACATTTAGGATTACTGGCCTACTGGCTGGTCAATACAGTTAGGTATCAATTAAAAAATCACGGCATCAATAATGTTTGGTCAGAAATAGTACGCATTGGCAATACTCAAAAAGTAGTAACCTCCGCAGGCACAAATACCTACAATAAAACAATCACTACCAGGCGATGTTCTCAGCCCAATGAAAAACTAACCAACATATACAATATCTTAAAATTAAAGCACCAGCCCTTCACCAAAAGAAAATCTGTAGTACACAAACTGGAACATAAAAAAGATGAAACCCAACAACAACGCCTATTACAGTCCGGTTAGCTGCAATCTGGGCTAAAACCTCTTATTTTTTCCAGAACTTCCTGTTTGATTTCGTGGGGTGGTATCCCTGAATATTTCCTATGATATTGTGCAAATAAGCTTGTTAAAATATCATAAGCTACTACAGTTCCAAGGCTATGTCCTATTACAATAATTTTACTATATTTAAAAACTCCATCTTCCTTTTTTGCTTCGTGTAAATTCTTAATTAACTCAATACCGTTTTTTCTTATTTTTTCGCGTGTAGCTATATTATGAGGTGATGGAACCGTATATTTTATAACGTCTCCTAAACTATTGTTTATCCTGCCCACCACAGTACCGGAAATAATCTTTGCTGTAAGCTTAAAAAGAATAAATAAAACGGTTCCAATGAATGTAAAACTTACCCTATTATTATAATCATCAAGAATCTTATATCCTAAAAAACCTAAACCACCTATTAGCAATAATAGGCAGATAACAATAAAACGTATTGATTTTATATGAGGCTTTAAACGTTCAGATGGTCTTTTTAAAAAGAGAAGTTTTGCGGACCACTTTAGTATCTCAACAATGCCTGGTTCATCTATAAAATGTGCCCAATAATATTCAAAAAAGTCATAAGGACCGCTATTAAAACTTAACCTTCTCGTTTCTTTCTCTTCGGTTATACGATTTGGACTACTATAAAGAGTTGATGATTCAGGTTTTATGGCATCTACAAAACCCCGTAAATGTATCCATAGGAAATTGATTACCCATACCATGAACGATAACTACTGCAATTCGGCCAGTTTTAGTTGACATAAATTATTTGTTATTTACATATTATATGCCCGCACATTCTTCTGCTATCAGGCAAAGTTTTAAGTAATTTATGTATTAATTAGAATAAGCGAAAGAATAGAGAGGAAAACAGATATTAATAAGAAATTCGCAACAAGGAACTTCTGTTTTTTTCTTCAAAAACTTGTTGGCTTTCTATGGTTATTCCAATTGTGCATAAAAAGAGGTAAATAAAAGATTGGTTTATGAAGTATGTATTATTGTGTATTCTAAATGGTTATTAAGATTAAATAAAGTACTCAATTTTCGAGTTTAAATGAATTAAAATGAAAAAGCTGCCATTGATCCTTCTCATTTTTTGTTTGTTCACTTCTTTCATAAGACCACAAATTACGTGGGTTGCTATTGGTGATTCAATCACTTACTTAAATGATCATGCAGATGAAACAGGCAACCGGGTAACCAAAGGCTATATGACAAGGGTGAAAGACAAGCTTCCTTTTATTACCTATATTAACCAGGGGCATAACGGGTGGACATCAGGAGGCATTGCTGAAAATATTGAAAAGCTGGGATTAGCTCAAGCGGATGTGTATTCTGTTTTCCTTGGTACTAATGACTGGTGGCAGGGCAGGCCTTTAGGCAGTTTCAGCGATTATAAAAACAACACAGGTAATAACACAGTTTATGGTTCTTACCGTATTATTATAAATAAGCTTCGAAGTCTTGATCCGAAAGCAAAAATTATTCTTATAACTCCTATGCAACGTTCAGATTTTGTTTACATAAATAACAAGAAGAACAACGCCTGGGGTTCATATAAAGAGAAGAATGGGCAATCACTTCAACATTTTGCTGCAGCAATTGATGCAATAGGAAAATATGAGCACTTTGATGTAATTGACCTCTTTAATAAAAGCGGCATGACACAAAAAAACCTTGTTAAGTATAAACGATTGAAGGATCCCAAAACAGGTGCTTATAATAACTATCGTTATCCCGCATTAATTAATGTTCCTTTCAACCCTGAAACAGACGAATATCCCTACCCCCCTGAAGCAATCAATATGACCTATGATGGTCTCCATCCGTCGGACAAGGGATATGAAGTTATTGCTGAAATGCTGGTGAAGATCTTGAAAAGGTACTGATGCCCCGGCATTGGTGAGTGAAATTAATCGCCAACTCATTGGGGCTGGCAATTAAATTGATTATGAAAACACATTATCAGTTTAAGAAATAAAACAACTATCCTTTTCCCAATTAATTAAGCTATTTGTATGGAATATGTTCAATTTGGAAATACCGGGCTGAAAGTATCACGTATTTGCCTGGGTTGTATGACTTATGGAACATCGACTGAACGCTGGCCATGGGCCTTGAATGAAGAGCAAAGCCGGCCCTTTATTAAAAAGGCGCTTGATTTAGGTATCAATTTTTTCGACACTGCCGATGTTTATTCAAACGGGTTAAGCGAAGAGGTTACCGGCAGGGCGCTTAAAGACTTCACCAAACGTGAACAGGTAGTAATAGCAACTAAGGTTCATGGGCCAATGGGGCCGGGACCAAATGAGAGAGGGCTATCGCGCAAACATATTATGGAGGCTATTGATGCAAGCCTTAAACGTCTTGGTACAGACTACGTTGATCTTTACCAGATACACCGGTGGGATTATGAAACTCCAATTGAAGAGACAATGGAAGCATTACACGATATAGTTAAAATGGGTAAAGCACGATATATAGGTGCATCGAGTATGCATGCATGGCAGTTCGCACAGGCATTGTATACTGCCGACCTGCATAGCTGGACGCGTTTTATAAGTATGCAACCGCAGTACAACCTTGTTTACCGTGAGGAAGAGCGTGAGATGCTGCCGTTATGCAAAGACCAAAAGATTGCAGTTATTCCATGGTCGCCCCTGGCAAGGGGATTACTTACAGGTAAGCGCACAAGGGGTGGTGACGAAACCGAACGTGCCCGAACAGATGCTTTTGGTAAATCCATCTATAACCGGGATGACGACTTCAATATCTCAAATCTTGTAAACGAAATGGCAGAGCAAAAAGGTGTACCTAATGCGCAGATAGCATTAGCATGGCTGTTCTCAAAGTCTATTGTTACAGCACCAATAATAGGGGCAAGCAAGCCAGGGCATTTGGAAGATGCAGCAGGTGCGCTTTCAATTAAGTTAACCGGAGACGATATCAAAAAACTTGAAGAACCTTATCAGCCTCATCCTGTTATCGGACATTCCTGATAAGCAGGTCACCCCTTTCTTATGATAAAAAAATTTCTGGTTTTAGTAATCTTTGAAGTAGGCTTATACCAGCACTTGTATAGTTACAACCTGTAAAGCAACCGGGAAATCAAAAGATATTTTATATCAACGTCTAACATTTCGAGCCCTGCCTTTTGTATTGTTGAAGAACCTGCATCATCACTATCAATTGCCACTTTTGCCTCAGAAATTTCCGATCCTTGCACATCTTTATTTTTTTTCATACTAAGGGCCTGTTGTACTTCTCCAATTTCTTTCTCCCTATTTTTACTCCCGTCTTTTAGTTCGCCTTTATTCTTTAAAATAACAGAGAGGTTTCCCAGCGAAGCCGGCAACGAATCTATAACAACCACAGCTCCGTCAACTACCAGGTTATTGAAAGCAGGGAGGGTTACAAGTATTGCCGTGGGACTATAATCGTTTCTTTCGTTTTGATTTATTATCCCCTTCTCTGCTATGTACTTTATGAACAAGGTATCGTTACTTGTAAAAACCATTACACTGTCTTCTTTTGTCTGCTGATAGTATTTGTAGTTCATATTGTCTGACAGCTTAAGGTGGCAGGTAAGAAAGTGAGGTGAGGGAGCAACAACTTTTACAACTTTATATGCGGCAAAAGAACCGGAACGCATATTACCACCCTTTTTATTTTCATTTTTTACAACTTTGTATTCACCTCTTTTCATTTTACTTCTTAAGGAAGTGGCAAGTAAAAAAGGAACAGTGAAAATGATAACCAGTAAAGCGAGTAATATTTTATTGCTTGTTTTCATAATTAAGGTGTTAGTTGTTGAAAGCGGTGTATTGCCTTTTAAATTTTTCAAACCTTGTTGCCAGGTCTTCCGGTCCCAATCCCAGCATATTCATAGTTCGGAACACCGTCGGCAACTCTTTTTCCAGAAACTCTGTTTTTCTATAGGCAACAGCACTTTTATATGCAAGAGGAGTTATAAAATAACCAATGCCTCTTTTATCACTAATGATTTCCTGTTGCTTTAAAAATTCGTAGGTACGCATTACAGTATTAGGGTTTACTTCCAGTTGTATAGCCAGTTCTCTTACACTAGGCACTTTATCTTCAGCTTTCCATTCTTTAAGCAAAACCTTTTCACATATATAGTCTGCTATCTGCAGATATATTGCCTGCCCGTTATTATTAAATTGCATAGTTCCCTTGTTTGTGATTGAACAATAATTTCCTTTCAAATACTTTCTATATCTCCTTCTCCTTTAGCCTGAACCATGTTACGATCCAAAACAAAGGAGCCCATGCAAATTGCACCGTGTACTTAAGTATGTTCGCTAAGGTTGGGGAAATTGAATAAAGGAAATAGGCATCTTTCGTTGCAACATCATTTTTTTTAAGTGAAACCAAATTCCATCCCCCCGGCCCTAATATGTTATCATGAACCTGGCTTAAGTAATACACAAAAACAAAAATTAAAAAAGCTCCTGCTACAGTAGTAACAATAAAAGAATAGCGTGAGAAGTAAACAGAACCTAACAGGTAAAGAGACTGAACAGCAAAATAGCCATAAATTAAATATTTAATTACTTCACCAAAGCCTTGCTTGAAATCATTCATCTCTATATAAGAAGTACCCGGATGTTTCTTAATGTATTCAGCTAAAAATGCAACTCCCATTGATTTAACTATATAATAGCAAACGCAATAGACTATAGTAAATAAAACCGTAGAATAAAAATAGTACAGATAAGCTTTTCCAGGTGGGTAGCAGGTACACTTAACCAATAAATTCCCTTGTCTTTACTGCCTAGCATATTAAAAGACATGCCGGCAAACACAGTTCCTGCTATAAATAACCCAAAAATAAAGATGATATAAGTTTGTTCTTCATGATAGTTTGGACCAGCCGCTACGAACCAAAACGCAAAAACCAGTGATAGTAGCCCGAATAAAGCAAGAATAGAAAAAATATATAGCCTCGAGTTTTCAAAAAGTTGCTTGGTTATCAGTTTACCAAGTCTTGTTAAGCTAAGGGTTGAAGACATAAAAGATATCTTTTGTTCGTTTTGATTAATATTTTAATTGCTCAGCATATTGTTTTTTAAATACATCTCTTACTCCATCGCCGTTTGTAACTACTGCCTTATACAGTAGCTCCAGGTCAAGCTTTGTATCTTCTCCCTCAGGGTTAGCACAAACAACCGCATTGCCTTGCAACGATGGTTCTTTGAATAAGGCGTCTCTTACCTCTTCAATATCAAACGATATTTTAAACTGTAATTGCCTGTTGATTGTATCAATAGTCTCGTCAAACAAAATCTGCCCTTCATCAATAATAGTTATACGATCGATAAGGCTTTCAAGGTCTTTAACCTGGTGTGTACTTATCACAATACATTTCTCATCGTTTACTGCCCCGGCAATCACTTTTCTAAACTTGCTTTTACTCATAATATCTAAACCATTCGTTGGTTCATCCATTAATAATAAAGCTGTATTACACGCCAATCCAAAGCTGATCAGTACCTTTTTCTTTTGGCCATAGCTCATGTTTTGCAAGGTATTTTCCTGTGGTATGTCAAACTCCTTTAAGTATTGCCTGAATTGCTCATTACTAAAATTGGGATAGAAGGGTGCGTTCAGCTTTACAAATTTTTCAACCGATACATCGGGGAGGTAAAACTCTTCGGCAACCATAAAAACACTTTGCAAAAAAGCCGGTTGTCTTTTGCCCGGAACAAAACCCATCACATTAATAGTTCCTTCACCCGGAAATAAAAGCCCTGCAATACATCTTAGTAAGGTAGATTTTCCTGTACCGTTTTTTCCTAAAAGACCATAAATGTGTCCAGCCTGCAAGCCAAGGCTTAAACCATTAAAAACTTTCCTCTTTTTATAGCCGAAATGCAGGTTCTTAATATTAATCATAAACTCCATTTTAGTGTACTACTTTATTAGTACACTACAAATGTATAAATAGTTTTAAATAATCAAAATGTTTTTTTATAAAAAGAGAGATATTATTTTTTCGTGCGCTGTACTTAGTGAAGCGGCATTTATGCGGGATGAGGTTTGTAAGTTTGAAAGGAAAAGTGGCGGAAGGGTCTGGAGCATGTTCTGTTTAAGTAACTTCTTGTAAGAAGCCAGATATTAGAAACAGACTAAGTAACTAATGTTGATGAAGGAGGATAAGGACATTAGTGAAGAACCAACCACATTTTTAGTGAAAGTAGTACGGAGAGTAGTTAGCAAAGGATAACGGGGCGACCCATTTTTTTATTATACCAATACTAATTAAAAACCGGCATCTCTTTATTGTCCATATATTTTCTTACGCCCAGTCCCATATTTTGCTCCATAAAAGCTATCCACGTTTCGTCATCTATATTTACAGAATTTGTCCAGTCTTCATCCGTTGTAGAAGATCTCCATGACAGTAAAGGAACGGCATCTGGCCCGGCCGGAGTGCGCAGGCTATTTGTTCTGCCTGCTAGTATATCATTAATCACATTCGCCACCTCTGCTGGCTGCACGTGATTTTCAAGGGATGCTGCAAACAGCGACATGAATCTTTTAAAATTAGGGTAGAGGATTTTCTCAGGGTATGGATTTGCCTTTTTAAAAATAGGTGTTTCAATAACGCCTGGCTGTACTATTGCAACATGTATATTAAATGGCACAAGCTCCTGTGCTAAAGCCTCACTAAACGCTTCAACGGCCGCCTTGGATGCACAGTAGGCACTATGAAAATTAGAATAAATTTTACCTGCAACTGAAGACACATTTATGATAGAGCCACTTCTTCTTGCACGCATGGCAGGTAAAACTGCTTTAATGCAACGAACCGTTCCAAAATAGTTCGTATCTATATCCCTTTCAAAAAGTTCCATGGATAACTCCTCAACAGAACCAAAAGAACCAACTCCGGCATTATTAATTAATACATCAATCCTACCTTCTTTTGCGGTAACAGCATTTACCGCATTATTTACTGATGCGTCTTCTAATACGTCCATCTTTAAAATGGTAATTGGCAAACTCTCCCTTTCTGCAAGCTCTTTTAACCCTGGTGAATGTTCAGGGTTACGCATGGTGGCATAGACAGTGTTGCCATTCCTCGCAAGTGTTTCAGCAGTAGCATAACCAATGCCTGAACTGCTACCTGAAATTAATATGACCGGCATAATTGTTTGAGTTTAGAGGTTGATATTAATATAAAATTCAGAATAATGCAAGCCTACCACCAAAATTTAATCGTTTTGGAGATTGCTTAGCATACTGTTTAGCCCTTGATAGTTCTTCCTGCAAAAATTGATGAAGATAATACCCCTTAGTAGGCCGACTTGCAAGTAAGACCCTACTAAACGCAAAACCTATATTTAGAAAAAAGGTCGTCGCTCAGTATTACTATAATTTAAGAAGTTGTAGAATTAATAACCCATAACATTAAAGAGGATAATTATTATGTTTAAAGCTCTTCAATCAACACTATCGACGTTATAAACAAAAGATAGTGGAACGATTTTCTAACAGTATTTTCCTTTTAAATCAAAAACTATTTCCATGGAGTTCATTAAAACAACAGATTCTACAACCGGAGAAGAAGTACAATTATCGTTTAAAGATTATGGAAAGGGCCGTCCGGTTGTGCTGATACATGGCTGGCCCCTGAGTAAAGAAATGTGGGAGTACCAGATAGAAGATTTGGTGAACGCGGGTTTACGTGTAATAAAATACGACCGACGTGGATTTGGTAAGTCTTCCAAACCCTGGAATGGTTACGACTATGATACCCTTACCTCCGATCTAAATGACATTATGGAAGAGCTTGACCTTAAAGATGCAGTGTTGGTAGGTTTTTCTATGGGGGGTGGAGAAGCAGTGCGTTACCTGAGCAAATACGGAAGCGCAAGAGTATCAAAATTAGTGTTGGTAAGTGCGGTTACGCCTTATCTAAAAAATACTAACAACAATCCTGAAGGTGTACCGGATGAAGTGTTTGAGGAAATGATGAATAAAATGAAAAAGGATCGTATTGCTTTCCTTGATGATTTTGGTAAAACCTTTTTTGGTGTTAATCTCCTTAAACATCCGGTTAGTTCACCTTTACTCGACTATTACCGCATGCTTGCTTCTGTAGCAGCACCCAGAGCTACGCAACAATGTGCTTTGTCTTTTGCTGCAACCGATTTTAGAAAAGATGTAGAATCTATAACGGTTCCTACGCTTATCATACATGGGGAAGACGATCAAACCGTTCCTATAAAAGCCAGCAGCGACCGGACAGCCCGCATGTTACGTAATGCACAATACAAAATTTATGAAGGCGCACCTCATGGTCTGTTCTATACTCATAGGGAGAAGTTGAATGAAGACCTCATTAGTTTTTGTACAGAAAATGAGTAAGAAGTAAATGCTAGTGTTTAAGGTTGTAATAAGAGTGGCAAAGCTTACCGCTATTATTATCAGCTCTACCTCTCATTAGTTTGTAAACAGATCCTCTTTCTCCAGCACCTGGAAATACTTCTTCGTATCGTACATCTCCAGCCGATAATGGAGTTGACTTACATGCCGCGTTGTTTTATACAAAGCTTAAAAACAATTTTTTTTGCCACGGTAAAAATGATAGAAAATGTGGGGCCTGCTGTTATGACCATTTACTTACAATACTTTACTCCTCTCTTGCATTTCATACAGAGTAAGTTTTATATGCGCGGGAAAGTATGGCATTATCAACTTCAAAGTTTAACGATAAATAACACACGAATATGACGGAATCAGTCTAACAAGCAAACCAGCACAAACGTCTATTTTTGAAAACAATAAATACGGAGAAGTAAGGGGGCCACACGAACCTTGAACAGGCAAAAGTACCACGCAGCAAACGGGCCGTTTATTATTCAATTTGTCAAAATGCTAATTGTTTTTATTTATTTGATTTCATTGCTTTAATTACTTTTAGTGATTTGTCATTTAAGAACTTTTTGTATTCTGCTGTGTTACAACTATACAAGGCGACTTTTCCTTCTTTGTTACTATGAACGCCCCAACCATATCGTTTTGTTAATGGTGAAGCCCTGAAACAGGGTTGTCCTTTTGAAAAAAATTGTTCCCTTGCTTCTTCAAGTTTGCTTTTATCCAGGTTGCTGCGTTTTGCATGAACCAGAAAAAAGACATCATCAGAAGTAAACTGGTATGGGTTTTTGCTCACAACTTCATATTGCATGTACGCAACAGTTTTAGCTTCTCCTTTCAATGGTGGTATTTCTCCACTCGTTGCAGGACAATCATCTGAAACTTCAATAAAAGTATCGTGGTAGTTTGTTGTAAAGACTTTCATTTTATCTTTTGTCTTTTAATGTTGGTATTTGCCTTCTGGCTAATGTTTTATAAGCAAATGAGTTGCCGCCCTAATTCATCCGTCTTAATATCAAACTTATGAATTCGCTTTTTCATTTCCTGCTCTTTCCTTTACGCTTTTAATTTAAGACTTCATAGTCATGCTCATTATTGTTTGGCTACTTTTTTACCACCATCCTCCAGATTATTACTGCAAGCTTGCTGACTGTTACACCTGGTTGTTGAAGTGTTCCCTGGTACCTCCAACTAAGGATAAAGGTTGTTGCTACAACAACTTGCTTTGCAAAAGCCACAAAACGGAAATCATGAATACAGCATGTTGCAGTATAAACTCTAGCAATGTATTTGAAGCCGTTTACAAAGGCAGGAGTTTAAGAAGCACTTATCGTAAGCTCAAGGGTGATCTTTTAGAAGAACTTGTAACAATATATCGTTTTTGATGGCCAATGTCTCAAGAGCGGCTGTTTCTCTTTACCTATTTTTCAAATACTGCTTCGTGCTCTTAGTTATTACATTTGCAAATTAAATATCTCCAATAATAGTATTCTGCACGTTGTGTAAATCGTATGGATTACCCAGCCCCGGGACAATGAAAAAGAAAGAATTCTGATTAAAAAAATAAAAATGGTGACACTAGTAAAAGGTAAGTTTTTTGGACAAACAAACGAAACAACCAGTTTAAACGGTGTTACATTAACTGACACAGAATACACACATGAAAAGGTCGATTGGCATTATCACGAAAACGCGTATTTCACATTAATACTGGAAGGAAAAGTGATAGAAGGAAATAAAAAAGAAATCTATCACTGCCCTCCGGGAACCCTATTGTTCCATAACTGGCAGGAAGCACATTACAATGTTAAGCCCAACGGCTTTACACGCGGTTTTCATATAGAAATAGAGCCGGCCTGGTTTAAAACACATGAAGTAGATTTAGACCTATCACAAGGAAGCATCAACTTGTCACATCCCAAAATTAAAATTCAGGCTTATACTATTTTTAAAGAGTCTAAAATAAACGATGACACCAGCCATTTGGCTATTCATTCTTTACTGATCGATGTCTTATCACGAATAGATACTAAACAAGAAAAGAGGCATCATAAAATACCGGACTGGGTCTTTATTTTAAGAGAAATTTTAAATGACAGCCTTTCAGAAAACCGGACGCTTACTTCTTTAGCAAAAACTGCAGGCATTCACCCCATGCACCTGTCAAGAGACTTTTCCAAATACTTCCATTGTAACCTTGGCGACTATATAAGGTCAATTAAAATTCAAAGAGCCCTCTCACTTTTATTAAATCGAAACCTTTCCCTTACTGATATTGCTTATGAATGCGGGTTTTCTGATCAAAGCCATTTTATTCGCTGCTTCAAGGCTATTAATCATTTAAAGCCCTCGCAACTCAGACGTATCCTGTTAAAGTAGCTCCATGTTAATTTCATTCTATTTCCCTTGTTTGCGGTACGATAGTTTTGAAGTGAACCAACAAAATGATTAGACATGATTAAATACGGACTGGCCCCGGCTATACTTCTTCTTGCCTGTTTACAATTGCCTGGACAGCAAAAGGAATTTGTAAAAGATTCCGGAATCACCTCCCCTATCCATAAAGCCCACATAGGTAAAATAATTTTTACTGCTAAAGACCTTTCCGCAGGCGCCTACACAGAAAAAGATTTTTTAAATTCTTACCGCTTTACTCCTAAAAGCAACTTGTATATGACTGTCTTCATGGGCCATTCTCTAACAAATTACCTTAACCCCTTAGCTCCGGGGTTAAGTGTTGAAGAACTTACGAAGCTGGGAAGCTATCATTTTTCCTTTTATGTGGATGATCATCTAATATACCAGAACAACTTACATCCGGCATCTCTCTATCCTGAACAAAAAAATGTGGAAACAGTAATAAGCAAACCTTTAACCGTGCACCCCTCTGCCGACTGGTGGAGTTCATATTTGTGGCTGAGGTTTATGAGTAATGGAGGGGATAGCGCCTTAACAGAAGGCAAACATCTATTTAAGATGGAAATCCGGCCTTACATAAAAAATCCTGAGTTGAAAATAGGAGAAGTGATTGCAACAGGCCATATACCATTAGATGTTCAAAAACCTAAAATTGATCCGGCAACGATTCAATTAAGCGAAGTAAAGCCTTATAGTGGTCTGTCAGTATCAAAAGAGGCCTTCGATAAGAATAAAATTAAAGCGTTAAAAGCGAAGGAAGGAGAAGATGTTTTTAAAAACATTACAAGTGTAGTGGTGTTAAAAAACAACAAAATATTGGTTGAGGAATACTTTAATAATGCAAATCGTAATACACTTCATGATGTTCGTTCTGTAGGAAAAACGTTTGCTTCCACAATGGCAGGGATTGCTATAAGTGAGGGCTTTCTTAAAAATGAAGATCAGACCTTGGGGGAGTTTTATGATCTGAAGAAATTTAAAAACTACTCACCCCTTAAAGAAAAGACAACGATTAAAGAGTTGCTTACGATGAGTTCTATTTTTGAAGGCAATGATAATAATGGCAACTCTGCAGGCAATGAAGAAAACATGTACCCAACTGCTGATTGGGTAAAGTTTACCCTCGATCTACCTATTGATACTGCTAATGCTAAAGGAGAATGGCACTATTTTACAGCTGGTGTTGTAGTGTTAGGCGATATTATACATAAATCAGTACCAGGCGGGCTTGAAAAATATGCAGAACAAAAACTTTTTGCCCCTTTAGGCATCACTAATTATAAATGGCAGTATACACCGCAGAAAGTAGCCAATACAGCAGGGGGAATACGCATGAATGCCCTCGATTTCGCCAAGTACGCTCAGCTATATAAAAACGAGGGAAAATGGAACGGAAAACAAATACTGCCAAAGAGCTGGGTAGATAAATCTTTTACGAAACATAAATCTATCCCACTCCGCGAAAAGGAGTATTATGGCTACCTGTTCTGGAATAAAACTTACAAGGTTAATGGAAAGGAATATGAAGCATTTTACTGCGCCGGTAACGGAGGCAACCACATTTATATTTTTAGGGAACTACCTGTTGTAGTGGTGATAACCGCTACAGCTTATAACAGACCTTATTCGCACTCACAGGTCCACACAATAATGGAAGATTATGTATTGCCTTCTATTTTACAATGAAAGTCACTGCTGAGAAAAGCAGGTATGGTAAAGAAACAAAAACAATAAACAGAAGTATAGTAACAATTGTAATTTCCCGACTTATAAAAAATCAGTTGCTTCAAAACCTATTCTTCAGCCCTTATTTCCTAATGCTGCTGTTAACGGCTATTATGTGAAGAGAACATTTTGAAATGG
>MWVX01000421.1_pt1 | contig 13188 bp, 7 predicted proteins | sample 1047311 | NCBI WGS metagenome assembly MWVX01 (sample SAMN06349984, study PRJNA376086) | soil metagenome | isolation source: MtG-4 sample Antarctic (ecotone) soil | place: Antarctica | collected 2015-01-13 | reverse complement strand
CAAGTTATTTTCGCTGTAAGCCGGGGCAGAAGCGCATCCTGGTTATCGATCACCACCTTCCGATGCCGGAGAAGGATTCCGGATCGCTCCGGATGTTTCAGATCCTAACAATCCTTCACACTCTCGGTCACCGCGTCACGTTTATTCCAGACGATCTCGCTGACACTTTGCCCTACTCCAGCGACCTCAGGAAGCGCGGCATCGAAGTTGTCTGCCACCCATATATTCAGAGTGTGCGCGAACATCTGCGGGAACACGGCGGCGAATACGATGTCGTCGTCCTCAGCCGGTGCGACTTCGCTCACAAGCATATTGCCGAAGTTCGGCTGCACGCCCCGAAGAGCTGGCTTGTCTTCGACACGGTTGACCTGCATTTCCTGCGCGACAGCCGGGAAGCCACGTTGACGCAGGATCCGGCAGTCCAACTCAGGGCGAAAGAGAAAAAGGAGCGGGAATATGCCCTCGTCAACCAAGCCGACCAGACGTGGGTCGTAAGCGATGTTGAGCAGAAGTTACTGCAGGAACAGTGGCCAGAAAGGAAGATCGAAGTCGTTACGAACATCGTCGAGGTGCGGGGTTCCGCGACGCCGTTCGCCTTGCGCCGCGATCTTCTTTTCATCGGCAGCTTTCAGCACACCCCGAATGCCGACGCCGTGATTTATTTCGTGCAGGAGATCTACCCTTTGCTGCGCGGTCGGCTTGGCCAGGCAAAGTTTTATGTCATTGGAGAGAAGGCGCCTCCTTCCGTCGTCGCATTGGCGAGCGAAAACGTGGTCGTTACCGGGTTGCAGCCCGACGTTGGCGTGTACTTCGACAGTGTCAAACTATCGGTCGCGCCACTGCGGTGGGGCGCCGGCGTTAAAGGAAAGATCAACCAGAGTATGAGTTTCGGAGTGCCGGTCGTAGCGACGCCGATAGCTGTGGAAGGAATGGCCCTCAAAGATCGGGAAGACGTGATGGTCGCGGACGAGCCGGCCGCATTCGCGCGCGCCCTCGTGGAAGTTTACGAATCCGAAGAACTCTGGAACCGCCTTTCGCAAAATTCGCTTAAAAAAACGAGGGCGCTTTACTCGGTGGATGCCGCCCGAGAACGACTGAAGCGCCTGTTCAGCGAGGAACATCCCGGTTTATCAGACGCAGCTTTCCCCCGAACGGAAACCCTCGGACGGATGATTTCCTGTCAGAGCGAGAATCTCAATGGCGCGCAATGAACCTCGGACCGGCAAATGGGGCTGCTGTCGGGAAAATCACCGCCACACCAAATCCGATCTCCTCTGAAGCAGTTCCCCGAACAACGATCGCTTGGGAAACAAGCGATCTCTCTGGAGGGGAAGTTTATGTCACCAGACCGGGAGAAGCTGAACAGCTCGTCTCGCGCGGCCAGAGCGGCTCCGTAGATGTTGACTGGATTCAACCCAGAGCAGCCTATCTCTTCAGGCTGTTCACCTCGTCTGAACCCCGGCAAGTCCTCGACGAAGTCACCGTCCGTCGGACCGAAGCCCTTCCCTTCGGGAAAATTACGGCGACCCCAAACCCGATACCTTTTGATGCACTCGCCCGAACGACAATCGCCTGGGAGACAAGCGATCTCTCTGGAGGGGAAGTTTGGGTAAGCAAATCGGAGGAGGATGAACAACTTGTCGGCGAGGGACCGAGCGGATCGGTCTATATCGACTGGATTCAACCCGGAGTGGCTCCCGTTTTCAGGCTGTTCACGTCCTCTGAACCCCGACGAGTCCTGGACGAAGTCATCGTCCGCCGGACCGACGTGCCCTGGGATGCAGTTCTTAATCATCTCGGCGCTGGAGCAATCTGGGATAAAGAGCAGGTGCAACACATAGGTCGTTTGGTCGCAAACATAATTCCGGCCTGTATCAACCATGCGGATTTTTCACAGCTGTTTCACCTGTGGGAAGAACATGGTTTTCACATCACTCCCGTTCATTTTTATCAACCCATCCCGGACACTCGTACGGTAGACGAGCAGGCAACCCCACGCGCCAGCAATCTTGTCGGAGTGAGTATGAACGATGCGGTTCAGTTGGATCTGCTACGAACCATATTTCCGCAATTCCAAGAGGAGTATCATCACATACCATCAGCGGGTTGCGGTCCGCGAGACGCCTTCAGTCTGGGCAACGACTTATTCGGTGGTACCGACGCACTCGTAGCTTATTGTATGGTCCGGCGCTATCAGCCGCAGCTCATCATTGAAGTGGGAAGCGGTTATTCCTCGCTGATTTTAGCTCAGGCGCTCGCGAGAAGCGCCGCGGGGTCGCTGATCTGTATTGAGCCCTTCCCCCCCGATTTCCTCGCCATCGACCTTCCGCATCTGAGTTCCCTCGTGCGCAGAAAAGTTGAGGAGGTAGAGTTAGATTTTTTCTCTCAACTGCAGGCCGGCGATATCCTGTTTATAGATAGTTCCCACACGGTGAAAATAGGTGGAGACGTCAACTACCTGTTTTTGGAGGTGATTCCTAGGTTGAATCCTGGTGTTATTGTCCACGTTCATGATATTTCGTTTCCATTCGACTATCGCAGCGACTGGGTGAAGAACGGACTACGTTTTTGGACCGAACAATATCTGCTCCAGGCTTTTCTTGCATTCAATTCGGACTTCGAAGTTCTGATCTGCAACAGCTATCTCGCTTCCAGATACCTTGAGGATCTCAAAGTCACGTTTCCGCGGTCTCCGTGGTGGGGTGGCGGAAGCTTCTGGATGCAGAGGAAAGCGCAGGGATAGAAAACGTGCGGAGAGGTGTTATTTGTTCGGGGGCAGCTGCAAGGGTTAACAGAGATGCTGACGCGCGATAGTGGTTACTCGGAAATTGAATACTCTTTCTGGGTTAGAGGCTAGAGAGAGCATGAGTGGTAAGCGGTTGCTCTTAAATCGGCGAATTGTTTAGGGTGAAGAGCGCTGACATTGGGTGAAACGAACCTAAGGACTTGAATATGGTACCTTATTCTAGCCTCAGATCAGTCGACGCAAAGACGGCTGGCGCACTCGAATGAGCGTCTGCCATGCTTCAGGCTTAATCCCGCCGTCGAGGAGTGGCAAGATCCTCGCCTGCGCCGTGGCTGTGGTTTATGCACACTTTGGCGCGTGTCATCATCCGAAAGATCCTTTCTCGGCTGATTCTGATGCCAGGCGAGATTCTCCATGGCTTGCCGCTTCTCCTAACCCGGTTCCTGCCGGCTTACCGAACGAGCCATTAGGAAAGACGCTTATTACTTGGAATTCAGGAGGCGCTGCAACAGCGCAAGTCTTTGTAAAAGTTAACCGTTCTGCGGAAGTCCGGCTGACGGAGGGGGAAAGCGGTTCGATTGAAGTTCCATGGATCGGATTCGACTCCCTCTACGAGTTCCGTCTCTATTCCGGGGGGCGCCGATCCCGTCTTCTCTCCCAGGTCAACGTGGTGCGGGACGAATGAGTAGCAAGGCGGTTGCTGGCGAGAACGAATGATGTTGCCCGGCATCGTGGGAAAAGCATTTAGTCCGGACTACACACAGATCCACGCATGCCTTTCTTTAATCTGATGGCGGAATGACCCGAGCCGAATAATGCGAAAGGAACTCTACGCTGAGATCTTCGTTATGGAGAAAGAGCACTGGTGGTTTGCTGCAAGGCATCAGATTGTTCTCGATCTGCTCCGGCGTTTTTTGCCGCCACAAACCGGTGAGCGGCAAAAGGTCGCAGACTTGGGTTGTGGCTGCGGAATGATGCTGCAGCGGCTGTCGCCCGACTACGATCCGATCGGTCTGGACGGGTCTCCTCACGCGGTCGACTTTTCCTCTCATCGCAACGTCGAGGCGAAACTAGGTTCCCTCCCGGACGATGTCCCGCTCGAGCGAGGTGTTTACGATGCCGTCCTGTTACTCGATGTCTTGGAGCATCTAAAATGCGACCATGCTTCCGTCGAGGTCGCGGCTAGTCTACTCAAGAGAGGCGGGATCCTAATCTGCACTGTGCCTGCTCACATGTGGCTCTGGAGCGAGCGCGACGCGCACCACCATCACTTTCGTCGTTACTCCAGGGGCCGGTTTTCGGCACTCTTTGCGCAGCCTTTGCTCCGGCTTGAATTGTTGAGCCATTTGAATGCCCTTCTCTTCGCGCCAGCCGCCGCTTGGCGAGTGTTCGCAGGCGCCTTCGAACGAAATGGCGTTACTGACCTGAAGCTCCCAAACCCAAGACTCAACTCCGCTCTCCGCAAAATCTTCGCCTTCGAACGCAAGATGTTGGGCAAGGTGCCGATGCCCTTCGGCCTAAGTTTTATAGCCATCGCTCGAAAACAGTGATTGCTGCAGGAGCGATAGTGATCCGCGAGAACGGTGATCCAAATCTCGCGAATTACGGATCATTTGGATCATCGGACCTGATCGACGCAGCCATCGTGAAACGACCTGCTAAAGTTGTCGCGGATTCATTTCCGGTGCCGGGCTGTAGGGGCGACGAACAGGCCAAGGCTTCTAGACAACAACTCAGAGCTGCAAGGACACGATTTCCTTTTTGATGTATTTGCATTCCGGGCGCCGCCGATCTCGCCTCCTTTGCAGTTGACGGCCCCTCCGGCTCTGAATGAGCTCTATTGAAGAACGAGTAGCTCAGCCGAAGATGGGGCGGGAGAAGCTTCTCGTTCTTCTATTCTACAGTCTGGTCACGGTGGCGATCAGCTACCCGGTCCTTCCTCATCTGCAGGATCGCGCGATTGGCGCTTCCGCGGAAGACAATCTTCATTTTGTCTGGGAACTGTGGTACGCGGCGCACGCTCTCTTCGATCTGCATAAGTCTCCCTTTTTCGATCCCGACGTCTACTATCCTTACGGGTTCAGCCTGATAAGAAATCAGGATCTTTCGCCCGCCACGGTCCTTCTGTTTGCGCCGTTGACGCGACTAATCGGCGAAGTGGCTGCTTTTAATGCGCTAATACTTGCATCGTTTGTCCTGACCGCGTTTGGCGCTTACCTCCTGGCCTTCGAGTTATGGGGCAGCCGGGAAGGGGCGCTTCTGGCTGGCCTGATCATCGGCTTTTGTCCGTACCGTTTCGCCCATGCAGGCGGACATTTATCGATCGCTTCCACGCAATGGATTTTGTTTTTCTTTCTTTACCTCGAGCGCCTGATTCGCCGACCCACAGCACGCAGCGCAATCTTGACCGGCACATTCTTTGCCCTTTCAGCACTGGTCACCTGGTACTATTTTTTCATGGTTCCTCTCGTAGCTCTCTTCTACATCGGCTTTCGTATTCCGTGGTGGAAAAATCTGCGAAGTATCCGTGAGATATTGAAATGCGGCGTTGTCTCAATAGCGGTCAGCCTTGTTTTCATTTTGCCGTTTCTTATTCCCTACTATCTCGCGACACAGGAAGGTGTCCTCGATTACCGAGGCCCCGCCGAATCGCAGACATTCGCTGCGGCAATTTCTGATTTCCTGATCCCCCCAACGCCGCATCCTTTGTGGGGTGCATGGGTTGCGGGTCATTGGCGCAAAGGCGCAAATGGCCTCTGGTTATCGGAGTGGCAGCTTTACCTGGGGCTGACCTCCATGGCCATCGCTTGTATCGGGACTTTCCACCCCCGGAGGGAGGTAGTTGTTCCGTTGATCGCGCTTTCGGTTGCAGCGTTTATCTTTTCTCTCGGTCCGAGCCTTTATTGGATACACCCCCCTCTTCTGAGCTCGGCGAGCAATGATGTTGCGCTCTCTCCTATTCCGATGCCGGGAAAATTTCTGCGGCAGTTACCGGGTTTTAATAACTTACGAGCTTGGGCGCGACTGGGATTTTTTGTGCAGGTCGGAGTCGGGTTGCTCGCGGCCGGGGGCCTAAGTCTGGTCACGACACGTCTGGACCTCGAGCTCGGCGCATGGAAAACGCGGGCCGTAATATTTCTGGTGTGCGGGCTGACCGCGCTTGATCTCGCTGAAAAGCCCTTCGGGACGTCGCCTGTGCAAGCACGCCCAGTCGACAACTGGCTGGCGCAACTGCCGGACAAGTTCTCCATTATGGAATATCCAGTGCCGAACCACGGCTACGGAGGGCGGGCTATCTACTCGACGCGATGGACAGGCAAGCGCATTGTTCTAGGAAGTGCACAAGCGCCGCCAAACATTTCCTCCTGGGGTATTCTTAGTCTTTTCCCGTCTCCTAAGACTCTGGATCTGTTGGCGAGCTGGGAGGTGAAATACGTGCTCGTCGATGAAGATCGCTACCGTTACGGATCTGAGTTTTGGGATTTGCTGCAAACTTGGGAGACTTTGGCGCCCGCCATTCGCGCGAATAGCAGGTTAAAAGAAGTTGCAACCTTTGATGGTGTCCACGTTTATCAGCTTCTCAGTGAAAAACATCCTCTCGCGGGGGAAGAGCTGCTTTCGAATCCAGGATTCGAGGAGACTGTCGACTCTCAGCGGCCAGACGGCTGGACCGTTAGCGGGCGACCTCTCTTAGATTCTTCCGAAAGGCAATCGCTCGCCGGCGCGCGAGCGGTTTGCGTAAGCGAAGGTGATTATTTCGCGTCAGAACCAGTGAAGGTGGAAGCTGGTCAGTGCTATAGACTTCGAATGGGCAGTCGTTCAGAGGGAAAGAACAGCAGCTCTCGGCTGCAACTTAACTGGTTTGACAAATTAGATCTGCCTCTCACTTCAACCCCGACAACCATTCGCGTGGTGGCACCAAACCCGAAGTGGCACACCGCGCAGCTCGAAGTGGTTGCGCCGGAAAATGCCGCTGCCTGCCGGGTCTACGCAGCAGCTCAGACTGGGCGGGTTTGGCTGGACGAATATTCCCTCCGAAAACTTGCTGACACTTGCCCGCCCGAAATGATAGCCGTCCCAAATCCAGTGCTGGTTGACGAAGACCATCATCGGACTGTCGTTACCTGGGAATCGCATCGGGCCCCGCAGAGCAAGATCTACCTGTCGATTGATGGCGGGAAAGAGGAGTTCTTTGCGGAGGGAGGAACTGGCGTACAACCTCTCGAGAACGTAAGTGTCGGTTCTCTTTATCAATTCAGACTTTACGACAGCCAGGATCGGCGGCCCATTCAGCTGTTGGATGTGATTGGCAGAAAAAGGGCACCACAATTGGCAGTGAACTGGCCCACGTCGACTGGCGGCGGGCCGGCGACTGTTACTTGGAGAACCTCGAATGGTCTGCCCGCCCGGATTTACGTTTCCCAGGACGGCGGCGCGGAGGTCTTGTTTGCGGAAGCGCCTGCGGGCGCAGAGACAGTCCGATGGATCATACCTGAGTCGAATTACGAGTTTCGGCTTTACACCGAAAAATCAAAGACGCGGCCGGCGGAGATCGTCACCGTCCCCGCAGTCCGTAAGTGAGACGGGGCAGCTGCCTGAAAGGCAATCGGCGAGGCTGCCAGGAAGCACCAGCCATCGCCCCTTCACAACGGTCAAAATAAGTGGCATGCAGAGCAAAAGGCTTTCTACGTGGTTCGGCCGGCTCGATCGCATTTGGCGGGAACCAGGGTTTCGAGCGCTTTGCGTTTACACCGGCGTCATCGTCCTGGCAACTGCCCCAACCTGGGATGTCTATCTCTGGTGGGGTCATACCATGCTTTTCCCTGCGGTTCATGTTTCCGAAATTTGCAAGCTTTGGAGAGCGGATGGATTCGGCCAGGTGGCGTGGTGCTCGGATTATTGCTTCGGATATGGTTATCCTTTCTTCTGTTTATACGGGCCGCTGGGCTTCTATGTCGGCGCTCTCTATCATTTTGTTCTAGGCCTGGATTTTGGAAATGCCGCCAAGCTCAGCTTTTACACTTCGCTCTACCTCAGTGGGGCCCTCATGTATGCCTTCGCTTATCTCATTGGACGCCGCGAAGGCTGGCCGCGAACACCGTGGTGGGCTCTGGCCGCGGCCACTATCTACGCACTCACCCGCTATCACTTTACAGACTTGTTCGTCCGCTCCGCCTTAGGTGAATGCTGGGCTTGGACGATGCTGCCCGGAGTTTTCTGGGGAATGGAACTTACGCGGCGCGATGCCTTGCAAGGATCACTTGTAGTGAGCGCAGCGTATGCCGGCTTGTTGCTCAGCCACAACATCACCGCGCTCTGGGGAAGCATCTTTATCGCGGTCTACGTGCCCTTGACTGCGCGCAACCTTCGCTGGCCAGCAGCGGTCGCAGCCGGCGGCGTTCTTGGGATGGCCCTGGCGGCATTTTTTTGGTATCCAGCCCTGACGCTTTCGAAGCTGACCCGGCACGCGGGAGACGTCATGGCGATGTGGGGGAGTCCGCAGCAAATCCACACCCATGCGATCTATTGGCAGCAGCATTTCATGGAAAATCTCGGCTACGGCAATAGTATCGCGGGACCTGATGACTCACTTGGGATTAACCTCGGATTCGCCGTTCTAATCGGTACTTGCCTTTGGCGATGTGGGGGAGTCCGCAGCAAATCCACACCCATGCGATCTATTGGCAGCAGCATTTCATGGAAAATCTCGGCTACGGCAATAGTATCGCGGGACCTGATGACTCACTTGGGATTAACCTCGGATTCGCCGTTCTAATCGGTACTTGCCTTTCCGTCATAGCGGTCTTCCGTCCGGGGCTTACAAGCTATCAACGCCGCCGCGTCGCCTCCCTGCTTTTGGTCTTCGGCGTGCTGCTCCTTCTCATGTCTCCGCAGATGTCGTGGTCCGCGGTTCCGGCACTTTTTCGATACATCCAGTTTCCTTGGCGCCTCCTTGTCTTCACCGCGTTTTTTGGCGCCGCCGTTATTGCGATGGCGTCGCCTGTTTTAGACCGATGGATTCATCCCGGCATCCTGGTAGGAATAGCCATCCTATTCTCAATTCCGACCTTGCCGCTGATCTTGATGCCATCTGTGATTAAGACGATGCCGCCGGAGCGATTGGTCAAGTGGAACCTGCGCTGGGAGAGGAAGGGGTTATATGGGGGTTCGGCCGTGCAGGATTTCATTCCGAAATGGGTAACCGGCGACTACCTCGACCCCAGCTTCCTTGCTGACCATCCTGTTCCAAGCAATCGGCTGACAGTAACGTCTGGTGAGCTTATCTGCGACAGTTATACTCATCGGGGCAATAGCTATACATACAGCTATCGGGCGGCTACGGACTCCACCGCGATCGTGGCCGTATTTTACTGGCCCGGCTGGGAGCTGCGCGTTGATGGAAGATTGTCCGAGCATATTCCGGAGGTGGAAACACATGGGTTGGTCCTGCTCCACTTGCCCGCAGGTCACCACCTGGCGGAGCTGCGCTACAACCTATCACCAGAGGGAAAAACAGGGCGACTCATCAGTTTAACCGCCGCGTTGGGCTGGGTTGGTCTTCTTGGGCTTCAACGATCAACGGCGTTGCGCAGCCGCGGCGCCGCGGGGTTACGGCCAGGCGCATAATCCGCAATAGGTTGTCTCATAGCTTTATGTATTAAAGCACCTCGCGGTTCCAAATTTCCTAACCGTCACACCTGAACTGTCCGCCAGGCGGCCAGCGACTGCCGCTATGAAACGAACAGGTTTCGCTGTCGGTGCGCGATCGAAGGCCGCTTGTCGCCGAACAACCAGGGTTGCTTCCGATTCGGCCTCAATTACTCGCCGCCATTAGCCGTCTTCAATCAGTTATCTCGAATTCCCGGACCCATCGATGAAATACTTCCGCTTTTTTCCTGACAAGATGTGAACTGTGCGTAAACGTCCTCCTCGACGGCTCGCTTTAATGCATTGATACATAACCCCGATGACTCGCCGTGCATTTCGACATCCAATTCGGAGGGCGGTCATGCTCGCGAGTTTCGGCGTAGCGGCTCTTTCGCTTCCGCCTCACCCTCTCGAAGCGCAGACTCTACCGAGCGGCTTCACTCGCTCGCAGATAGCTAAGACGGCTGCTCCGACCCGCATGGCGTTCGCCTTGGACGGGAGAATTTTTGTGGCCGAGAAAGACGGTCGCCTTCTTGTGATTAAAAACGGGGCGCTTCTTAGTACGCCGTTTTTAACTGTCACGGTTGATACCCGGGGTGAGCGTGGGCTGCAGGGCGTTGTCCTGGATCCGAATTTCGAAACGAATCGCTACATCTACGTCTACTACACGGCAACGACACCGACGGTTCATAACCGGGTTAGTCGTTTTACTGCGAATGGGGATGTCGCCCTCTCTGGGAGCGAGTCGGTGATCATCGAGCTAGACCCGCTCCGTTCCGATTCCTACGTTCATAATGGAGGCGACCTAAAATTTTCATCCGATGGGATGCTTTTCCTTGCCACCGGCGAAAACGCCACTCCCAGCAATGCGCAAAATCTCTCCAGTCTCCTGGGAAAAATGCTGAGGATCGATCCTCGCGCCGATGATTTTCCGGCTGACGCAAATCGAAACTATTCGATTCCTTCCAGCAATCCTTTTCGTGGCACGGCTGGAGCCCGGCCGGAGATTTGGGCTTACGGCTTGCGCAATCCATTCAGTATTGCGTTCCAGCCTGGCACGAACCGCCTTTTCATCAATGACGTGGGAAGCTATGCGTTCGAGGAAATTAATGAAGGCTTCGCCGGTGCAAATTACGGGTGGCCGGATACGGAAGGATTCACCGCCGATCCGCGATTCCGCTCACCGCTTTTCACCTACAGCCGGAGCGCCGGCGATCCGACCGGCTGCGCTATCACCGGGGGCGATTTTTACAATCCAAGAGCGCCCAAATTTCCGATCCAATACATGGGAAAATATTTCTTCACAGATTATTGCGGAACATGGATCTACTATCTTGACCCGACGACACTGCGTTCGACGCAGTTCGCGACCGGCCTGGGGCAACTTGATGGATTAACAACGGGGCCGGACGGCAATCTTTATTATTTGCTTTACGATGATGGCACCGGAATCGGCGGTGTTTACAAGATTTCCTATAACGGAGTTCTTTCTCCACGGGTCGGGATTCAGCCAGAATCGCAGTTGGTCTCGGTCGGCTATGCGGCCACTTTTAGCGTAGGCGTGGATGGAGACAAACCGCTGACTTATCAATGGCAGAGGAATGGTGTCGCGATTCAGGGCGCCACCTCGCAAACCTACACGACGCCGGGCGTTCAGTTAGCGGATAACGGAGCGTTATTCCGCTGCGTAGTCGCAAACTCGTGGGGGACGGCCGTGAGTAGCGCCGCGACTCTCTCCGTTACCACGAGACTTCCGCCAAAACCCGTAATCTCGGCCCCTGTCTCGGGTAGCCATTACAACGCGGGCGACGTCATTTCTTTTGCCGGGTCAGCCAGCGACCCTCAGGATGGCAGCCTCTCTCCTGATACGCTGACGTGGGAGGTATTATTTCAACATCATGCTGAATCAAACCCCAACCATCACTCGCATCCGTTCCTCTCGCCGGTGAGCGGCCTCTCAAGCGGCAAATTCAAGATCCCAACCTCTGGCGAGACCGATCCAGACGTACGGTACCGCCTTTTTCTTACTGCGGTCGATTCCTTCGGTCTTGCGCAAACAACCTTTCGCGACCTCTTGCCAAACACATCGCAGCTTTATCTGACGACTAATCCTATAGGCGCTAAAGTCACCATCGATGGCGCACCCAGGCAGGCGCCGCTTTTCCTAACGAGCGTCGTAAATATGTCGAGAAGTATCGGTGTCGATACCCCTCAAACCCTGGATGGGCTAATTTACGATTTTTATGCGTGGTCTGACCAGGGCGCCCGCGTCCATAACATCTCGATTCCGCCGACCAACCGAAGTTACGTGGCGAGTTTCTGGAAACGAGCAGGGTATGGAACGATCACTGCGAACCCCAATCCGGTACAGGTCACAGACGGCACCGGCCTGGGAGTAGCCACGATTTACTGGTCCAGCGCGCAAACAAAGAGGGTGGAAATTCGCGTCGGGTCGCCCTCGGGAAACCTCCTCACCAGCAGCCCAGCGGGAAGCTTTTCTGCGACAACCGGGAAGTGGGTTCAGGAAGGAACTGTGTTTTACCTTCAGGATGTGACCAACGGACAACCACTTACTCCGGAGTTTACATTGGATACCGTCACTCTCCATGTGGGAACCCGGCCCACGGGTTCGATCACCGCTGATCCAAACCCCTTGATCACCGACCAGTTCGGGCTGGGGATTACCAACGTCTCATGGACGAGCTACGGCACGAAGCTCGTCGATGTGCGCATCAATGCGCCCAATGGGCCAAGGCTTTCAGGATCCGGCCCCGGAAGCGCTTCCGCAATGACTGGGCTGTGGGCCGTGAACGGAATGACGTTTTTTCTCCAAAACATTTCGGACGGCCTACCGCTGACCTCCGCCAACACTTTGGCAAGCGCGACGCTTGTGGGGGCTGGGAAGCTATCTCTTAACCCGGATCCTATTTTCGTGACAGACGGATCCAGCCTCGGAATCACAACGGTGTCGTGGTCAACTTTCGGTACGACTGCGGTGCGCGTTCACATTGGTTCTCCTTCCGGCCCGCAATTTGGAGGATCTAGTTCAGGAACAGCGTCCGTCTCGACCGGAAAATGGGTTAAAGATGGGATGACCTTCTATCTTCAGGATGTGTCCAATGGGAAGCTGCTTACGGCAGCGAATACCCTGGCCCGAGCCGTCGCGCGTGTCCGTGCGGTGAGCGTCAGCACTGCGGGGAATTGGATCGCCGCCTACCCCAATCCCATCAATTCGGTGGACGATGTAAATGGCCGCACGACACTCTATTTCACCACGGATCGCAAGGCCGTCGAAGTGCATGTGAACGCCCCCAACGGGGCACAGTTTACCGCGCCCGTAGGTCCGGGACGCTATTCCGCTACCACTGGGGACTGGGTCTCGAACGGCATGAAGTTTTACTTACAGGATGTCTCGAATGGCGCTCCTCTAAGCTCGGCGAATACCTTGGGAATCGCGACGGTGGGCGTGGATCAAACCATGGGAACTCTGACTGCGCAACCCAACCCGATTATCGGCGACGTGAATAAGCTCGGCGTAGCCACGCTCTCTGGCACGAGCACGCTGGCGGACATGCTCGAGATCCATGTAGGCGCGCCAGATGGTGTCCTTTTCGCTCGTTTCGGTGCCGGAACATTCTCATACGCGACGGGGAACTGGGTTACCGACGGGATGACCTTCTATCTGCAGAATGTCAGCCGCGGCTTGCCGTTAACTGCGGCCAATACCTTGGCCACAGCAGTTGCACGCGTGTCAACAAATTGACACAGCGGTTCGAAGGCGCACGAATGTAGCT
>MWVX01000420.1_pt1 | contig 13188 bp, 10 predicted proteins | sample 1047311 | NCBI WGS metagenome assembly MWVX01 (sample SAMN06349984, study PRJNA376086) | soil metagenome | isolation source: MtG-4 sample Antarctic (ecotone) soil | place: Antarctica | collected 2015-01-13 | reverse complement strand
GCAACGATCACCTGCATATCCTCGTTCATAAATTGATCCTGCCTTTCTGCACGGAGTTTGGAATCTAGTCCTGCATGATAGGCTATTGCTTTTACGCCATTCGCTACAAGCATTTCTGCCAACTCTTCGGTTGTTTTACGGTTTAGAGTATATATTATTCCACTCTTTCCTTTGTTCTGAACTATAAAACGAACCATGTTTTTAATGGTATCTTCTTTTTTTACTTTTGGGAGTATTTCATAATAAAGATTGGGACGGTTAAAGGAAGAAATAAAAATTTCAGCCTCCCTTAATCCAAGATTTTTTACAATGTCGCTTTGAACTTTAGGGGTTGCAGTAGCGGTTAAAGCTATTACGGGTATATCGGGATTGATCGCGTCCATAATATCCCTCAATCTTCTATACTCAGGTCGAAAATCATGTCCCCATTCCGATATACAATGTGCTTCATCAACAGCAAAAAAAGAAACTTCAAGGGTTTTGAAAAAATCAAGGTTGTCCTGCTTGGTAAGGGTTTCGGGGGCTACGTAAAGCATTTTTGTCCGGCCTGACTGCAGATCATCCTGTACTACTTTGATCTCCTTTTTAGTAAGGGTTGAATTTAAAAAATGTGCTACATCATCCTGGCTGCTGTAACTACGCACAAGATCTACCTGGTTCTTCATTAATGCGATCAGCGGACTAACTATAATGGCAACACCGGGTTGTATAATTGCGGGCAACTGGTAACACAAACTTTTACCGCCTCCTGTAGGCATGATCACAAATGTATCCTTACCGGCTAAAACTGTTTGAATGATAGCCTCTTGCTCGTCTTTAAAATTTTCAAAACCAAATTGTTCCTGAAGCGCTTTATGTAAATCCCTCGAAGAATATGAAGATTTGTTATTTGAAGTAGTGGTAACTTTCTTTTTTTTAGTTGTTTTTACAGCAGTTTTCATCCTTAAGCATCATTTTTAATTTGCTTGAAAAAGCAATGAGAAATTCTAAACAGCAGTTTGCCATAATTCTTTTAGCTTGCCCGAAGTCGGTATAAAAAGAAGTTCTTTTGAGGGAGCTGTTTTTTAAGAAATATCAAGATAGCGAATTTACAACAGGCTTTTAGAATTATCTGATTAAAAAGGTTAAATCAACAGATTTCAACTAACTCATGATGATTGTAAAGAACTACATTTGATCGTTTGAAAATGGAAGGGAATATAGAGTCCGTGGCGATGCGTACCATAAATATGGAGGGGGATGCTATAAAAGCGTTAACCGGCCAACTGAATGGATTTAAGGATGTAATTGAACTATTGGTTACATGCAAAGGCAGGATTGTCATCAGCGGAATAGGAAAAAGTGCAATTATTGCGCAAAAGATTGTAGCTACACTGAATTCTACCGGCTCTCCGTCAATTTTTTTACATGCAGCTGATGCCATACATGGAGACCTGGGAATAGTGCAGCAGGATGACGTAGTAATAATAATCAGCAAAAGTGGTGAAAGTCCTGAGATAAAAATACTGCTTCCGCTAATTAAAAATTTTGGAAACAAAGTGGTTGGGATGGTGGGTAATATGACTTCTTTTTTAGCTCAAAAAGCTGATTTTTTATTGAATACAACTGTAGCGCAGGAAGCTTGTCCAAATAATCTTGCACCTACTACGAGTACCACAGCACAGCTGGTAATGGGTGATGCAGTTGCAGTATGTTTAATGGAAAACCGCGGATTTGCTATGGAAGATTTTGCTAAGCTTCATCCAGGGGGGGCTTTGGGCAAAAAACTATATTTAAGGGTTTCTGACCTCTGTGCAGACAATGAAAAGCCGGCCGTACAAATAGAACAATCGTTGAAAGAAGTGATCATTGAAATGACAAAAAAGCGATTAGGCATTACAGCCGTTCTTAATAATGCCGGAAGACTGGCTGGTGTTATAACCGATGGTGATCTCAGGCGTATGTTGGAAAAAACCAAAACGCTTGAAAATATCCAGGCAGGACATATTATGACTGAAAACCCTAAAACCATCGAACCACAGCAAATGGCCGTAGAAGCGCTGGATATTATGCGTCAAAACAATATCATGCAATTGATAGTAGCGGAGGACGATACTTATCTGGGGATAATTCACCTGCACGAATTGGTAAAAGAAGGATTGATTTAATTAAGATTTTAGTGAAAAAAAAATTAAACAACCATACATACGTAGCTATTATGGCCGGAGGAATAGGTTCACGTTTCTGGCCCGTGAGCAGGATGGAGCACCCCAAACAGTTCCTGGATATTTTAGGTACAGGGAAAACACTGATTCAGCAAACATTTAACCGCTTTAAAGGAATAGTACCCCTGGAAAATATATATGTTGTTACTTCAAATGAGTATATCCCTCTTGTAAAAAAACAACTTGATGAAATAGTTCATGACAACATTATTGGCGAACCATTCCGCAAAAACACTGCACCCTGTATAGCTTATATCTCCTTTAAACTGAAAAAAATTGACCCTGAAGCATCATTGATAGTAGCGCCTGCTGATCACCTGATCCTTGATGAAAATCGGTTTTTGGAAGTGTGTGTAAATGCCTTAACTTTTGTGAATCATTTCAATGCCTTACTCACCATTGGCGTTAAGCCTACTTATCCCAATACCGGCTATGGTTATATTCAACATGAAACCGTAGAAGCGATACCGTCAGTTCATAAAGTCAAAACATTTACCGAAAAACCAAATAAGGAACTTGCCGAAGCTTTTATAGCAAGCGGAGATTTCTTATGGAATGCTGGCATCTTTGTCTGGAAAATAGAACGGGTATTAGAGGCGCTTCAAAAGCACTTGCCGGAGATGTACGATCTGTTTGAAACAGAAAAGGTTCTTTTTAATACTTCTAAGGAAAAAAAAGCGATTGAATCAATTTATCCTCAGTGTACTAATATTTCTATTGACTTTGGAATAATGGAAAAGGCAGAGAATGTGTATGTAATTCCTGCAGATTTTGGTTGGAGTGATCTGGGCACCTGGACCAGTGCCTGGGAGAATATGCCTAAAGACGAACAGGAAAATGCAGTAGCGGGCAAAAATGTGATACTGGTAGATGTTACCAAAAGTGTTGTACATGCTCCTGTTGATAAGTTATTATTAATACAGGGCCTTGATGATTTTATTGTCGTGGACACAAAAGATGTGTTGTTAATTTGCCAGAAAGATAAAGAACAGGAAATAAAAGATTATGTAGCTGAGGTAAAAAGAAAACTGGGTGAGCAATTTTTATAATTTAGATTAAATGTTTTCTTTATGAAGTTCAATAACATATTGTTTTTGGATATAGAAACCGCCTCACAGTTTTCTTCTCATGATCAATTACCTGACGATTGGAAACAACTTTGGGCAAATAAGGCCGGGCAAATAATTCGAAACCGGGAAACCGAAACCGTTGAAATCACATATGAACGTGCAGCCATTTATGCAGAGTTTGGAAAAGTAATTTGCATATCATGCGGTGTTTTGCAAGGGTCGGGCAATGAAAAAAACTTAACCATTAAATCATATTATGGAAATAATGAAAAAATTTTACTTCAGGAGTTTGCAGATGTTTTGGTGAAGTGGTGGAATTCACCTGATAAATCTCTTTGTGCGCATAATGGTAAAGAGTTCGATTATCCCTACCTCTGCCGCCGAATGATCATCAATGGTGTGCAGGTGCCCGAAGTATTGAAACTGCACGGGAAAAAACCATGGGAAGTAAAACACCTGATGGATACAATGGAAATGTGGAAGTTTGGTGATTATAAAAGTTATACTACACTTAAATTGCTCGCACATGTGCTGGGCGTGCCTTCCCCAAAAGATGATATTGATGGAAGTATGGTAAACCAGGTATACTGGAAAGATAAAAATCTGGAAAGAATTGCTACCTATTGCCAGAAAGATGTAATAACACTTACTCAGATATTATTGCGGATGCATTGTGAACCGCTTATTTCGGAACATAATATTGAAATAAAATGTACCAGCGAACAAACTATACTTCCGGAACAAACTGGGAAGACTATGTAGGATATAGTCGTGCGGTGAAAGTGGGCAATGTAATAGAAGTAAGCGGAACTATAGCTGTGGATGAGCACAATAATGTGATAGGAGAAGGCGATCCATATTTACAAACCAAGTTTATTCTTCAAAAGATTGAATCTGTTCTAATGCACGCTGGGGCTGAATTAAAACATGTGGTGCGTACCAGAATGTATGTTACAGATATAAACCGCTGGAAAGAAATTGGCAGGGCTCATGGTGAAGCGTTTGCTGAGATAAAGCCATGTACTTCCATGGTGGAGGTTAAACAATTGATCGCACCTGAATATTTGATTGAAATAGAAGCCACTGCAGTTATATATGCTTTGTAAATCAATTAGGTCTTTTTTTCTCATCTTATAAATTTATCTAATTGCCAGCTACAATAAAATCCAAATTACCAAATGCAAGCACTACTATTTTTACTGTAATGAGCTCACTTGCAGTAGAACACAATGCAATTAATCTTGGACAAGGTTTCCCTGATTTTCTTATGAATGAAGAATTGATAGGATTAGTAAGTAAAGCAATGCAAGCCGGGGATAATCAATATGTACATATGAATGGTTATATACCCTTGCGGGAAGCAATTGCAGAAAAAGTAGGTTATTTGTATAAAACCATCATCAATGCGGATACCCAAATAACTTTAACGCCGGGTGGTACTTATGCTTTATATACTGCACTGACAACAATACTCCAGCCAAAAGATGAAGTAATCATTTTTGAACCTGCATATGATTGTTACATTCCTGCTATCCAACTGAACTTTGCAAAAGCGATAGCAATCTCCTTAACCTTTCCAGAATACACTATAGATTGGAATGAAGTGCGGAGCAAAATCACAAAACACACAAGAGCTATTATTATCAATTCGCCTCATAACCCCACAGGGGCTGTATTGTCTGCGGCCGATATGAACAACCTGATTGAGATAACAAAAAACACAAATATTATTATTATCAGTGATGAAGTATATGAACACCTGATATTTGATGGCCTACAACATGAAAGTGTTTTGAAATATCCCGAACTGCTCGCACGCAGCTATGTTTGTTTTTCTTTTGGCAAAGTATATCACTGCACCGGTTGGAAACTGGGCTATTGCATTGCAGCGCCGGAGTTGATGAAAGAGTTTCGGAAAATCCACCAATTCAATGCTTTTACCTGCGATACACCCAAACAGGTTGCTTTAGCTTCTTTCTTACCTAAAAGTGAAAATTATCTCCAATTAGGATCTTTCATGCAGCAAAAAAGGGATTATTTTATGAAGGCCATGCGGGAAACTAAATTTAAACCTCTTACGAGTCATGGAAGTTATTTTCAGTGTTATTCATATTCCGGCATAAGTGACGAATCGGAAAAAGATTTTGCAATAAAACTCACAAAGGAATATGGCGTTACCACTATTCCGGTCTCAGCTTTTTATCAGCAGGAACAAAATAACAGTGTGCTCAGGTTTTGTTTTGCCAAGAAAGAAAGCACATTGGACGCCGCAGTTGAGAGATTGAGAAAATTATAGCAATAAAAAGTTATATCAACCCCCCCTGCCTGCTTATTTCCATCATCCTGTCTAATGATTTTTTTGCCTGCAGTCTTAATCCTTCTTCCATTAATATTTCAGGCTGTTCATATTTCATGCACAAATAAACTTTTTCCAGGGTATTGCGTTTCATGTGGGGACAGTTATTACAGGCGCAATTATTATCGGGGGGTGCAGGAATTAGTGTTTTCCCGGGTGCCTGCTTCATCATCTGGTGAATAATGCCGGCTTCTGTTGCGACAATATATTCCTGGTGGGGGGTGTTTTTTGTATACGCAAGTAATTGAGTGGTTGATCCTATGAAATCCGCAATACGTAAAATAGGTTCTTCACATTCTGGGTGTGCAATCAATTTTGCTTCAGGATGGCGAACTTTCAATCTCGTAATTTTTTCAAGACTGAATATCTCATGTACCATGCATGCACCGTTCCAAAGCAACATATTTCTCCCTGTCACTTTATTGATCCAGGCGCCAAGATTTTTATCAGGTGCAAAAATAATTTTCTGATCTTTTTGAAAACTTTCCACGATCAGCTTAGCATTGGATGATGTACATATTACATCGGTAAGTGCTTTGATGCCAGCACTGCAATTTATATATGATATCACAACGTGATCAGGGTATTGTTCCTTGAATTTTCTAAACAGGGGTGGGGGACAGCTCTCACTTAAAGAACAACCGGCCTTTAAATCAGGAATTACAACTTTTTTCGAGGGGTTTAATATTTTGGCTGTCTCCGCCATAAAATGCACACCTGCAAACACGATCATATTCGCTTCCGTTTTTTCCGCTTGTTGAGCCAGGCCCAAACTATCGCCAATAAAATCAGCTATGTCCTGTATATCAGGTTCCTGGTATAGGTGTGCAAGAATGATCGCATTCTTTTCTTTCTTGAGATTTTCTATTGCAGCAAAGAGATCAAGGCTGGGATCGATGTCCCTGTCCAGAAATCCATTTTCTTCAACTTCATTTTGCGCTATCAACATTTCTTCATCCATATAATAATATATAGTATTCTTTATTTTATATAATAAACCTATTACTACTAGGGCTGTGAATTAGTGTATAATAAAATTTCAAAAAATAAAATATGCATATACATTTCGGTTATACACAACATCTTCTCCTTTAATTCACAGCGAAGTTATTTAAGATTATAGATTACGTAGCTTTTTCAACAGGTATGTGAATTAAAGAAATCTAATAACATAAAATCTCATATTATAAATATTTAAGTGTGAATGGACATCTGATAATTAGTTACCAAGCTGAAGCATTCCAATAAAAAATCCTTTCACTCCATTTTACATTCAAAGAACACACTAAGCCATCCTCATATATTTCTCTTTATCCCCAACTCTATTTTGCTTATACACACCATAATTATTGTAAAACATTAGCAATTGAAATTGTATCATTATAATAATCTTATAAGATTGTATTTTTTTTCTATCTTTTAAATGCTGATATAGTAGTATAGCTATAGTTTTCCCAGTTTGAGAATAAAGGCAATTACCCTATTTTTGCCTCCCGTTTTTCGGATTTACCAAATCACCAGAAACAGTATTATGTCAGTCATTCAAAATATAAGAGATAGGTATGCACGTTGGGCCGTTGTAGCTATAGCTATATCTCTTTTGGGGTTTATATTAATGGATGCTTTTTCAGGGCGCAGCAGTTTTGGAGAAGACTCTTCTACTACTATTGGAAATATAAATGGCCGAAAAATAGATTATATAAATTTTGAACGTAAAGTAAAAGCCCAGGAACAGCAAGCCCGTGCACAGGGTTATGATATGGGCGATGCAGGCAGGCAGCAGGTAATAGAAAGTGTTTGGAATGGAGAGGTGACACAGACCCTTATGGACGAACAATTTGATCATTTGGGTATGACCGTAGGTAAAAAAGAAATAAATGATATATTATTTGGCAGCAACCCACCTGCTGATTTAAAGCAACGTTTTGCCGATAAAACTACAGGACAATACAATGCTATGGCAGCGCAACAATTCATCAATGAAATAAAAAAGAGCGGAAAGCCTGAGGATAAGGCACAGTTGAATGAATATCTCGGAAGTTTGGAATTTAACCGAAAAATGGAAAAATACACAGCATTATTAACCAACAGTATTTATTTTCCAAAATGGTTTTTAGAAAAACAAAATATAGATAATAGTCTAATTGGCCGTGCTTCTTATGTATCGGTACCTTATACCACTATTTCAGACTCTGCTGTTAAAGTGACAGATAAAGAAATTGAGCAATACTTACAAAAACATAAAAAGGATTTCGAGCAAAAAGAAGAAACACGCTCTATAAATTATATAGTATTCAATGCAGCACCAAGCAAAGCAGATAGTGCATTAGTGGAAGGACAAGTTGCAGAATTAAAGGATGAATTTTTAGCTGCTACTGATCCGGGCGCATTTGTAACCCAGCAAGGATCAACCTTACCATATTCTGATGCCTATTTCGGAAAGTCTCAGATACAGGTACCATTCAAAGATTCCATTTTTGCATTAGCTAAAGGACAGGTTTTCGGTCCATATAATGATGGAAAAAATTATGCATTGGCTAAAAAAATAGATGAAAAAATTCTTCCGGACTCAGCTAAAGTGCGGCATATACTCGTGCAGACATTTAATCCGCAAACGCAACAGGTAATGCTTAGTGACACCCTTGGAAAGAATAGAATTGATAGCATTGCCCTGGCTATTAAACAAGGTGCAAGCTTCGATTCTCTTGCGGCCCGCTTTTCAGAGGACCAGGGAAGCGCAGCTAAAGGCGGTGTATATGAATACACGGCTCAGGGTCAATGGGTAAAGGCGTTCAATGACTTTGCTTTTGAAAAACCAGTTGGTACAAGTGATGTTGTGAAAACGGAATTTGGTTATCATCTGATAGAAGTTTTGGGTCACAAAGGCTCGCAACCATATTATAAAGTGGCTTATTTAGGAAAACCCATCCTTCCGAGTTCAGAAACAGACAATGCGGCCAGCAGTGCCTCTTCGCAATTTGCAGGAGAAAGTCGGGACTTAAAATCTTATAATGTCAACTTCGATAAAAATTTAAAAAACAAAGGACTCAATAAATTAATAGCAGCGGATATTCGTCCGGGCGACTATTCAATACAAGGCTTGGGAGAATCAAGGGGATTGGTTAAAAAATTATTTGAAGCTGATAAAAATGATGTAATCCAGCCAGAACGTGTTGGCGATGCCTATGTAGTGGCAGCAGTTACAGATATTAATAAAGCAGGAATACAAAGTGTAAGCAAAGCCCGTGGAGCAGTAGAGCCAATCTTACGCAATCAAAAGAAAGCAGAACAAATAAAAAATAAAATTGGGAAAATCACCACACTTGAAGCTGCTTCTGCTGCAGCAGGTCAACCTGTACAAATTGCTGATAGTCTCCGTTTTAATGGACAAAATCCAATACTTGGTTTTGAATCAAAAGTAATAGGAGCTGTATTCAACAATGCAAATACAGGCAAAATTATTCCTGAATCTATTGAAGGTCAGGCTGGTGTATATGTACTACGAGTAGAAGGTGTTAGTAGTACGCCTGTTCAAAATGCGGGTTTAGAACAGCAAAGATCAATGTTGCAGGCACAGGCAAAACAAAACATGATGTACCGTTCTCCTATCGAAGCACTTAAAGAGGGTGCCGACATCAAGGATAATAGGTCAAAGTTTTATTGAGGCGAGAAGCTGATGTGGCGATATGCCGGTTAGCCTGATATGGAGATCTGCTAATGTGACGATCAAACTGTATCAACTTTTCAACCTGTCAACACTTCAACGGAGCCTCAACTACAATGGCGACCTTTCAACTCCCTTATTAGTGATCTTGATAGGTTTGATGAAACCATTATCATCAAAATATAAACGTTCAATGCAGGTAACACGGTGATTTGCTTTTGTTTCTGTTAGTGGCCTTCTGTGGTAAATAATGTACCACTCATCTTTCTTCGCATTATGAATTACAGAATGGTGTCCTGCACCGGTAGCCACTTCAGGGTCTTGTGCTAATATTTTACCTATGCGTTCAAAGGGACCAAAAGGAGAATCGGCAATAGCATAAGCCACTGAATAATCAGGCCCAGTCCATCCACCTTCTGACCACATAAAATAATACTTACCATTTTTTGCAAACATAAAAGGCCCCTCCACATAATCTTTCGGTGTAATTTCTTTGAAAGTTACACCATCTTCAAAAGGAATAAAACCGGTAAAATCATTTTTTAATTTAGCAATGTTACAATGCCTCCATCCACCATAGATCATATAATACTGCCCATCTTTATCCTGGAAAACAAACTGGTCAATAGGCTGCGCTCCATTATGAAATTTATCTATTAATGGCTTTCCAAGTAGGTCTTTAAAAGGGCCTTCGGGTTTATCAGAACCAGCAATTCCGATACCCCCCTTTTCAGTATCTTTTTGTATATCATTTGCACTAAAGAATAAAGAGTATTTCTTTTCTTTTTTAATAATCGCTGGGGCCCACATGGCACGTTTTGCCCATGATACCTGCACTGTATCTATTATTCGAGAATGCTTGGTCCATTGTATCAGATCGGGAGATGAAAAAGCATCTAAAAAAACCTGATCATTATACGGTGCGGAATAGGTAGGATATATCCAATATTTTTTATTAAATAATACACCTTCGGGATCGGCATACCAACCCGGAAATATAGGGTTACCTGAAAAAGCATTAGATTTTGCTGTTTTTTTTGCCGGTACACAGCTTTCGAAAACCATAAAAACAAAGACAGCTATCAGTATATATCTAAACATAATTCTAAGCTTTGAATTAATAATAAAGAATATAACACTACTATAAAAAATTATACAGGCTCTATTACGCCTTCAGGCAAATAAGGCGGCTCTTTTAGAATTTCAATTGCCTTCTCTACATGCTCTTTTGCCACCATAAGTTTAATACCTGCAATAGCGGAAACCATTACCGGATCAACAATCAATGAGCTTAGGTGCTCATCCCGCAACCAGCAGGTAATATCCCGTGATTCTAATCTGCCTTTCAAAATATGCGCATCGATGTAGTTATCAAAAGTTTGAAAGATTACGAATTCCATATATGGAGTTTTTATTAGGGAAGAGTTGTATTGTGCAGTATATACCAGAATTGAACCGTTTTATTCCTTTGATTGACACCATCATGCACAACCTACACATGGATATTGAAGTAAAAAGAAGGCTTATCATTTAACAGGTGAAAGGCGTAATAGAACACCCGGGTTTTCTACCGATACATAAATATATCCGTCGGGTGCCATTCTTACGTCTCTTACCCTGCCTATGTTTTTAAATAATAATTCCTGTTTTACCACTTTATTGTCTTTAATCTCACAGCGGTTCAGGTACTTGAATCTTAAAGATCCAACTAATAAATTATCCTCCCATCCCTTGTATTTATTTCCTTTTACAAAGGTCATTCCTGAAGGAGCAATAGATGGTATCCAGTATAACAGCGGTTGCTCCATACCTTTTTGTGCCGATATCTTAGTGAGCACTGTTCCATTGTAATTGAGACCGTAAGAGATAACAGGCCATCCATAATTCTTTCCGCTCTGAAGAATATTTATTTCATCCCCACCACGGGGCCCATGTTCGTGTGTCCACACCTTGCCGGTCTTAGGATGAACTGCCATTCCTTGCTGATTTCTATGTCCAAAACTATATATAGAAGGAATGGCGCCGGGAGTTTGCACAAAGGGATTGTCGGTAGGGATTGAACCATCATCTTTCACCCGGTGTGTTTTACCCGGAAACGTATTTAGTGTTTGAGGAAATTGTTTTTCAGTACCCCTGTCACCTATGGTGATATACAAAGAGCCGTCTTTTCCAAAAACCATACGGCTGCCGTAATGGTGTCGGGTCTTTGCATAGGGAAGGGCTTCAAAAATTATTTTTTGCTGCGTTAAGATATTATTCTTTAAAACTGCTTTTGTAACTGCGGTAGTAGATAACACAAGATCATTTTCTTTTTTAGATTTTGAATAAGAAAGATAAAGCACATTGTTGTTTTTAAAATCGGGATGAAGGATAACGTCGAGCAGGCCTCCTTGTCCTTGTGAATTTACTTCTGGTACCCCTTGTATTGATTGCAGCTTTTTGTTTTTGCCTACTCTAAAAAGTCTGCCGTCTTTTTCAGTGATCAGGAATTCGCCATTTGGTAAAAACGCAGCTGCCCAACCTATGTTGAATCCCTTAGCAACCGTATCTAAACGAACCGTTAGTAATTCAGTTTTGAAAATGTTAGATCTAAGTGATTCTGTAGATTCATATCGCTTCACATTTTTAATACCCGTGATTATATAATCAACAAGATCTTTGATTTCTTCATCGGTGAAAGTGCTGTCAAATCCTGGCATTCCTTCGTCGGGATAACCAGTCTTTATGGCTTTAAACAGATCTTTTTCCGAATTGCCATGCTTCCATTTTCTATCAACAAAAGCATCCATTTTTTCACCGTGACAGCCTCCGCAATAATTTTGGTAATTTTTTTCAGGGTTAGGGGCAAATGCATTTGAATTATCCGTTACGTTGAATGTGGTTATAGAATTGCCTTTATCAAAGCTTCTCTTGAAACTGCATTGGGCTAACCATCCCACTGCAATAAACAAAAGCAGAAAAGCACAGATTTTAAACTTTGGGTTCATATTAATATGATTATGGGAATTTTAAAATTGTTATCATAATTGTGCCTACGCACAACTTCAAGTGTCACTTTTTAATAAATTCCCCAAACAGGTTAATTATATATTATTTTCAAGTGTTTACAAAAATACGAAGCATAGATAGGCAAAGTAATTGTATATGCATTGTCCATATTCATTGCCTCAAGTTAGGGTACAAAATTAAATTCATTACATAAGAATGATAAGTTGAAAACAATTAGCACTATAGCTTATAAGAATGATTTTGTGCAGCATTTCAATGGTGACCAGAGCGGCAACCTTAAACCGAGGCAAACGCCCGGTATGTTTTATGCCAAAGCACTACCTACGCCTGTACCAAAAGTGGAGCTGCTTGCCTGGAGCGATGATCTTGCAAAGGAATTAGGGATAGAAAAACCCAGTTCACAACAAGACATAGATATTCTGGGCGGTAATGTAGTTACACCGTCCATGCAGCCTTATGCTGCTTGTTATGCAGGCCATCAATTTGGCAACTGGGCAGGTCAGTTGGGTGATGGTCGTGCCATTACTCTTGGTGAATTAAAAAACCCAAATGCTTATCAATGGGAATTACAATTAAAAGGGCCGGGGCCCACACCGTATAGCCGCAGAGCTGACGGACGTGCAGTACTTCGTTCATCTCTCCGTGAATACATGATGAGCGAAGCAATGTATTACTTAGGGGTACCAACCACCAGGGCGTTAAGCCTGGTGGGCACAGGTGAAAATGTATTACGCGACATGTTTTATGACGGACATCCGCAGTACGAGCCCGGCGCAATAGTGATGCGTGTTGCACCTACATTTTTACGTTTCGGTAATTTCGAAATGCTTGCTGCAAGAGGCGAGATTGAAAACCTGCAAAAACTTGTGGACTGGACTATTGAAA
>MWVX01000419.1_pt1 | contig 13207 bp, 11 predicted proteins | sample 1047311 | NCBI WGS metagenome assembly MWVX01 (sample SAMN06349984, study PRJNA376086) | soil metagenome | isolation source: MtG-4 sample Antarctic (ecotone) soil | place: Antarctica | collected 2015-01-13 | reverse complement strand
ACTTTGACCTGAACCCTGGTCTATCATGGGTGCTACTGTAAATTCTGTAATACGGACGTTTTCTTCCTGCGCCGCCTTCAGCAGACTGTACTCTACTTCTTCCCCTATTACATGTTCGCCAAAGGCGGATATAAAATGTTTAATCCGGCCAGTAACAACAATGCGATAAGGATTGGTACTGATAAAGCGAACTGTATCGCCAATGTTATATCCCCACAGACCGGCATTACTGTTAACGATGACCGCATAATTCTCACCCACTTTCACATCATGCAGGGAAATGCGGGGAGGATCTTCAGTAAAAATTTTACCGGCAGGTACAAATTCAAAATATATTCCGCTGGCTGTATTCAGCAATAAACCTTCTTCTTTTTGCGAATCCTGGAAAGCAAGGAAGCCTTCCGATGCTGGATATGTTTCAATAGCATCTACTTTCCTCCCGATGCTTTCAAACAATTTTTCTTTATAAGGTTCAAAGTTTACGCCGCCATGTACCAGTACTGAAAAATCAGGAAATAGCTCGGCTATATGTTTGCCGCTGATTTTCTGCAGTCGATCAAAATACATTTGCACCCATGGGGGTATGCCACTGATCAAAGTCATTTTCTGATTGATCGTTTCATTTACTATATTATCAAGCTTTGTTTCCCAATCTTCTATGCAATTTGTTTCATAACTGGGGAGTTGATTGGCCCGCAGGTAGGTGGGTATATGATGGTTTACGATGCCGCTTAACCGGCCTGTGGGGATACCTCCCACCCTTTCCAGTTCCGGTGTGCCGGATAAAAAAATAAGCTTCCCATCTGCAAAGGTGGATTGACCCGTCTCAGCCATATAACATAACAAAGCGTTCCTGGCTGTATTTATATGATTGGGTATTGAGTCTTTGGTAATGGGAATATATTTAATACCACTGGTGGTTCCTGAAGTTTTTGCAAAATAAATAGGTTGCCCTTTCCATAATATATTATGTTTCCCTTCTTTTATCTTTTCTATATAAGGTTTGAACCCTTCATAATCTCTAATAGGTACAGCCTGCCGAAACGAATCATATTTATCCACTTCACCCAGCTTATGATCAGCGCCGAATTCCGTGGTTTTACCAATATTAAGCAGGTTTTTTAGTATGGCATCCTGGTCAGTGAGGGCAGTAGCCATGCCCTTTTTTATCTTCGTATATATATAAGCAGCAAAGGGCTTGGCTAAGAAAGATTTTATTTTCATTACAAAGGATGAAACTATTCAGCCTGGATGCAAAAAATCAGGTAAAACAAGCTGAGGCGGCACGAATATACAGAATAGAGGTTAAGGGCTTCCTAAATTAGCTTTTAGACCGCCCTTTTATTTGCCACGTAAAAATATTGCTTTACTTTTGCCTCCCGAAAAATCGGGACTAAATTTTTAACCTTTATGTTCGCAATTGTTAAGATAGCAGGTAAGCAATTCAAAGTGGAGAAAGACCAGACTTTATATGTTCCCAATATAAGTGGTAAAGCGGGAGACAAAGTTGAATTTGGAGATATCGTAATGGCCGACAACAATGGCAACCTTTCATTTGCATCTGCCAATAATGTAAAAGTACAGGCAGAGATTCTTGACCAGGTGAAGGGCGATAAAGTAATTGCTTATAAACAAAAACGCAGAAAAGGTTTTCGTAAAAAATTAGGACACCGTACACACTATACTAAAATTAAAATCAGCGACATCGTTTAACCTAACAGTTCTACCCGGATTACAAACTATATTAAATTTCAAACAATTTGTCATGGCACATAAAAAAGGAGAAGGCAGTGTAAAAAATGGCCGCGATTCAAACAGCAAACGTTTGGGTGTAAAAATTTTTGGTGGTCAACCTGCTATTGCCGGTAATATTATAGTACGTCAGCGTGGCACCGTTTATCACCCCGGAAAAAATGTAGGAGTCGGAAAAGACTATACATTATTTGCTTTGACCGATGGTGTAGTGGAATTTAAAAAAGGAAGACAAAACAGAACATTCGTTCTCATCAACGATGTAGAAGCTTCAGCATAAATTTATTGGTTGTTTCAAAAAATTTTGACAGTTAAATTATTTTTATAACTTTACTGTCGAGATTTTTTTTATTACTAACCATTAAATTTAGAACAACATGGCAACAGCAAAAAAAGGTGCAGCTAAAAAAGCAGCTCCAAAAAAAGCAGCAGCTAAAAAATCCGGAGCAAAAAAAGCAGCTCCAAGAAAAGCAGCAGCTAAAAAATCTGCTCCAAAAAAAGCAGCTAGAAAAAGGTAAGAAACCATTTTTAGGTTTATAGAAGTCCCGGTTTTTACCGGGACTTTTTTTATGGTATGGACTAACAAAATCAAATTATCATTTTCTTTATCAACATCATTCATTAGGCTTTTTACATTGATTATTTTTACTATTGATCTTGCAAAGTAATTCTTTCTAAAAGAGGAAACATTGAGCTATGGATAATTATGCAATCGCCGATCAGCTTTCGCTTCTTGCCAGGCTAATGGACATACATGGAGAAAACTCATTCAAAGCCAAAAGCTACGCCAGCGCTGCATTTACCATTGAGAAATTACCTGATCAATTATCAGAACTCGCGGAAGAAAAAATATTCAGCCTCCGTGGAATAGGTGAAAGCGTAGGCAAAAAAGTGATGGAATTAATAGATACCGGGGAACTGCAATCGTTGAAAGACCTCATTTCAAAAACCCCTGAGGGTGTGCTTGAAATGCTCAACATAAAAGGACTGGGTCCAAAAAAAATACATACACTGTGGAAAGAATTGAAAATAGATTCCATTAAAAAATTAAGAAAAGCCTGCCAGGAAAATCATATCGCTATACAAAAAGGATTTGGTGAAAAAACACAGCAAAAAATACTTGAGGCCATACAATTCCAGGAACAAAATACAGGCAGGTACCTGTACGCACAAATAGAAAGTTTTGCAGACGCTTTTCAAAAAAAAATGATAGAAGAATTTGACGATGATGAGATTGCTGTGACCGGCAGTTTTGCCAGGCAACTTGAAATAATTGAAAAACTGGAATGGGTAACCACCACTTCAAAGTCGTTATTAAAAAAAATTTTGGCAGGAGCCGGCTTCCAGGTAGTTGCAGAATATACCTTGTCAATTGTGGTAAATGCAGAGGAAACATTACAAATGGAATTTCATTTTGCAGATAAAAAAAAATTTTATTCCACCTTGTTTAAAACAAGCTGCAGTGAAGAATTTTTTTCAGCATGGCAAACTGTTGATGGCTGGGATGAAGAGGTAACATATAAAAATGAAAAAGAAATTTTTAAGCAAGCTGGAATTCAATTCATACCGGCTTGCCTGAGAGAAAAGAAAAACATCATTATAAAAGCAAGGAATAAAACAATCCCAAAACTTATACAGGAAAGTGATATTAAAGGATTGATTCATGCGCACAGCAACTGGAGCGATGGCGCTCATACAATAGAAGAAATGGCTGGTGCACTGATCAGGTTGGGTTTTGAATACCTCGTAATCTCAGATCATTCAAAAGCTGCTTATTATGCTGGTGGCATGACAGAACAACAAATCATAGACCAGCACAAAGAAATTGACAAACTAAATAAACAACTGGCACCATTCAAAATTTTCAAAAGTATCGAATGTGATATATTAAGTAATGGTGCTTTGGATTATTCCGATCAGGTATTGTCCTCCTTCGATCTTGTTATTGCATCCATCCACAGCAACCTGCAAATGAATGAAGAGAAAGCAATGATGCGCTTATTAAGTGCGGTTGAAAATCCTTACATAACCATCCTCGGACATATGACTGGCAGGAGGTTGCTCAAAAGAGGCCCCTACCCGGTAGACCATAAAGTTGTTATTGATGCCTGCATTGAACATGGCGTAGTCATAGAGATTAATGCCAATCCCCAGCGCCTTGATATGAAGTGGGAATGGGTAGATTATGCGATGGAGCAAGGATTAATATTATCAATAAATCCGGATGCACATACCATAGATGAATTTTATAATATTAAATATGGCGTACTGGCAGCTCAAAAAGGTGGATTAACTAAGGAGAACAACCTGAGTAGTTTCAGTAAACAAGAATTTGAGCTTTTCCTGCAAAAAAGAAAAAAACTGAAAAGCATCAGTTAGCAAGAGGCAGTGTCACAAAAAAACTTGTTCCTTTTCCGTGCACAGTCTCAAACCATATATCGCCTCCTGCCTGCTCAACAATGCTTTTGCACATGGCAAGTCCTAACCCGGTACCGGACGATTTAGTAGTAAAATTTGGTGTGAATATTTTCTCCTGCATTTCCTCAGGAATACCTTCACCATTATCCCTGATCTCAATCAAAGCATTATTGTTTTTTCTTTTTTCGATTATTTCTATTTTACAATCTCCACTGACCACACAAGCATCAATAGCGTTTGTGAGCAGGTTGGTGAAGAGGCGGTTCATATGGGTTCTGTCTGTCCTGATGAATAGAGGCTTTTGCATTTTTTTCCATTCCAGTTTTACTTTAGGATCTGAGCTATATAATTCTTTAAGATTATCCAGCACATTGTGCAGGTCAAAAGTTTCAATATGGCGGTTTCCGATATTTGCAAATTGAGAAAAATCAGCAGCGATCTTTGACAGGTGATCGATTTGCTCTACCAGGGTATTTGCCACACTCGAGGTCAGTTCTTTTACATTGGGCTGATTTGTATTTATCGCTTTTTGAAGGTATTGTATACTTAGTTTCATGGGTGTGAGCGGATTCTTGATCTCATGAGCCACCTGCCTCGCCATTTCCCGCCATGCGCCTTCTCTTTCACTTTTGGCGAGTGCTTCAGCGCTTTGTTCCAGTTGGTGTACCATTATATTATACTGCTTTACTAATTCTCCAATCTCATCATTTCGATTCCACACTATTTCTTCATTGGTTTTACCTAATCTTATTTGCTTCATTTTATCACCTATAATGGAGAATGACCTTGTGATTTTATTCGTAATGAATAAGGCGATCACACCAGCTATTAAAAAAATAAAAGCATTCAGGTTAATGATCGTTACCAGGAAATTTGAAATTTCCTGGTTGATGTCAATCTGTGAAAAAAAGTAGGGAATATTAAGATACGCATAGACCTTGCCTTCATCATCTCTTACTACTGAGTAGATGCTCAGATAACGCAATGAACTTAATGATTCTTCCTGTACAAATTGCACATGCCGCAACCTTTGCAAGTGATAATAGGCTTCAGGGTGCATCCTGGTGCTTAACATGCCGCGTTTATACACCTCATCTTCTGACGAGACTACCAGGTCTCCCGTTTCATTGTACACATTCACATCTACGTTATGAATATCTGCCACGTCTTCCATCAGTTGTTTCAGCCTGGCATTGTTTACGGAATCGTAAATACGTATCACGTCATCAAAGGTTTTGTATTCTTTCAACCTTTTTTGCATTTCTTTTACCATTATGCCTGCAGTGCGGCTGATGCGGTCTACATTATTCCGGTTGTAACGGGTGATAAAAAATGAAATAGTAGCAACGCCTATTATAAGAAAAGATAAAATGGAAATGAAAATGATAGTGCTATGTACCTGCGACCGGATATTTAATTGCCAGAATACACTTATAGCATTCCAGTCGTTGCCGGCTTTCAACAAAATGGAGATGATCTGCAACAGCGCCACCATTAATAAGAAGGCACAAAAAAGATAGGAGAATAGAGTAATGCTTTCAATGAGTGTATCCTGCATCTTGGAAATAACAACAACTTTTCCATTGCCTGCCCTGTACCAGAGTTCATCATAATCATTATTCTTTCTTCGCTCAAATTCTTGTTTGGGAAGATCTTCGGCAAGCAGGTTGATGCGGAAAGGATATTTACTGCTTGAAGATATCAGCAGGTTGTTTTTATAAATAGCATATGAATAGAGTGGTGAATTTTCAGCATCAGTTTCATTCATTTTGCGAAACAATTCAGGGTAAAGCGCATCCTGGTTGTATTTCTTTGGACTGGAAATAATAAAAAATGTTCCGACAATGACTGGTGAGTCCCTGATGAACCTTTTTGTTATGTAAGTATACTGATCGTAAGATGTTTCATGGTAATGAAGGTCAGGAGTAGCAGTCGGTTTACTCTGTACGGAAAATAAATTATTCAGCTCTGTATATGTTATGGATTCATTGTTGTTTACAGGCTGGTTCAGTGAGTCAAAAACAAATATTTTGGTATCATATTTATTTATATAACCTGAAATATTTTCACTGATTATGCTGTCGCGGATAACTTTATTGACGCCTGGTTGCTCAAAACGAGGAAAATTATTTTTTAAAAAGTCATTATCAAGGTAAGCAAGTGCAATGCTCAATGTTCTTTCCCCTGAAGGATCGGTGAGCTGGTCATATTTTTCAGCTATACTTTTTCGGGTTCTTAATTCTTTTTCTTTGTTCTCTTGTAGAATAATGGCAGCCAGTGAGCTTGAAAATATAAAAATCCAAAACAGCATACCTGCTACTGTTATCCTGAACCTGTTAATTATAAATTGTTCCTGGCCGAGCAGGAAAGTATAAATAAGCAGCCACAATAGAATAGGGAGCTGAAACAGCACAATATTGTTTCCGGTTCTGAAACTAAGGAGCAATAAACCAGCCAGGGCGAGTACGAAATAAATCAATATGGAGCGCCCCTGAAACGCAGGAAAAATTATTTTAAACAATAAAAGTGTGAAGTAATAATAAGCAAGCGACAATAATGCGAGGACTACAAAACCCACTATGGTATAAACATCGAGGCTGAAAAAATCTATTACATTGAAAGAAATTTTTGAATCTGCAACAAGGCTTCGTATGATATTGGCAAACTGAAAAGTACAAAGGATCAGGAAGAAGAGTGCTGCTACTCCTGCTGCTAATAGCTGATTGCCTTTAATGATTAAGGGCCACTTTTTTAAGGGACCAATCCGGTACCAGCCAAAAACAACAATCCAGCAAAGGAAAACAGAATTTAAAAGAAGATCTCCCAATGATCTGTTATACCAGTGATCTATGGTTCCATACACACTGGGATTGAATAATTCAAACTGCCGGAAAGAAAAAATGTCGGGTGAAAAGAACAGGATAAAACGAATGCTAATCAAAAGGGCAGCCAGGAAGAGTGTTCCTTTTATTGCATTGTGCCTGGATGCAATGGTTTCAGCTAGGAAATGAATATATATGAGCAATAAAATAAAAGCAAACAGCCGCAAAAAAGTTGTTACACCATCGCTTGTTTGTATTGGAGTATGTGTTTTTTGATCAATATAGAAAAGAGTTTGCCCCGAGAGTGCATTGACACCATAACGTGTTGGTTTTTCAGAAATTGATATTTTTTTTATAGCCGCATTATCATATACAAAATGGGTTTGCAGGTAATCTGAATGCTGATAATCATATTTGTACAGGACAGGAATCATGGCATAGGCAATTATACTGTCTGTATTTCCTGAAATGTGTATTGTCTTCCTTATGCTGAAGTAATAGCCATTGGCAAGCTTTTGAAAATATTCATCATCTATCCGCGTATGGTCTGAGGCTGTGGGCAACACTTTCTGGTTGTTCCAGAAAATGAGCTCAGGTTCATTTGAAAAATTTTTTACAAAAAGAAAAACACCATAATCTTTAGCAGCTACCCCCTTGAATTCATCAAGGCTTTCATTGCGGAGAATTAGTTTTCTTAAAAGAGCTGAATCCTGAAGCAGGATATCAAAATCTTTTTGCTGGCTGTGAAGATACCGTTCAAGTTTTTTTTCTTCAGTACCCACAGAAGGAGTAACCTTAAAATAAAATGAGGTAATAAAGGAAACAAGAAATAATGCTGCCGCCGTCAAAAGCAGTGCTCCTTTAGGCACACGGTTATTTAATGACGGGATATTCAACCCTGATTTTGTTTTACCTCGTTCCAGATGGCATCCATCTCTTCAAGATTCATATCATGCAGCAATCTGCCTTTCTCAAGTGCTATTTTCTCCATTTGCATAAAACGTGAAATAAATTTTTTATTGGTGACTTCCAATGCATTCTCAGCATCCACATTCAAAAAACGGGCATAGTTTACCATAGAAAACAAAACATCGCCATATTCTTCTTCGATTTTTTCCTGGTTTCCTTTATTAATTGCGTCTTTTAATTCTTCGAGCTCCTCTTCTACTTTTGCCCATACCTGTTCCTTGTTTTCCCATTCAAAGCCCGTTTGTTTTGCCTTCTCCTGTAAACGCATTGCTTTGATCAGTGATGGTAAAGCTTTAGGTACACCGGAAAGTGAAGAATCTTTACCTTCCTTCAATTTCAATTTTTCCCAGTTTCGCTTCACATCTTCAGCATCGTTTACCCTTACATCGCCATAAATATGTGGATGGCGGTCCTTTAATTTTTGAGAGATATCGTTTATCACCTGCGTAAGTGTAAGCTGACCTAGTTCAGTACCGATCTTAGCATAAAATATAATGTGCAGTAAAAGGTCACCCAATTCCTCCCTGATGCTGTTCCAGTTTTCTTCAGTTATTGCTTCTGTCAATTCATAAGTTTCTTCCAGTGTCATTTGCCTTAAAGACTGAATGGTCTGCTTTTTATCCCATGGGCATTGTTCACGCAGGTCATCCATGATCCTGACCAACCGCTCAAAAGCCTGACTGTACTGATCCATTTATTAAAATTGAAACACAGAAAATAATAGAAAAATAATAAACAACAAGACCATGAGAAAATAACCCAGCACGTTCAATATTAGAAATTTAAGTACGGTTTTTCCCCTGCTCTGCTGATAAAAATTTTTAAGTCCTTTGTAAAAATAAATCATCCACCAGATCACAAGAGCGGCAACGATCCAGTTAATAACACTCCAGCCTGTTATATCTCTCAGTGCACCTGCACATAAAATAAAAAAGAATAAAATAAAACTGATAATGTAATGATATAGTGTAAAAATGAAATGATCGTTGTAATAAAATTCTTTCCGCCTTATATATAATAGTTTTAACAACAAGGCAAAGAATGGAAGCGATACAAAGAACAGGTAGGGAACTTTATGTAAAAATATTTCAAGAAAACTAACAAACGCTTCCTGCATGTTCCCTTCATATTTTTCATTGATCTGTAGGGAGCGTTTTAGGAACTTGCGCTTTAACCAGCCATCTCTGTCATTCTCAGGCAGGCTGTTTTGAATGGAATCGTATGATGCAATTGATAAATAATTATTATCATCGAATGAGATAACAAAAGGTTTTGAAGATTCATTTATCTCCTCGTAATTCAGTTTTCTTGTAGTATCCAGCAAAGTCTGAATTTTTTTTATAAGCACAGAATCGCCGGGATTTGCATTTAATTTCGATTGCAGTTCATTGGCGATTTCCACTCTGTCCTGGTTGGTAAGCGCACCCTTTTGATTATTGCCAATAATATCGAAATTGTTGAAAGTAAAAAAAATCAGGAAAAATACAGCAGAAGTGAACAGGTACATCCTGATAGGGTCAATGTAGCTTTGTCTTTTTCCGACTACAAATTGCTTTGGTACCAAACCGGGTTTTAATAAAAGATATTTTAGTGTGTGAAAAAACTTTCCGTCAAAATGAAAGATATCATAGATAAAATGCCTGGTTAATGATAAACCGTTTTGTTTGGTAATGATATTTTCCTGCCCGCAGACGTGACAAAAACGTCCCTGTACCATTGTTCCGCAGTTAAGACAGTCCTTTTCCTTACGTTCCGGTTGTTGCGACACGCAAAATTTTTCTTAAAAATAGTTACAAATAGTCTTAATCTATTGATTTGAAGCCATCCACAGTATGGCATTGCTTATTTTTGAATTTGAAAAATCAACATGAAGATCCTGTTTGCATTTTTATTGGTTAACGCTTTTACATTTACCGCATCAGCACAGTACTATTATAAAGATATCATTGGCACCAAAGAAACATCGGAGATCATCAGGAACTACCAGAAAAACAAGGTCACACGGGTGATCCTCAACAGTTATGATGGCGACAACACAAAAAATGATGATTTCTATGTAGAACAAGTCTTTGCACCCTCAGCATCTCTTTTAAAAACAATTACACGTTCCGGTTTAAATGGTGAATCGTTGTTGCTATCACACATAAATGAAAAAGGGCAGGTAATAAAAACTGTGGATAGCAGTGAGGCATTAACCAGCACTTCGCATTATGATTACAATCCTTCCGGATCCTTGTTATCGGTCAGAAGCATTTCTATAGACTCGTCAAAAAAATTAATGCAATCAGAAGAACATATGTGGGAGTACAATGGTGACAGGATAGTACGGATGTTGCGTATTAAAAATAAGCGGGATACCAGTGTTGTACAATTCAAATTGGACGATAAAGGAAATGTAACAGAAGAACGCAGTGTACGTAAAGACCTGCGATCAGATCCGGTGTATTATTATTATGACAGTCAGAACAGGCTGACAGATATTGTACGATTCAATAATAAAGCCCGCAGGTTGCTACCTGAATATATGTTTGAGTACTCTGCAAACAACCAGGTCATACAAAAAATCACAGTTCCTGCTAATGGATCTGAATACTTAATTTGGCGTTATCAATATGATCCAACCGGATTAAAGGTGAAAGAAGCAATTTATAACAAACAAAAGCAGCTAACAGGTAAGATTGAATACCAATATCAAAAAGGTTAAAAAGGATAGTCTTAAACTTCTATACTCCCCCCTACAACAATGTTTCTCATAATCTAATAGGCCTTTTGTTATTCTAATCTTTATCTGAATCATAATAGAGTCCAAAAGCAAACATAAAAAGACCATAACATATTGTACCAATAGCGACAATGATAAAAAAGAAATGCCCCACATCATCCCTAATAAAATCAAAAGCTTTATCGGTATTTACAACATTTACGGCATTATTGGAAATCGCTGCGAGAATAAAAGAGACGCCCTAATACTCAGTATAATACCTCGTGCAAAATGACCCGTCCAGGCTAAGATATGTATAGCCAACCTTTTCCCCTGAGACAATAAGGCAATATCTAATCTTTCCATATAAGATTTTGTAATTACATAAATAAACTGAACCACAGCAGTAATCGAAGTGATGATACCTATAAAGAAAATTATCAAACTACCCCAACTTTCTTGAAGCATCTTACCAACCATCTGTCGCTCTGAATAAGGTACACCGGTTTCTTCTATTCCGCCTCTACCCAGTAAAGCCTGAATAGCAGAAAAAGCAATCAAAGCGTCAGCAACACTGCTCAAAGCAATAACAGATCTCTTTAGAATGCCTTTAAGGTTTTTCCCATAATGATATGGATCATAGATGGTTTCATAAATACGCCAGATAATGTAGCTGATCATGCCTAACATAATAATCCAAATAGAAATTCTACCGAGGATAAACTTATCTAAATAAACCAGCAGACTACCTTCATCTGCACCACCGTCTTTAATTTTTAAGAAAGAAAGAATAGCAATAACTCCTATTGCAGTATATACAATAGCTGTTGAAAGACAGCCCCAAACAGCCAGGTAATGAACTAATTTTTTCTTAGAATTTTTTCGCTTCATTTTAATGTTGGTATTCCATTAAGCTTTTAACCATCCTTGTAAATCTACTATGATAATAGGGGTGAAAAATGAAGCCAGGCGGTGGGATGCGGGTGAGAAGTCACGACTAACAAAGCAAACTCGTTATAAAGTTTCTGTGCAACAACAGGTATTACCACTTCGGAAAATGAGATTGCTTCTCCCGCCTGGCGGGATCGCAAAGACGTTAAAAAAAAAGAACACACTCAACAAACGTCATTGCGAGTGAAGCGAAGCAATCGCATTTTTACTTAAACCAATACACCATGCATGTAAGAGCCAGGGCATCTTATTTATTCAAACCCTCTTATTCAGCGACAAATCTAAATTTTAATACAGGTTTGCTATTTTGTATGCCTTATCATTAAACTCAAATGTATCGCCTTTCTTAAGGCCCTGCATGGCTGAATATATCGGGGCATTTGTTGAAATGCCGTAAATCACCTGCCCATCAATTTCTACCTTCTCGCTTGAAACAGCAACAAAAAAAGTACGCTCTTTTGTAACCACGACTGCCCCGGGCTCCACAATTGTATTAACGAACTCCGGGTTTAACGTTTTCAGGAAAGACATTTCTCTTTGCGCAAATTCCATTTCAGTTGCCATTGTACTTAATATCTCGATATCTCCTGCGCTCCGGTCTTCACTTTGGCTGGTGGAATGTTCCAGGCTGTTTGCATCTGCCGTCATCTCGCTAACCCTGCTGCCATAATTATCAACCAGTTCCTGTTGCTTTTGTAAACAGGTGTCACGTATCACCGCTTTTGATATAACCTTTTTCATAATTCCTGATTTATTTTGAATGGCTTTAAAGGTATTCATTCAGAGACATCTTACAGATATTTTGTCCCGGCGGGGTTTTCATACCAGGTTTAAGCAAGGGCTAAAAAAAGAACACACTCAACGAACGTCATTGCGAGTGAAGCGAAGCAATCTCATTTTTACTTGAACGAATTCACCATGCATGAAGTATTAAGCCTTTTTCTTACTGGCAATATTTTATGCTTTCAATCAGGATGTCTTTATACTCTTTTCTGGTAAATGCATCTGCCCATTCAACTACTGCAAAACTGATAAAGTGAACTGCATCCTTGTTTAATATTTTATATCCACCTGTACTCATTCTATTGGCCAACATACGTAAAATGTTTTGAGTTGCAAATAAGTTGGAAATTATTCCTGAGCTACAAAAAAATTAGTCCTGAGTTTCAAACTCAGGACAGCTACCGAGAACGCACAGTAGCCGCAAGTAGACACGGCAGGGACTCTGAGATCCTTTGGATTATAGCCAAGTCTCTCCGTAACCTTGTGCGATGTCATAACTCGTTATTGGTAGACGCAAAAAAACTAGTGAGAGGAGAACACGAGTTCTTCATTTTCTTTTTTTTCCGTCAGTAACTTTTCAATATTAAATATCATGTTATTATAAGTAACAAGACTTAGATCTAGAGGTAATGAAAAGTAACCACCTCGTATAATTTCAAAGGTTCCATTTGTATACCAACTAGGATGCTGTTCACTTTATCAGTTTTGCAGTAGTTGAATGGGCAGATGCATTTACCAGAAAAGAGTATAAAGACATCCTGATTGAAAGCATAAAATATTGCCAGTAAGAAAAAGGCTTAATACTTCATGC
>MWVX01000418.1_pt1 | contig 13216 bp, 10 predicted proteins | sample 1047311 | NCBI WGS metagenome assembly MWVX01 (sample SAMN06349984, study PRJNA376086) | soil metagenome | isolation source: MtG-4 sample Antarctic (ecotone) soil | place: Antarctica | collected 2015-01-13 | reverse complement strand
CAATCTCTGGGATGGGCAATAGCAAACAGTTTATGGCAGGCAGCGGCACTATGGATCGCTTATCATCTGGTTAACGGAGCGTACAAAAGCGCTTCTTCAAAATTTAAAAATAATTTTACCACCATTTTACTTTCATTGTCATTTGTTTGGTTTTGTTTTACTTTATTTAATAGATATTTTTCAATACAAAGCCTTTCGGTTGATTCTGAATTTCAGTATTATCAAACAAATAGTATTAATACCTTAAGCTATAATTGGAATGATATTATAAATAATGTTGCGGGAGTTTTACCTTATCTATCTATTGCTTATTTACTTCTTTTAATTTTTCTCTCAATAAGATTAATAAATATCTATCGCTTTACCCGCTTTATAAAATTTAATGGTCTGCAAAAAGCAGATGTAGAGTGGAAGCTATTTGCTGAAAGGGTGGCAATGCATATGGGCATTACAAAAAAGATAAGGCTTTGGGTTTCCAACCATATTGATGTTCCCGCAACCATAGGATTTTTAAAACCTGTTATATTAATTCCGTTGGCGTCTCTTAACCAGTTATCTGCAGATCAGCTGGAAGCAATTATTCTGCACGAACTATCCCATATAAAAAGAAATGATTACCTCATCAATCTTTTTATATCCATTATTGAAACCATATTATTTTTTAATCCCTTCGTGGTTCTGCTTGCTAAGATCATCAAAAGGGAAAGAGAAAATTGCTGCGACGATTTAGTAATTCAGTACCAATATGATCGCCACGCTTATGCATCTGCCCTCTTATCGCTTGAGCAATTCAGAAATATAAATTTGCGGTTAGCCATAGGCGCAACCTCAGGTAAAAAACAATTATTGCTGAGGATAAAAAGAATAATGGAAGTAAACAATAATACAAATTTTAATTATGGACAGAAATTACTTGCCTTACTTTTAATCACTGGTGTCATCTGTTCTGTTGCATGGTTATCACCACAAAACAACAGCAACAAAAAGCATCTTGCAAGTAAAAGCAATACCCCAGTTTTTGATAGGAAAATATTTAAAGCCGTGAAGCCCGCAGAAACTTTAATTTTAAAGCAAAATAACGTTGAAGTAAAAAACACCGTTATAAAATCACAACCCAAAAAAGGGTTAACAGACTCTGAACGGGAATTAAAGGATTTAAAAGATCTGAATATTAAAGAAATTGCAGAAGCAGAATTGAGAAGGAGAAATTTTTTATCACAGGAAAGCAAAAAAGAATTACCCCGTAAAATTCTTCAAAAATATAAATTAAATAAATTTTTATTCGCAAAGGACGCTGCTCGTACGCGTTCATTATTTGTGGATGGAACTACAATGCTTCCATTAAAACCTGCTTTAGCTAATGCATATTTTAATGACCTTCAGTCATATAATATTGATTTACAAAAACTACAGAAAGAATGGGATAAAGCTCAATTTACATTTTCGTTTGATGAAGAGGAAATGCAAAACGTGGTAAAGAAGAAGCTTATTTTAAAACAGGTTAAAACAGCTTTAGCGCATTTGCATCAAAACCTGAATGATGCAGAAATTGAAAAACTAATCAGTACATATTTGCAAAAATCAGACGAAAAAAAATTAAGACGTGTTCAGTTTAATCGTGTTCCCGGAACATATGCAGGTTCCAATGGCAGATCATTTTATATTGTTGATTCATTAGTAGGCGCAGAAATTAAGGTAGTAAAAGATCGTACAAAACACACTCCCGGAGAAGGATTTAGTAAAGCAATTACAACTGTAAAACATTTAAGTGCTGCTTATCCGGAAGCATCAGCATATTCGTACAGGTATGGCTATGATATAAATTTAAATGATGAAAATTCAGACAAAAAAAAATCGGTGAAAGTTTATAATAGGTCAAACATACCTGATGTAAGCTGTGCTCCTGTTATCCCGGGCATAGCACGCCCCAATAACCGTACAATCCAAAGTGGTAATAATAAGACGGTTAAAAAACCAGTACCATCACCAGGAACTTCATGTAAAGAAAATATTCAGATAGAATATAGAAAAGGAATAATAATCATAAATGGCAAAAAGATTAATTTGCCTGATACGGATAAGATGCTTGCTCAATTCTCACTTAAGGGCAAAAAAATAACTTTAACTGAAAAGGATCTAATTGATATCCACCTAAATGATTGAAATCATTTAAAGTTAGCTACCAAACATTCCTTGGACATGTATCACCATATTTATTATTGATGAGAAATCCTAAAATTATTTCGTGCGTATTTTTTGCATAATTTTTTAAACGTGATGTTGTTGAAGCATCGTAGGCATAACCAATATTAAAAGTATTGGAAACATTTATTCCAGCCATTGCAGCAACCCCTCCCAATTGATCACTTATCCTGTAACTGCCTCCAACCCAGAGTTTATCCAGGTATTGTAATTTTACATTAGCATGAATCTGTAAAGGAAATGGACTTATGAATTGCATCATCACGGAAGGCAACGCAGAAATATCATCATTTATAAAAAACCGATATCCGGCAGTAGCAATAAATTGCGGTTCAAAATAAGTTGCATAATTATTATTTGATGCAAATTTTGCTTTATTAGGAATAATATTTAAAACTGAAATCCCGGCAAAATAATCAGCAGAATAAAGCCAGAGTCCAGCTCCAACTTCAGGTTTAAATTGTTTAAGCTCTCCATTGTTATATCCAATTGCCGGATCATTTGGATCAAGCGTACCCCATTCAATTTTAGTTCTATCCAGACTAACGTTTGATATACCGGCAAGAAAACCTGCTGATAAGGTTGTCTTTGCAGTTAATCCTTTATGATAAGCATATGTTGCATATGCCGAAAATCTACTGATATAACCTGTCTTATCATTCAAAGCTATTATACCAATACCATGATGTGGCTCCGGTGCTGTATAGTCTTCATAATAAGATTTTCCGCGGGGATTTTCTCCGGGAACTTCAAACGAAGTTGCAGTAGTCCGGTAATCTTTTTTACCAAGCGGTGCATGGGCTGATAAATAAACTGTTACAGGTGCACCATTAATTCCTGTCCATTGATTGCGATAACTTAATTTAATATCAGTGTAATTTTCTATACCGCTAAGTGCCGGATTTAAAATATAATTATTGAGTATGTATTGAGTATAGTATGGCTTTTGCTGAGCGTAGGTTTTCATCGTTCCAAATATCATCAGTATTATAAAAATTCGCTTCATGCTCTTCTATAAAATTATTTTATCAATGCTACATATCCCGTAAAAGGTTTACGTCCATTGCCGGGTTCAATTACATAATAATAAGTCCCGAATGGTAAAGATTTCCCATTCATAGTTCCATCCCATGGTTTAGTATATCCCTTATTTTCAAACACTACCTGTCCATAGCGATTAAACACCTGCACCCGAACATTTGGATAATCTGCAATATTTTGAATTGTCCAGGTATCATTTATGCCATCATTATTGGGTGTGAATGTGTTCGGTATATTAGGAGATTTAAGCACTTTTACAAATACCTGGTCACGGAAAATACAACCTCCTGTACCTGTTACACTGAGTGTATAAGTGATATCCTGTACACCGGAAACAACAGGATTGAGTACGGTATAGTTATTTAAATATTGGTTGGGCGCCCACAAATATTGTAATGCACTTCCTGTAACAATTGGTTCTAAAATTATACTTGCATCTTCCAAAACAGTTCTGTCAGGGCCTGCATTTACATTTACAACCGGATAAATTGTTATTGTTTGTTCTTTATAATCAACGCAGCCTGTATTTGACGTAAAAGTATAACGTATAATATGTGTACCGACTCCTGCAACTGCCGGATTAAATGTGTTTGAGCCATTTGGAATCCCCTTGCTACTAAATACGCCAGTCCCCGGTATGCCTCCTGTTTCACTTGCCTGGGTAATTGCAAATGGGTTAATATTAAAACAAGTATCAGCTATAGGAAGAAATTGAACTAATGGCGATGCATTTACTGTTATGCTTTTTATTATTTCATCAACACATATATTGCCTGAATAGGAACGGAATTTAATCTGGTAAATTTTATTTAACGGCGTCTGAAAATTTGAATATAAACTTGTGTATATTTTATTTGGCGTTGGAGTATTATCGACAATAACTACGGAAGGATTATTTGCCAGATCCCAATATATTTCAACTTTTGTAATGTTTCCAAAATCCACAGTTGAAGTGTTTTGAATTTGAACATCAGCATTACTGCATAAGTTCTTGTCATTTAAAATACTAAAATTTGCTTTGGGCACTGAACCGTTTACAGTGAATGCTTTTGTAAGTGAAGCAACGCACCCGTTGTTAGAAGTTATTGTTAACGTAACATTATAAATACCAACAGAATTGTACTTATGTTTTGGGTTTTGCAAAGCAGAAGTATTTAACGCTCCTGAAAGTGGATCACCAAAATCCCATGACCATGACGCAATTGTGCCGGAAATAATTTTACTGGTATCTGTAAATTGAGCAAATGCATCTGCTAAACACACATTTGGCGAAATAAAGCCAGGCTCAGGTTGAGTGTTTACAATAATTTGTCTTGATAAAACCGGGCTTTTACAACCTTTATCACTTTGTACAGATAATGTTACAGTATAATTACCGGCAGAAATATATGTTTGATTAAAAGGATTATCATTTGGCGCTGTAAACAAAGTCCCATCTCCTAAATTCCAGTTCCAGGCCACCAAGGTTCCAGAATTTGCTGCGGATGCATTACTAAATGTTACACTTTTTGTTTCACAGGCAGGTGCGGATGTTGCAAAAGAAGCCGTTGGTAAAAAATTAACGTTGATCTGCTTTTTTGCGGTATCAGAAAAACATCCTTTATCGGTTTTTATATAAAGTGAAACTGTGTATGATCCTGCTGCTATATAAATATGAGAAGGGTTTTGCAAGGTGGAAGACTGTCCATCACCAAAATTCCAAAACCAATTTGTAACGATCCTACCTTGAGCATTCGATTGGTCAGTAAAATAAGTTGTATCGTTCAAACAATTTTCAACATTTACATTGAATGCCGACTTTGGTTGTGCATATACTGATGATAAAATTTTTGTTGTGTCTGCTAAACATCCATCTTTAGAAGTTATCTGCAGATTTACTGTAAATGGCCCTGTATTATTATAATTATGGATAGGGTTTTGTACTGCAGATGTATTTAAAATACCGGAAGGAGAATCGCCAAAGTCCCACAAATAAGAAAATGAAGATTGGCTGCCATCAGCAATTGTACTTGAATCAAAAAATTGTGCAAGCCCTGTAGGCAGACAAATACCGGGCAAACTAAAATTAACAACAGGATTAGGATGAACTATTATACGTGAAGTAAAAACTGAACTTTGACATCCTGTATTATTTTCCACTTTTAAACTTACATCATAAACACCGGGAGAATTGTAAACATGCGTTGGGTTGCTGTTGGCATTGAGGTTTTGGGTAACTCCATCGCCAAAATTCCAAAACCATTTTACAAGGTTTCCGGGTGAAGGAGCAAATGATGAATCAAAGAAAGTTATTGATTTTCCTTCACACAACTGGGAAGAGATACCAAACTTTGCAGAGGGAGCTGTAGTGATAATAATTTGTTTAGAAGCGGTATCACTCAAGCACCCAACATTACTTATCATAGCAAACCGAATAGTATAAACACCTGGCGTTAAATATTTATGCTTTGGATTTCTTACATTATCTGTGGTTCCATCTCCAAAATCCCAATACCATTTATATGGAAAAGTACCTGTAATATAATTTGTATTGTCCTTAAAATAAACTGAATCAGTTGCACATCCACTATGCGTCCAGTTAAAATCGGTAGTTGGAGGATTAAAGACGAACAAAGTATCATCTCGTGTTTGTTGATTTCCACATCCATCAGATCCGGAAGTACCTGCAGTTATGCTTACAGGGTAATTACCCGGGGCATTATACGTATATATTGTTGGTAATTTATATCTCCATATTTGTTTACCGCTAACAAAATAAGTGGTGTCGTGGGTGGGTGCCGAAACAGTAACATTAGGTGCTTGAAAATTATGAAAATCCCAGTACAATGATGAAGGTTGAAAAGGGAAAGTTATTGAAAAGAAAAATGGGGTACCCGAACAGGCAGTAGTTTGATTTGAAATATTTAAAGGATTGATTGGAGTAACAAAGTTGAATAAGTCCCGAATGTTTGTCCCGGCATTATAGCCATAAGATTCCGCACCTCCATAACCGTATGCAATTGCATTAAAGCCAGAATCTGCGCTAAGAGAATGTTGGCCTACGCCTACTGGAATTTGTACGTAAGAATAAGTTGGATCAAAAGGATGAGGAGTAAAAGCAATAGGTGAAGTTGTTCCATCTATCCGGAACGAATTAGTTGCATTTGATTTTATAAGAACATTTATCCAATGTTGACGGATAACACTGTGAGCCGTTGAATTCAAAGTTATTTTATCAATTGTTTGTTCTATAGAACTCAGATAGATCATTTCAGGGTCACCGTTTCCGCTAATAAAATTATTACTACACGTACTTGTTGTTGTAAGATACTGAGCAACTAATACCGGTTTGTCTGCTTCAATTAACGAAGGCGAATTAGTTATTGGAATATCATAATAGTAATTATTGATTATTCCTGTTTGAATAACATTATTGTACTTAACTACAGTGGTTGGATCTTTTACCAAAATTCTAAAAAAATTATAAGGCATGTTTGCAGTGGGAACCGTAAAATATTTTTGCCCCCACGCATTTGCAGGAAAAACCTGTTGTATAAAATTATCCGCAGAAGAGTTACCGGCATTGTTACATCTTATATTTATTTTTCCCGAACCCGAAAAAACAGCAATTTTTTTGCATTGACCAGTTGCTGAAGCAATAGATTTTATTTTTGTTCCGGTTAAATCAACACCAGTATTGCCGGTAATTTGCCCTAATAAATTTATTACATCGCCTTTCATTAACGTGTCTTTAAATGTTATTCCGGCAGTATGAGTTAATGTATTAGCTGTAGGTGTAATTTCTAAAATTGTACTGTCTTCTGTTGCAATTGCAAAGCAATAAGGATACGAATATGCCTGATTAGAAACTTGTGTATAATTAAGTGAATAATATTCTTTACCTAACGTATTGGTAGGAAAAAGTAAAGTTGCTCCTGAAACGGCGTTGTTATAAATATGTGCATATGCAACAATAGCCTTATCACTGGTTATATGAATACTTTTTTTAGAAAACTTACCTTCTGCCCGCAATCTCACGTCATCTATTCCTGTCTTAGGAATTGCCTGGCTTTCAACCACAGTATTGGCGGGTACAACATAACTCCTTGTCCACCCCGTTGCAGGAATTGTAATTGTTACATTTGCTGTTACATCTGAAGTGAAATATAGCACCATGTCTTGCGAACCACCAAGGGGATTTGTTGGCTCTCCCCCACCGCCCCCAGTATACATTTGACAATGCGACCCATAGCCTACCCAAAAATCCTTGCCTTTATTAGAAAAATCCTGTGCAGAAGATGAAAGAAATATAGGTACAGATAAAAACAGCAGTAAAATAAATTTCATGAAAGTATATGTGAGCACTGGGATATGCAATATAATAAAAAACCCTTTTAAACCAGATGATATACTAGCCATAATACGCTGCTTTTTAATAAGGGTCATCTACAGGATATATCGAACAAAAAAGCCGCATAGAAATGCGGCGTTTGTTAAGAACCTTAAAATTCTGGTTCTGTAACCCCCAAAGAAAACGAGTTTATCTATACTGAATATATTAATCAGTTGAAATTATTTATTTACTTACGGCTTAGTTAAAATTTTGGCTTCACTTATTTGTTCATTCCCATCCGTATCAATATGCACAAGTCTGTAATAAGAATGTTTTGCTGTTTTAGATACATATTTATCAAAACAACCATAGCAATCACTATCCTTTTGTTTTGGATCAGATCCTAAAACTAATGCTACTGTTTTATAGTTAATTCCATCGGTGCTTTTTTGAATGGCAAAATAATTTGTTGTAACTGTGCCATCAGTATTCCAGTTTAGTAATACTTTTTGCCCCTTTATACTCACAGTAAAAGCAGTAATGTTTACATTGCCCTTTTGTGCTATTAAACCTGTGGAGCTTAACAAAAAAATGGTGGAGATGAAAACAACCTGGAGTACATTTTTATTCATTATTCTTTATTTAATCTTTTAATTAATCAAAAATTATAAGTTAGGGATCAAATGTTTAAGAGCGTTGGCTTTTTACAGGTACTAACAATAAGTTCCTTTTTTTAAAGTAACCTGGAAATATGTGTAAAAGGAGTTGAGAAATTATTGAAGTTCCGGCAGTAGTAAAAGTACAAGGCATTAATTGTGGTTTTGGGTTAACAATTTTTTTATGCTTTTCGCTACAGGTAAGTCTAGCGTGGGCAAGTTTTCATAAAATATTCAGACTTTTGAAGAATAAAAAATGATCGAGGTAGTGAATCATTTATTACTTCCACAAACATATAGTAGTTTTCCCAGATTTGCAATACCGTAATTTTACTGAAAATTAAGTACTAGCACATTATAGTTGAAATGATACCTGGTGTTGATATTTATTCATTGGGCCGGATGCTTTCTTAAAAATATTTTAAGAATAATAAATAAAATATAGAAAAGATTGAGAAGAAAAATTTCTCTAATGAGATTAATAAAAAATTGAAGAGTGCGATTGCAAATCTAACCTCAACAAACTAAATGCGTAACAGCTCCAGGATAAAAATAAAATCAACTACCACGTGTACCTCCTGTTTTAACCGGCTTCTTGGAGAATCCGGCACCTTTAGCAGGTTTACCTATAAATTTGGAAGTCTGAAAATTAGATTTTTGATTTTTATTGCCCCCTTTACCTTTTTGACTACTATTACTAGTTAATGACATAGCGATAAATTTTAGAATACAAATATAATACTCCTTATTAAAATATCTTAAGCAGATAAAGAGATTTCAACTATTTAATTTTAAATCTCATTTCTTTTAAATAATGAATATGGAAATGAAAGATTTTTTTTTTGACAGATAGTATAATCGGTAACCATACTATAATTGTTGAATTGCATTATTATAATCGTACTGCAAATCTTCATGCAGTGTTTCTACAACTGACCTTATTTTTTTTATTTGATTGGCGTAGAGATTTTTTAGTGCTACGCTTTTATCTATTTTTATTTCCGACGTTTTTATTTTATTACAGAAGTAAATTAGCAATTCTGCCTCTGTTTCTTTTGATGTTGTGTACCTAATATATTTGGTGGTGCTTTTTAAAATTTTGCGAAGACTCTTTTTTGCAAAATATAAATTAGAGTTGTTAATTTGCAAGAACTGTTCATCTATTTCCTTCTTTATACTTTCAATGTAAGAATGCAGATCATTTGCTTCAAATAGTAAATAGTTTAATAACTCTTTATTTTCTTTTTTGTATTTGATAAGCCTAAGACATAATTCTAATAATTCTTTTGGAGAAGAATTTATTAGCTCATGTTTTATCTCACTGATGGAAGCACTTTTCATAGTAGTTGTTTATAAAGTTTGTATCTGAAATTAGCATCCTCATCTCTTGCATTGGATATAATTATTCCAATGCAAATTCAACGGCTAATTTCGCATGGATCAATGTTGTATAAGCCGTTATATCACGATATTGCTGTTGTATTAACAAAGGAATTTCAGCGCACCCAAATATCACTCCTTGCGCCCCGGGTTTATTATTTACAGCATGGTTAATGTAGCGGTAACAATAAGTAGATGAATACTATGATAATCCGCCTATTAGACCATTTGTTTTATCTTATTTGTTTGAAACGAAAATTACGTTTGTTTTATTGACAATAGTAATTTTTTAAACCATGTTAGATATATTCAAAAAACACTGATTATTTCTTTCAGGTAGATTATAAAAATATTCAATCAAGAAAAGAGGACTAATTATTTGGCACAATATTTAATATATTATTATAAAATTTGAAAAAATGAACAACTTTTTTAGAGCAATAATTGCAGGGTATGGTGCAAAAAAATTAGGCGGTGGATGTTTAAGTACTATCCTCATTTTCGTTGTCATTTATTGGGCACTTGGTAATTGTAATTCTTCCAGAAATACAGCTCCGGCACGTCCAGCTTCTTTAATACAGGAGCGAAAAGTTGCAGCTAATTTTGAGGGTAATACAACCCAATTTACATCCGCATCTCACCTAACGAAACTTTATATACCTCTCCACAAGTATTCTAATATTAAATAAGCCCTAGTATTAATAAGCCCAAAAAAGTATTAGTAAAATTTGTGATAAAGAAAAATACATTCGAACATCACAATATTCTGGCAGCCAGTATGCACCCATCAAACTGGAGCAGTCAAACATCTCTTGCCTTATTAGTAGATATTGCCTATGCAGTTGCATTTTCTTATTTAGGTATTAAATGGTTTCGTTGGAATACACGGTAATAGATACAATATCCTGACCTTTGTAAGAGTTTTTAATTTGGTATTTTTATTACGGATATTACCAAAATATTTTATGGGTAAAGGACGATTAGAAGCATTTAGTGATGGCGTGTTTGCTATAATTATTACAATTATGGTTTTGGAAATGAAAGTGCCTCATGGAGATTCGTATACTTCATTACAGCCATTGCTTCCAATATTTATCAGTTATGTTTTAAGCTTTATTAATATTGGAATTTACTGGAACAACCATCACCACATGATGCATGCGGTGCATCATATAAACGGCAGCATACTCTGGGCAAATGTGCATTTGCTTTTCTGGCTTTCCCTATTTCCTTTTGTTACCGGATGGATGGGAGAAAATCATTTTAGTACTTTGCCTGTTGCATTATATGGAATGGTATCTTTTTTTGCAGGATTGGCTTACTTTATTCTTGCACGCTCACTTGTTATGCTTCACGGAAAAGATTCGGTACTTGGCATAGCACTTGGAAAAGATTGGAAAGGAAAAATATCTTTGGGTATTTATGCTGCGGGTATTGGGCTGAGCTTTATTAACTCCTTACTGGGTGCAGCCATGTATGTTATGGTAGCAGCTATGTGGTTTATCCCTGATAAAAGAATAGAGGGTAAATTATGATTACAAACTGAAATGATTTGTTCGCAGAAAAAATAAGTTTTAGCCTTCACTTATTATTTCTCTTTTTACACCAGGTACTTCCAGCACCAGATCTTCTCCATAAACTTTTGCCGGAGTTTGATAACCCGGTGCAGCAATTCCCTTTAAAGCTTTTTGTGCAATAAGCAAAGTGCTGTGTAACGTTAAAGTATATCCTTCAGGGCCAATCAACCTTGCTGATGCTGTTTTACCTGCAGAATTGGTAACCTCTCCCCATACAAGTCCTGTGGCTTTGCCTCGCATTTCATCTGAAGGGCCTGTTGCTCTGCTGTTTATTTTCTTTTTAATAAAGTTGCGTATAAAAGATGTTCGCAATAGCCAGTTGAATAAAGGTTGCAATTTTAAAAGACGATACGTTTTATGTGATACTCCGGCGTATGTTTCAATATCCGGAATTCCTGTTGTGAACCAGGCTGTTGAAATATCTCCCCAGGGAATACTCATTACAAATAATTTCTTTATGCCAAAGTCAACCCACATTCCTTTTTTACCAAGTGGAATACTAATAATTTTTCCACTCGTTCTTATCGCACCGCCTTCACCTAATCTGTTTGCCATAGTGGTTGCGGTACCATGAGATAGTCCACCTCCTGTCATCGCAAATGCTAGTTGTAATTTAATGGCATCAGGTAAAAGTTTTTTCAGCAATAAAGCAATGCAATCCGTTGGCACTACATCAAAACCAACACCCGGCATTATCATAATACCTGCCCGCTTTGCCGCAGCATCATGGTGTTTTAGCATTTCAAACACGGCAATGTCTCCGTTAATATCAAGATAGTGTGTGCCGGTCTTCAAACAGGCTTCCACCATTTGCTTTGCAGTGAATTGAAAAGGCCCTGCGGCATGCACAACCACTTTCACTTCTTTTAAAGCAGCAATTAAAGTTGGTGTATCATTTAGATCAATAACCTTGTATGGCAGGTTGAGTTTTGCAGCAAGTTGAGACAATGCTTCTTCCCTTCTGCCGGCAAGTATGGGTTGTAAATTATATTCATGTGCATAGCGGGCTATCAACTCCCCGGTATATCCATTTGCTCCGTAAAGCAAAAAAGAATTTTGCATAATGAAAATTACGAAAGAACAATGATCTCTTCTATTTCTATTGTGATATATTCGTAGCATCAAATTTTTTTTGTTGATCAGCAGACTTGCAACAAGAATAAATTGGAGAAAATATTATTTGAACAGATATGTAAAAGTTCTTTTACCTTAGATAATGAATTAATAGAGATCAATCCCATAAACCCCGCCCTGGGAAACTTCTGCTGTAATTGAGAAATACCTTCTAAAATATTTTCAATCACCTTAAAAAAATTTACAATGAAAAAAGTTGTAGTTCAATTTGATTTTCCCCAAGGCACACAAGAGCAATATGATGGCATATGGAGTGATCTGAGAGCATCAGGAAATGGTAATCCGAAAGGACTTCTTTATCACGTGGGAGCTCCCAAGCCAAATGGCGGCTGGATGGTATTTGATGTATGGGAATCGGCAGAAGATTTCCAGGCGTTTGGTAATACTTTGATGCCGTTAATACAGAAAAATAATATAAAGCCGGTTCCGCCTTTTGTATACAACGTACATAATATTTATGAGGCAGGAAAATAATTATTCATATAATAGTTGAACAACTGTTGAAGAAATAAAAATATTTCTTATGTAGAATTCTTTATGCCGGGGCCGAATTGACGACCTGTAAAATTTTAAAAATCACCTTTTCAATAAAGAATCATTTGCAGAAGATGTTGGTGGCAAAACATAATTACCAAACATCATTTGGGATATTTTTTTATCATTACCATACACATCATCTCTGAAATTTAGTTGCCCTGTTTCATCAATCCATGCAGTAAAGTAAGTGATTGAAACCGCCACGGCAGGATTCAATTTTACATATTGCTCTTTACCGCCATTCATTGCAGCATGAATTTTTTAAGGTGATTGAAAATATTTTAGAAGGTATTTCTCAATTACAGCAGAAGTTTCCCAGGGCGGGGTTTATGGGATTGATCTCTATTAATTCATTATCTAAGGTAAAAGAACTTTTA
>MWVX01000417.1_pt1 | contig 13221 bp, 10 predicted proteins | sample 1047311 | NCBI WGS metagenome assembly MWVX01 (sample SAMN06349984, study PRJNA376086) | soil metagenome | isolation source: MtG-4 sample Antarctic (ecotone) soil | place: Antarctica | collected 2015-01-13 | reverse complement strand
GTTAATCTTAGAAAGTTTTTTAATGAAGATGATAATCGCATTGATGTTGCAGGGTTTGAATACACGGTAAGATTATGGACAACAGTTTTGGAAATTTCTGTGCTGATGGCTCAATTTCCAAGTAAAGAAGTTGCACAGCTTTCTTATGATTACAGAACGCTGGGTTTAGGTTATGCAAATTTGGGAAGCATACTTTTGGCGGCAGAGTTTACAGCATCCATTTCATTGTGTACTTTTTTTATCGTCTCCATTCTGTGGGCTCTTACCTGGGGAGCCTGCGTATTAATATTAGATGGGGTTCCCAATACTCTAACCTCGCTTAGTTCATGCACTCTATCCCCGATGGTTGGAGTAGATTCATCCCATTCTTCATTGCCTGTATTTAATACTTCAGGTTTATCAAGCACATGTACTAAATCATTTCTTCCTAAATATTCATACGCCAACGAGCGGAACATAAAGTCGATAATAGATGTTGTGGTTTTTATATTTGGATGATCAACCATTCCCGAAGGTTCAAACCTGGTGAACACAAATTTTTCAACAAACTCTTCCAATGGAACGCCATATTGTAAACCGATTGAAATAGAAATTGCAAAACAGTTCAACATACTACGCATTGTTGCACCTTCTTTTGCCATGTCAATAAAAATTTCTCCTAATGTTCCATCATTATATTCACCCGTTCTTAAAAATAATGCCTGTCCGTTTATTTTTGCTTTTTGTGTAAAGCCTCTTCTTTTGGCAGGTAAAGCTCTTCGTTCCACAATCATTGCCAATTGGCGTTTTAAAGAAGTATCTGCACTGCTTTGCACTCTTTTGTTTACTTCTTCCAACAAATCTTCAACTGTAAGTGTACTCATGTCAACTATTCTCGATTCAAGAGTGCTGTCGCCGGCAAGTTGCGAATTATCTGTAGTCGCTTTCTTTTTCTTATCACTTTTATTGCTCAATGGCTGCGACAATTTAGAGCCATCTCTATACAATGCACAGGCTTTTAAACCCAGCTGCCAGCTTAGCTTGTAGGCATCTGCAATTTCCTCTATCGTAGCTTCATTGGGCAGGTTGATGGTTTTTGAAATTGCACCGCTAATAAAAGGTTGGGCAGCAGCCATCATACGTATATGCCCTGTATAATGAATATATCTTTCGCCTTTTTGACCGCATTTATTGGCACAATCAAAAACTGAAAGATGTTCTTCTTTTAAATAACGGGCACCTTCCACCGTCATAGTGCCGCAGATATATTCATTTGCTTCTTCAATTTGTTCTTCTGTAAATCCCAGGGCTTCTAAAAAATTCCATTCAAAATTTTGGTATTGTTCTTTTACAAAACCCAGACGCTGTAAACATTCTTCACCCAAATTATAAACGTTAAAAACAAATGCTATATCAAATGCAGAGGCAAGAGAGTCTTCCAGTTTTTTTATTTCTTCAGGCAAAAAACCCCTTTCTGCCAAACTTTTATCATTAATATGAGGAGAGGTTTTTAAAGTTGCATACCCCTTTGCATAATTTACAATACTGTCAATTTGCTTTTCGGTGTATTTTAAATTACGCAATGCCTGTGGCACACTTTGATTGATAATTTTAAAATAGCCGCCGCCACTTAATTTTTTAAATTTAACCAGAGCGAAATCAGGCTCAACACCGGTAGTGTCGCAATCCATTACCAAGCCGATGGTTCCTGTTGGTGCAATTACGGTTGTTTGGGCATTGCGGTAACCATATATTTCTCCCATCATCACTGCATCATCCCATGCCTTGGTGGCAGATTTTAATAAGTAATCAGGGCAATACTTTGCATTAATACCCTGGGGTTTTATTTCAATTCCTTCATACGCATCCATTGCATCGTATGCAGCAGCACGATGATTGCGCATCACTCTAAGCATGTGATGTTTATTTTCCGGATATTTTTTAAATGTTCCTAAATGCTCGGCAAGCTCTGCAGAAGTTTTGTATGCAATACCAGTCATGATCGCCGTAATAGCTCCAGCAATTCCACGGGCTTCTTCACTATCGTATGCAATGCCGCTAACCATAAGCATGCTTCCCAAATTTGCATAACCTAAACCCAGCGTTCTGTAATCATAAGAAAGCTGTGCAACTTCTTTACTTGGAAATTGAGCCATCAGCACAGAAATTTCCAAAACTGTTGTCCATAATCTTACCGTGTATTCAAACCCTGCAACATCAATGCGATTATCATCTTCATTAAAAAACTTTCTAAGATTAACAGAGGCAAGATTACATGCTGTATTATCTAAAAACATATACTCACTGCATGGGTTAGAAGCTCTTATTGCACCCCCCTTAGGGCAGGTATGCCATTCATTAATTGTTGTATTGTATTGTGTTCCAGGATCAGCACAATTCCACGCAGCATTATTAATTTTATCCCATAGGCCCTTTGCTTTTATTTTTTTCATGGTTCTTCCATCACTCCTTGCTTTTAACTCCCAATCACCATCGGCTTCCAAAGCATGAAAAAATTCATTCGGGATTCTTACAGAATTATTACTGTTTTGCCCGCTTACTGTTTTGTAAGCTTCCCCTTCATAATCGCTCGGATATCCTGCGGCTATTAATGCAGCAACTTTCTTTTCTTCTTCAAGCTTCCAGTTTACAAAAGTTTCAATTTCCGGGTGATCAAGATCAAGGCAAACCATTTTTGCTGCACGTCTTGTTGTACCGCCGCTTTTTATAGCACCGGCCGCTCTATCCCCAATTTTTAAAAAACTCATTAACCCACTTGAGGTGCCACCACCGCTCAATTTTTCTCCTTCACCACGTATGCTGGAAAAATTGGTTCCTACACCGCTTCCATATTTGAAAATTCTTGCTTCCCTAACCCACAAATCCATAATACCGCCATCATTAACCAAATCATCATCTACACTTAAAATAAAACAAGCATGAGGCTGAGGGCGCTCATATGCCGACGTTGATTTTTTTAATTCCTCATCATTTTGATCAACATAATAATGTCCCTGTGCTTTTCCTTTAATACCATATACTTCATGCAAACCCGTATTAAACCATTGTGGTGAATTAGGTACACACGACTGGTTTAAAATGCCAAATACTAATTCTTCATAAAAAATTTGTGCATCTTCTTTTGATGCGAAATAATTATAACGTTCCCCCCAAACCATCCAGCAATGTGCTAGACGGTGTGCAACCTGCTTAACAGTGGTTTCTCTTCCTACACTTCCATCAGGTTGTGGTACCCCGGCCTTACGAAAATATTTTTGAGCTAAAATATCTGTGGCAATCTGGCTCCATTGTTTAGGCACTTCAACATTATCCATTTGAAAAACAATTTCACCGGTAGTGTTTTTTATAATCGATGTCCGGTAATCATATTCAAACATTTCGTAAGGGGAAATACCTGCTTTGGTAAATTGACGGGGAAACTGTAGCCCTTTTGCAGACTGCTTTTTATTGGACATAAGATTTAAAATTATTTTAGGGTTAATAGTTAGTTTTGATAACGAGCCTGCCGGTAAGGCAGGGTAGAGAACGAAAATATTTCTTGTGATCGAACAATCAAACTCTTAAATGTTAACACCTGTGGAAAAAATGTGTTAACAATTTCTTAATGTAGCAGGGCATTGACTATTTTGGATTTTACACATTTTGAGGATAAAAAATATTTGCTGCAACAAGAAAATTTAGGTAGTTATGAAATACTTCTAAATTGTCTAAATCGTAATCTAAAAAAACATTTATGAGAGCTGTTATACAAAGAGTTTTGGAAGCGAGTGTAATGATTGATAATAAAATAAAATCAGAAATTAAAAATGGATTGCTTGTATTGGTTGGTATTGAAGATGCAGATACAATTGAAGATATTGAATGGCTAAGTAATAAAATCATTAACCTCCGAATATTTGACGATGAAAATAAAGTACCGAATATTTCTGTAAAAGATTTGGGAGGAGATATTTTAGGAGTAAGTCAATTTACATTACAGGCATCAACCAAAAAAGGAAATCGTCCTTCTTATATAAAAGCAAGTAAACCAGAAATTGCTTTGCCATCGTATGAAAAATTTATTATTCAACTGGGTACTGATCTTGGTAAAAAAATATACACTGGCGAGTTCGGTGCTGAAATGAAAGTTCAACTGATTAATGATGGCCCTATTACTATCTGGATCGATACCAAGAACAGGGAATAGTATAATTTTTCTTAAGATTTAATATCTTTTTTCATAATCAATAAATACGTAATTTACTTTCCAACTAAACTTATCCGCATGTCAACTTCACGTCGAGAATTTTTAAAAAATTCAGCAAAAACATCCGCCGGCCTTTATATTGGAGCCCTTGGTTTTAGCGCTAAAAGTTATGGAAATATAATCGGAGCAAACGATCGTGTAAGAGTTGGAGTGGTTGGCTATTCTGACAGGCATAGGAGTTCGCACATGCCTTGTTTTATGAACCATTACAAGGAATTTAACTTTGACCTGGTTGCTGTATCCGATATCTGGAAAAAAAGAAGGGAAGAAGGAGCAGCCGCATGGAAAGAAAAAATGCAGCATGATATTGTTGCCTGTAGGAACAATGAAGAGATGTATGATAAAAAATTGGTAGATGCAGTGTTTATAGGCACCGCAGATTTTCAACATGCTTTACATGCTATTGAAGCAGTTAAAGCAGGTTGTGATGCCTATGTTGAAAAGCCTTTTGCTGAGACTATGGAGGATAACCGGGCAGCATTAAAAGCGATTAAAGCAACGAATAAAATTATTCAAATTGGATCTCAAAGAAGAAGCGGTTCTAATTATCATGCCGCCAATGATTATATCAGGTCAGGGAAATTTGGCCCTATAACTATGGTGGAACTAACATGGAATGTAAATCAGCCGGGCAGGTGGCGCAGGCCCGAATTACTAAAACAACTAAAAGAAGAAGATACAGATTGGAAAAGATATTTAATGAACAGGCCGAAAGACAATTTTGACCCAAGAAAATATTTAGAGTATCGATTGTTCTGGCCATATTCTTCAGGGCTTCCCGGCCAATGGATGAGCCACCAGATAGATACGGTACATTGGTTCACAGGGCTTAAACATCCACGCAGCGTAGTAGCAAATGGCGGAATTTATATGTGGAAAGATGGAAGGAAAAATTGGGATACGCTAACAGCAGTTTTTGATTATGGGCCTTCCGCTGATCTTTCATCAGGCTTTCAGGTAACTTTTGGTTCCCGTATGCATAACGGGGAAGAAAAACCGGCGGAAATATATTATTCCAATGGAGGTGAATTGAATTTGATAACCAATAAAGTTTCTTCTAAAGGAGGGTTAACAAAATCTTTTGCTGATGCTATGGGAATGCAACCAAATCTTTTACCAGAAACAAGTTTAGCAAATACAGAACAGGTAATAGCTTCGGCAAATACAGGGGGAGACAGGCTCACATCTAATCATGTACGTAACTGGATGGAATGTATACGGAATAGAAAACAGCCTAATGCCCCTGTGGAAGCAGGTTACAGTCATTCTATTGCAAATATTATGACAACCGCTGCTGCACATACAGGCAGAAAAGTAACTTTTGATGAAGCAACACAGGAAGTGATGGCGGGAGGAAAGATTTTTAAATATTAACCCTTCCAATTCATGCACAAGTTCATCCCTGTTTTATTATCATTTATTATATCACTTGTTGCCCCTGCACAAAAAAATAAAGGTTTTAAAATAGCGGAAAGGGTAGATAAAAAACAGGTGGATATTTTATTCAATAATAAATTGCTAACAGCTTATTGTTATTATGATTCAGGCAGTAAGCCAATTTTATTTCCGGTAAATACAGTAGATGGAATTACTGTTACCCGTGGATACCCTTTTAAGAAAATTGCCGGAGAAAGAACAGATCATCCGCATCATACAGGTATATGGTTAAATTACGAATCGGTAAATGGAATTGACTTCTGGAACAACTCCATTGCTATACCGCTTGACAAAAAAATTAAATATGGCACTATTCTTCATGAAAAAATAATCCGGAAAAAAGCGATGGGAAATTCTGCATCACTCACGGTGGGTGCTAAGTGGATAAGGGATGATAATAAAGTGCTGTTACAGGAACAAACAACTTTCAACTTTGCTATAAAAGGAAATGATTTTATTATAGATAGAATCACTACTTTAAAAGCCGCAGATACAATCATCGTTTTTAAAGATGTAAAAGATGGTATGTTGGCCATACGGGTGGCAAGAGAATTGGAAATGCCTTCGAATGAGGCGAGTAAATTTGTTGATGATAAAGGAAATGTAACAAACATTGTAAAAACCAGTAATGAAGGGGTAACAGGAATGTATCATAGCAGCCAGGGATTAAAAGGAGATTCGGTTTGGAGTAGCAAAGGGCCTTGGGTTATTCTTACAGGCAAAAAAGAAAGCAGAGATATTACAATTGGTATCATTGATCACCCATCAAATATTGGTTATCCTGCTTATTGGCATGCAAGAGGTTATGGATTGTTTGCGATTAATCCATTAGGTAGAAAAGTATTCAGCCAGGGAAAAGAAGAATTAAATCTAACTTTAAAACCGGGTGAATCAGTGTCATTTAAATACAGGATCATAATACATTCGGGGAATATGCTTACTAATAACCAAATGAATAATTTTGCAGCTGATTTTTCCAGATAAGCTTCGCAATTATTTCATTAAAAATTCTAACTATAATTATGAAAAAAACAATCTTATGCAGTCTGTGTATGTCTCTCGCAATTTTAGGGTTACTTATACCTGTAGAAGGTAACTCCGCAAAAAATGATGCTTTCTTTGAATTGAAAGTTTATCATTATAGCAATACGCAGCAGGAAAATGTTCTGGATAATTTTATTCAGAATGAGCTTATACCTTATTTGCATAAAAACGGTATAAAAAACATTGGTGTATTTAAAGCTATTGCCAACGACACTGCTATAGATAAGAAGATGTATATTTTTATTCCTTTTAAATCTTTAAAGCAATGGGAAAAATATTTAACTAACGTAAAGACAAATGACCCTTCCATTATCAGTAACAGCGAATATGCAAATGCTACAAATGATAAGCCTTTCTTTTCCAGGGTGGAAACCATTTTTTTACAGGCTTTTAAATTTATGCCTGCTCTATCAGCCTCTAAATTACTTTCACCAAAAAATGAACGGGTGTATGAACTGCGTAGCTACGAAAGCGGTAGTGATAAAATCTACAGAAATAAAGTGCACATGTTTAATGAAGGTGGGGAGATCGATCTTTTCGACAGGCTGGGCTTTAATGCAGTTTTTTATGGAGAGGTAATATATGGCGCTAAAATGCCTAACCTTATGTACATGACATCTTTCGAAAACAAAAAGGCCAGAGATGAACATTGGACAGCATTTAGTAAAGACCCTGCATGGAAAACCTTATCAGCCAAAAAAGAATATCAAAAAAATGTTTCGAAAATTGAGATCACATTTTTGAGGCCTACTGATTACTCTGAGTTGTAGAATAGTTGTAAAAATTTAAATTTCTTGAAAGTGATTTTGTGGCCTCGCCAGGAATCGAACCTGGATCTGGAGCTTCGGAAACTCTTATACTATCCATTGTACTACGAGGCCAAATGATGTGCAAATGAAAATATGTGCAGATATGCAAATGAAGAAAACGAATCTGCACATCCGCACATTTACCCATACTCCATTACTTTATCAACCCTTGTGCATTTGTAGCAAATATTTTTACAGCAATAGCGATCAAAATTACACCAAAAAATTTCCTGACTGCTATCAGGCCGGCAGGCCCTAAAATGCGCTCAATAAACCTTAATGATTTAAGCACTGCATACACAATTATGAGATTAAAGAGGATGGCAAGAAAAATGGTAAGCTCCTCATAGTTTGCTTTTAATGAAATTATAGTAGTTAATGTTCCGGAACCTGCAATTAACGGAAAAGCAATGGGAACAACAGTTGCAGCTCTAAAGTCTTTTTCGCTTTTAAAAAATTCAGCGCCTAAAACCATTTCCAGTCCCAGAATAAATATCACAATAGACCCCCCAACAGCAAAAGATCTTACATCAATCCCTAACAGATTAAGAAAAGGCTCGCCGATAAATAAAAACAATACCATTAAAGCACCTGAAACCAAAGTAGCCCGAAACTCATTTATGCCGCCCAACTTAGATTTCAATCCTATTAAAACAGGTACGGCACCAATAATATCTATAACGGCAAATAATGTAAAAGTTACAGTTAGTAATTCTTTGCTGAATATTTCACTAAAATCCATTAAATAAATTTCTCAAAGATAATCTTAGTACGGCAATAAGTCGCAAAACCAAAAACCCATAGAAGATGGTGTTACCGGCTGTTTACTGAAACATTCATCTTTGGTATCTCCTGGTGCTTTATATTCCCTGAAAACTTTATCGCCAACTTTAAAAGGAACAGGAAATGTGAAAATGGGTCCATCAAAAACAAATGTGTGAAACTCTCCATTCTCTCCACAGGGGTCAACATTAATTGGTAAATCTTTTAAAAACTGTTTATCTATGATGCGGCCTACAAAACTTTTATCAAGCATCTCTGCTTTTACACAAACAATAATTGTTTTAAACCCCTTATCGATAAACTCCTGAATAAGTTCTGTAGTATTTCTTTTCCAAAGTGGAAATAAAGCTGAAATATTCATTTTAGCTAATTGTGTTTCACGATATATTTTAAGATCTTCCAAAAAAATGTCCCCAAAAATACTATGGGTGAAATTTTCATGCTGCAATTGGTTTAATAAAATCATGGTTTCCCGTTCATATTCATCCATTGTTGGCTGATCGGGTAAAACAAATTTTTGTAATGGGATACCAATTGAAGCCGCCTGTTGCTCCAGTAATTCTTCTCTTACACCATGCATTGATACACGGCGATATTGATTGTTTACATTCGTTACTAATTTATCAATCGAATAGTTTTTATCCTTAAGTATATGATATAGAGCCAGCGAACTATCTTTTCCGCCACTCCAGTTAAAGTAACTTTTATTTGCCATGCCGATGCTGTTGTTGCCTACCAATTAAAAGTTATACCCGCAATTATAATAAACGGAATTGAATTAAAACCTCGTACATCAAAGAATTTTTTATTGGTGATGTTTTGTGCATCTGCAAAAAGCTTAAACCGAGACTTTAATTTATATTCTGCGTACGCACCTAATATAAAATAACTTTCAAGGAGTACGTCTTGCTTTTTGAAACCACCTACGTCAAAACGGTTACCAACATATTTACCATTGGCACTTAAATACAATCCATTATTAAATTGGTATCCTACGGATAAATTAAAATTATGTTTAGATCTGCGAAGTAAATGGGGGTAAGTAGTGTCTTTAAATGTGAGCCTGCTTTGAGAAATCTCTTCGGGATCAAGATAGGTATAGTTTGCTGTGATGGTAAAATTATCAACAGGCCGAATGGTTGTTTCCAGTTCAATACCATTAACTTTTTGAACATTAAAATTGAAATATTTAAACTTGATAAAGTCGAAATCAATTCCATCTTTTATATTTCTATGAAAATATACAAGCCTTGTTGCTATTTTATTGTGCATTTGCTGTAAACCAATTTCATATGTTTTAGAACGTTCCGGTTTTAAATCCCTCTTTCCTGAGGAAGAATAAAGCTGAAATAATGTAGGTGCTTTAAAACCCGTGGCTATACTTCCGAAAATTCTAAAATGGTCACTAAAGGAATAAGATGGATTAAAAGTATACGTTTGATTGTTTCCATAACGTGAGTGTACGTTTAATCTTCCACCCAATTCAATATTAATTTTTTCACTTAGTGAATGATAAAATAGTGATGTATAAGTGGATGCCTGGCTCAAGGATGTATCATTAAACAAACTGGTAAAGGGCCCGAAAGAGCTTACTGAAAAAAAACTGCTGTTCATTTTAGCAAATCTATAATCGGCACCGTGCAAAAGAGTAAAGTTATTACCTAATTCTATGCTGCTGTACAGTTCTACAAACTGTGTCTGTCCAAAATAATCATTGGTTGAAAATTTGGAAAATGAAGGAACATCTGAACTATCATTAAAAAAATTTCTTTTATTTTCTGTGTATTGATAATTTCCGGTAACACTTACCTTATTCTTGCGGTAATTAAATCCTGCGCCAGTTATAAGGCTCCTATTCTTGGAGGTAAAATCCTTTTCATCAGTAAAGATCGAAGCATCAATATCAGTTTTATATCTACTGTTTTGTATAAATGTTTTTAAGGAAAAATCACTACTAAGTTGATATTGCAAAGATGCACTTGCTACATCGCCATTATAACTATCACGTTCAAAATTTTTACTGCCTGTGCTGTCATAAGCCGCAGAAAAACCTTTGCTGAATAATTTTGCATAGCGTGTGGTATAAGTAAATTTATCTGCCTTACCAAACACCTGTACATTGCCTCTAAAAGTTCCATAATTACCACCAGCCAAAGTTGTTTTTACATTAAATAGTTTGGTAACATCTTTTTTAATTGTAATGATGTTAACTACACCGGCAATACCATCCGATCCGTACAGTGTTGATTGTGCTCCCCGGGCAATTTCAACCCGCTCTATATCATTTAATGAAAAAAGATTAAGATCAAAATCATTGGTAATAGAAGTGGGATCATTAACAGGAATGCCATCAACCAATATTAGTGTACGGCCTGATGAAGCGCCACGCATAAATAGTGTTTGATTCGTACCAAGATTATTGAGTGAACCGCTAATGGTAATTCCTGCTTGCTCATTTAAGATTTGGGTTAATGTGCGGCCACTGCTTTTTTCAATTTGTTCTTTAGTGATTAGACTAATAACTTTTCCTGTACTGCTTTGCTTTTGCGGGAATTTGTTAGCAGTGATAATTACCTCATCTAATGATTTGGCTGTTGTGTCTTGTTGCGCCTGCGCATAACTGCTGAAGAATACAGCAGCCGCAATAAAAATTTTCCTTTTCATTTTTGAAAAAATTTTTTTGATAGTGACTGCTTCCGGTTAATAAAAAAGAAGAAATATAAATGCTTCCCAGCCTTTACACTCCATGCCTTTCACCCGAAAGCTTAAAATGGTTTTGTAGTAAGTGGCAGGTCTTCTGGCTTGGCGTTCACTTCACCTTCCCGTACTTTTTAAAGTAACAGTGGTGTGAGAGAAGTTACCCTCTTTGTCCCTCCCTTGTGGAGGTTAGGTGGGCCGCTTTACAGCTACGGGGATAGCTCCGGAATTTAACCGGATTCCCTTTTAATCCCGTCCCGATAATTATCGGGATTGAGAACCAATTATGCGGCAAAAGTAAGTGCATTACATTTATTTTTCCAAAACAAAATTAGTTCTCATTATTTTTTATCTTCCCTAAATGATGCTTACAAAAAAACTCAACCGGTTCGATTTTACGATGATTGTGGTAAGCCTGGTGATAGGTATGGGAATCTTTAGAACTCCTGTAAATGTTGTCAAGGCTGTAGATACACCTTTCATATTTTATGCTGTATGGATAGTGGGTGGATTAATTGCCTTATGTGGCGCACTCACGTATGCAGAAATCGGAAGCCGTCTTCCCGTTACAGGTGGCTACTATAAAATATTTTCTTATGCTTATCATCCATCAATAGCGTTTGCAGTTAATTGCTTAATTCTTGTATCTAACGCTGCTTCGCTGGCGGCCGTGGCATTAGTTGGAGGAGAATATATCACCGGAATTTTAATTCCAAATTCAAAAGACATGTTGTGGCTGAATGTTGCAGCAAACGCACAACAAATTCAAACTATACAAATCGCCATTGCTATTACGGCCATTGTTATTTTTTATGGAGTTAACCTTTTAGGATTAAAGATGAGTGCCAGAGCTCAAAATATTTTAACTGTAGTTAAAATAACCATGATCTTATTACTGATAACACCACTGTTTTTTGCTACGCAATCAGCACCCTTAGTTGCAGTTGCAAATTCTTCATCACCGGTATTTACTGAATATTTAAAAGCGTTTGGAATTGGATTAGTAGCGGTAAGCTTTACCTATGGTGGCTATCAGCAAACAATAAATTTTGGTGCTGAAGTAAATCAACCTAAAAAAAATATACCCAGAGGAATTTTCTTTGGAATATTTATTATTATCTCTCTTTATTTAATAATTAATTATGCCTACGTACAAGTGATAGGTTTTGAAGAATTGAAAAACAGCAAGAACATTGCTGCAATAATGGCTTCCAAAATATTTGGAGTAAATGCTGAACGTATATTATCTGTGCTTTTATTTTTTAGCGTGCTTGCCTATGTAAATGTTTTGCTGATGAGCAACCCTAGGGTTATGGCAGCTATGAGCGAGGATAAAATATTACCTGAATCTTTCCGAAGGAGAAATACCAAAACTGATGTGCTTACCACTTCGTTAAGTGTTTTTGCAGCCCTATGTGTATTAATAGTTTTTTGGGCAAAAGAATTCGATACCATCCTAAGTTTTACTATTTTTCTTGATTGCTTTGGTATGATACTTTCAGCGGGCAGCATTTTTATTTTAAGAAAGAAGACAGCGCATTTAAATAATTCGGGGATTTATATCATGAAATTATACCCCTTACTGCCCATCATCTTTATAGCTGCCTACACTTTTGTAGCAGTAAGTTTACTAATAACACAAACCACGCTTTGCTTAATAGGGTTAGCTGTGTTGGCAGTTTTTATCGGTATTTATTATGCGGTGCATTATTTTCAAAATAAAAGAACAAATGTTTGAGTTGAAAAAAAATAATGGTATTTTATATAATCTAAATGAGTTGGGTGAAGACCGGGATTTATATTTTAAGGCCATTGCGCCGCCTATCATTCACAAGTAATTTTGCTTTAAATTGCGAGGATCTAACTATAAGATCAAACTTATTTTCCGCTTATCCTTTGTTTTGAATTTATACCTGCTGATGAATTATTTTTGACCAATGGCTTTGAGAATTACTTTATCATTGTTAATACTTGCCGTATTAAATACCCCGGCTGCTGCACAGCAAAAATGGAATTTGTTCCAATGCGTACAATATGCCATGGATAGTAGTATTTCTGTAAAACAAAGTCAGGTGCAGGAATTAGTTGCCGGCATTAATTACAAGCAAAGCAAACTATCAAAATATCCTAATGCCAATTTCAGCAACAATGGTGCGTTTGATCACTTTTTCGGTGCTCACTTTTATCCCTTCCTCTTTACCCAGC
>MWVX01000416.1_pt1 | contig 13227 bp, 9 predicted proteins | sample 1047311 | NCBI WGS metagenome assembly MWVX01 (sample SAMN06349984, study PRJNA376086) | soil metagenome | isolation source: MtG-4 sample Antarctic (ecotone) soil | place: Antarctica | collected 2015-01-13 | reverse complement strand
ATGTAGATGTAAGTAGTCCAGAGATTCTCGTGAACGTAGATCGTGAGCGGGCCCGCCGAGAGGGTGTTTCTACCAAAACTGTTGGCGACGCTATAAGAACGGCAGTGTTTGGATTGGAAGCTTCGAAATTCCGTGAATATGAAGATGAATTTCCCATCATGATACGATTTAAAAAGGCACAGAGGGAAAACATTGATGGGCTCATGAATTTGAAAATCACCTATCGGGATATGAATTCGGGCCAGGTGAGGCAGATACCTCTTTCGGCTGTAGCCAATGTCTCTTATGACAATTCTATTGGTTCCGTGACCCGGAAAAATCTGAAGCGTCAAATTACCCTCACCTCCAATGTGCTTACCGGTTTCACTCCAAATACGGTGAATGCGGCTATCGGAGATGCCATCAATAATTTCAAACGTTCTGACACTGTTTCTGTAGCTCAAACGGGTCAGTCTGAAGAAGAGGACGAAACTGCCGCCTTTCTCTCTTCTGCTTTGATAATTTCCCTTTGTCTCATCTTTCTCATCCTGGTAACATTGTTCAATTCATTCTCCAAGCCGCTCATCATCTTGTCAGAGATCATATTCAGCATTATAGGAGTGCTGCTTGGGTTCGCCATCTTCAATATGAAAATATCCATTATCATGACAGGTATTGGCATTGTTGGTCTTGCGGGTATTGTAGTTAGAAACGGAATTTTGCTTGTCGAGTTCGCCGACGAATTAAAAGCACGGGGCCTGAAGACCAGGGATGCTATTATTATGGCCGGAAAAACTCGTATGATTCCTGTAGTGCTCACCGCAAGCGCAACAATGCTCGGCTTGGTTCCGCTTGCAGTCGGCTTTAACATCGACTTTATTTCCTTCTTCACTACTTTGAATCCTAAAATATACTTTGGAGGAGACAATGTAGCCTTCTGGGGGCCACTTTCATGGACGATAATTTTTGGGCTGTCTTTTGCGACTTTCCTTACACTGATACTCGTGCCCTGTATGTATTTGATTGCGTATGCGATGAAGGTGCGATTCCGCCGCCGTGGTATTTTACCCCGTGAGAAGGCAGAGAAGAAAGTGGAAACAGTTACAGCCGAAGATCTGGCTGAAAGTTTCGCCTGATGCTTCGCTTACACAAAACGCCCTTCCAGAAATAGATGGGAAGGCGTTTTTTTGGATATTTACCATTAGCATGTTACGATGCGAGAATAACTGTTATACGTAATGACTATTCTTAACGTAACGCGGAAAAGACTTTATACCTTAGCTCAACCAAATATTTTCATATCAAATAAAACCAAATGAAGAAATTTTACCTTTTCTTTTCAGCGTTACTTATAAGCTCTGCCACCTTTTCACAGTGGACCCTTTTGAACAGTGGTGTAACCAATACACTTCGATCTCCTTATTTTATAAATGGATACACAGGAATTGTGGTGGGTGAACCACTGGTGGGACTGGGGGATGCCATTATATTGAAAACAACAGATGGTGGTCTCACCTGGGTTACAAAAATTTCAGGAACTACAAATAACTTACGTGCTGTTCATTTCATAGATTCCGTTACAGGATTTGCTTGTGGGTTCGCGGGTACCTTATTGAAGACGACTGATGTAGGGGACACATGGACAAGTGTTAGTACCGGCTCAATTCAGAATTTCAGGTCGCTTGATTTTCCATCACATGATACGGGTTATATAGCGGGAGGTGCCGGAACGGTGATGAAAACAGAGGATGCAGGCGACTCCTGGATAGAACTCAACACTGGCATAACCCAAGATCTGATAAATATTAGATTTGCTGACAACAATGTTGGTTATGCTGTAGCAAGCACAGGATTCACCTTGGGTGCCATTATTAAAACCATTGACGGCGGAGTTACCTGGAACACTGCTCATACTGATCCTGAAGGCCTTCTTGCCATTGCTGTAATTGATGAAAATACGGTATTGGCAGGAGGAGGCAACAATAATGTTGGCGCAGGGGGTTTTGAATTTATTACCCGAACCACGAACGGCGGCGATGTTTGGGAAGAAGTATTCTCAGGAGGCCCTGAGCAGGCGCTTCGCGCAGCAGAATTCATATCCCCCACCATGGGATGGTTTGTTGGTGATTCCGGCACTTTATTAATGACGCAAGATGCTGGGGATACATGGGAACAGGAGGATGTCTCTGTTAACGAATATTTAGGGATTCAGTTTCCAACATTCGATACCGGATATGTAGTAGGTGCTCTGGGTACCATTATTAAATATATTGCCATAGGTACGGATATTACACCGGTAACAGCAGCAACGGAGGTAAGCATAAATCCAAATCCTTTCTCAACTTTTACCACTTTGACTTATCACGGTAATGAATCCTTGGTCAATGCATCGCTTCTTATCACAGATATGGCAGGACGAAGGGTGCGTGTAACCGCTATCGCGGGAGATAGACCTATTGTGATCACAAGGGAAAAGTTAACCTCGGGGGTTTATTATTATAAATTGCTAAATGAAAATAATGATGCGGTCGTATCTGGAAAATTTGTAGTGGAATGATTTTTTAGCTTTTCAAAAACAACTGTGTCAGAATTGGCTTGCGGTAGATAAGATTAATATGTCTGATTTATTATACTAGACGATTCTCTGCATTTCACACAATCTCTCATGGAATTAGCGGAGGCACAACAAAAGGTTCATGACTGGATAAATGCCAACGGGGTTCGTTATTTCAATGAGCTCACCAATATGGCAATTCTAACTGAGGAGGTAGGAGAGGTGGCGCGTATTATAGCTCGAAAATATGGAGAGCAATCTTTTAAAAGTTCAGAAGGTCATTATGATCTTGCGGATGAATTGTCCGACGTGCTTTTTGTGCTCATTTGTATTGCAAATCAGACAGGCATTGATCTTACAGAATCATTACACAGAAATTTAGAAAAAAAAACTGCAAGGGATATTGTCCGCCACCGGAGTAACGAAAAGCTGCAATAATAAATCATTTTCGATCGTTAGATCGCTATGTAATTCAACTATTGTATTTTTACAAAAAAGAAACCTAACAATATCATGAATAAAATAATCGCACTGTTCAGCCTTGTCCTGATCTTGAATCTTACGAATGCCAAAGCTCAATCAACATCTGTAAATGATGCTGCGCCTGACGTTAAAAAAGAGGTGACATCCGATGCAACAAAACAATGCCATGGCACCGCCAAAGCCACCAGTCACTCCTGCAGTGGTAAATCTTCGTCGGGAACATCGGCCACCCTTACAAACAATCACACCAATACGGGAAGTGTGGTGGCTGCAGAAACTGAAACCACTGGTAAAAAAGAAATGAAAGCCGCTTGTGCAGGTGATGCAGCAAAAGCATGCTGTAAAAGTAAATCCCGCTCTTCAGCACTTTTAAAAAATAATAAGTCTGATAAAGCAAGTACCAACTCTCCTGCTCTGAATCCGCAGCAATAAATCTAAGCAACTAGAGAAAAGTAAAGGCTAATCTTAGGATGGTGAGGTTGTTCAACATAGGTTGAGACAACCTTTCTTTATTCCCCTAATAGCAAATAGAGATTAATATTTCACTCACTTTGCTTTATAAAACAGTGAGACAAGTCATGTGGATAACCTTCAAATAACTTTTTTAAGTGGGTTGACACAACACTGAATAACGCGGTATTTTTATCTTATGTCGGCCACTGCAGTTTCTATTGACTTCAATGAAGTATTCTCCGCTGAATTAAACCGCCTCAACGCCGCGCAACAACGAGCGGTTGAAACCATAGAGGGACCTGTATTGGTGATCGCCGGACCAGGCACAGGTAAAACGCAGATCATTGCAGCACGCATCGGGTATATCCTGAGTACTGAAGATACTCAGGTGCGACCGCAAAATATAATCTGCCTCACATATACCGATGCTGGCGCTATAGCCATGCGTAAGCGGTTGCTAAAATTTATTGGGCCCACAGCATACCGCGTCGACATATTTACCTTTCATGCATTTTGCAATGAAGTCATTCAGCGCAACCTCGACTATTTCGGCAAGCGTGTTCTTGAACCTGTAACAGAGCTCGAGAACATCACATTGCTCGAAGAATTGGTGAACGGCCTGAGCACCGTGCATGTGCTCAAGCGCCTGAAAGGTGACATCTATTCTGATATAGATAAAATAAACAGTCTTTTCAAAATGATGAAAGAGGAGGACTGGAGTGTTGAATATGTAAAAACTTGCTGCGGGGCGTATCTTGATGATTTACCCAATCGCGAAGAATATATTTATAAGCGTCCGAATGCTTCAAAAAATATCAGCACAGGCGACCTTAAAAAAGAGCTTATCGCAAAAGAGGTAGAGAAAATGACGAAGCTCATGGCTGCTGCCGAACTGTTTCCGCTTTACCAGGAACGAATGCTTCAGTTGAACCGGTACGACTATAACGATATGATCCTGTGGGTCATCAGCGCTTTTAGGAAAGATGAAAACCTGCTGCGTACTTACCAGGAAAAATATCTCTACTTTTTAGTTGATGAATTCCAGGATACCAATGGATCACAAAATGAGCTGCTCGACCTTCTCACCGGATATTGGGAGAACCCTAACGTCTTCACGGTAGGTGATGATGATCAAAGCATTTATGAATTCCAGGGGGCGCGTCTTAAAAACATACAGGATTTTCTTGTGAGATATTCTCAGAGCATTGAGAAGATTGTACTCACAGAAAATTATCGCAGCTCTCAGCAGATCTTAAATGCGGCACAACATGTTATTGAAAACAACCGCCAGCGGCTGATACATACTGATAATGAGCTGTCGAAAGATCTGGTGGCTGCAGGTGAGCTTATCAGATTCTCAGCGGTGGAGCCGGTAGTTTACGAATATCCGAACATCGCGCAGGAGGAGGCAGCGATACTTAAGCAAATCCTGCAGCTCAAAAATGAAATGGTTCCGTTGCATGAGATAGCAGTTATCTATTTCCGCCATGCCCAGTCAGAGAACCTCATCAGGCTGATGGAAAAGAAAAATGTCCCTTACCAGGTGCGGAAGAAAATTAACCTGCTCGACCATCCACTGATCGGCAACCTGATTACATTGCTAACTTATATAAGTAAAGAATCGCAGCATTCGCACAGCGGTGAGCATTATCTTTTTGAACTGCTTCATTTACGTTTTTTTTGTATAGATCCTCATGATGTTGCAGCCATAACGGCCTATGCAGGATCAAGAAGAAATAACGGTTCCTGGCGTGAGATGCTTGCCAATGAGAAATTAGTGAATTCCCTTGCTCTGCGTAATCCCTCATCGGTAATTAGCTTCGAAAAGAATATTACATCCTGGATAGCAGACACAGCAAACCTTACTCTCCAGATGCTGTTCGAAAAAATAATGAATGAAAGTGGATTGCTGCAATTCATATTAAAGGATGATGAACGAATTCCTCTACTTCAGGCAGTCACCACCTTTTTTGATTTCATTAAGGCAGAATGTTCCCGGCGCCCGCGTATTAAAATTCGTGAATGGCTTGCAATGATTGATCAGATGAACGCGCATAGTATCATTCTTCCGGCAAACCAGATTTCTTACAAAGAGGATGGAGTTCAATTCACTACCTGTCATTCAGCAAAAGGTCTCGAATTTAACTATGTGTTCCTTATCGGTTGCACATCTGACAAATGGGAAGGGGCCTCAGGGGGCAATTTTAATTTTTCGCTTCCCGATACTCTTACTTTTACCAATGATGAAAATCGGCTCGAGAGCACGCGTCGCCTGTTTTATGTTGCGATGACGCGCGCAAAAGAACACCTGACTATTTCCTATGCTTCTAAAACAAATGATTGCAAGGAGCTGGAGGCATCGCAGTTTATTGCAGAATCAGGCATAGCGGTACAACAGAAAATGATAGATGCGGAAATGATGGCAGACTTACAGATAGCCACACTTCAAAACACAAAAACGCCAAAAGTTGAGCTGTATGACCGGGATCTGATAAATAGCATGCTCTCCAATTTTGCCCTGAGTCCCTCTTCACTCAGTTGTTATCTCAAGTGCCCTGTAAGCTTTTACTTTCAGAATATATTGCGGGTTCCGGTAGCTAAAAATGATTCGATGGCCTTTGGATCGGCCATCCATCTTTCTTTGAAACGGTTGTTTGATAAGATGCGAAACAATGCCAATTCATTTCTGCCTAAGGAAGAATTTGTAAAAGATTTTGAGATAGAGATGCGACGAAATAAAGATGCATTCACTGATAAGCAATTTGAAAACAGGATTGAACTCGGTCAGCAGATTCTTCCTGAGTATTATGACCGCTACATCAATTTATGGAACAAGGTGACGGTAACAGAATACATGATAAGAAACGTGGAAGTTGCCGGGGTTCCTATAAAAGGTATGCTTGATAAAATTGAGTTTGAAGGCAATGATGTAAATGTGGTGGATTATAAAACGGGGAGTGTTCAGTATGGATTGAAAAAATTAAAACCTCCCCTTTCTTTGCAGATGTCGGCTATAAGATCCGATTTTCATCAGCTCAAAAACGGAAACGGCTACAATTCAGATCATGCTGAATCTGTCCATGTATTTAGTACTGATCAGGCAGATTTATATGGTGGCGATCACTGGCGCCAGATTGTGTTCTATAAAATCCTGCTCGAAAACCAAAAAACCAAAAGCTGGACGATGGTGAGCGGAGAAATTGATTTTATTGAAAAGAATGAGAAGACGAATCAGTTTCTGAAAGCGAAAATTCCTGTGAGTCGTGACGAAACCAACTTTGTAACTGAGCTTATAAAATCGACGTATCAAAAAATTTTGAATCATGAATTTACTGAGGGTTGCGGCAAGGATGACTGTTCCTGGTGTGCATTTGTTCGCAAACACATCGAAGACCAATAAATTATAGTTGTTGAATGCCTAGTGGAATAACCAATCAATTAAAAGAACTCGCTGGCACTGACATTCCCGCCGGATTCAGCAGATTCGTAGTTCAGCTTTCCAAACTTTATAACAGCCTTGCCAGCGCTTCTATAAAGGAAGATCCGGCCTCTTCTCTTTTTGATCCTGCAGTCCGTCAGCATTTTTTTTATCTGCAGGCGCTGTCGCGTATCTATAAAAAGATTCACGATAGGGAAATGTTTGAATCCTTGCGGAAGGAATTTAAGATTGTAGAAGATCAATTAGGTAAAATTGATTTTTATGATGGGTGGGTGAAGGAATTCTCTCAACGGCAAAACTTCCCGTCATTACTTCTTGATTACTACCATTCGCGCAAAAACTTTGAATTGGACAGTCTTCGTAAAATGCTTGATGAAAAAAAATGGATCGCTGATGATTTTTTTATGGTTCGAAAAATCCTCTCCGAACTATCTGCAGCCGAATGGATGAGCACTGAAAATGACAGGAATGCTATTGCGGCTTTTCTTGATGATGAGCTTGACGACTTCGAGGAGGACTATCATGAAAACAAATTTGATTTCAATGATGTGGAAGAAGGCATTCATGAAATCCGGCGGCAGTTGCGCTGGTTCAGCATCTATGCCCAGGCTTTAGACGGGCTTATTCAAATAGAAAATGTTGAAATAGAAGATTCTAATATGAAAAAGTATTTTACGGCAGAGGTTCTAAATTCACCATATAACATATTGCCGTCACCAAAGCAGAGGAGCATACCTCTTTATATCCATGCACCTGAATTTTACGCACTGAGCTGGATGGTGAACGAGCTGGGTAAGCTGAAGGACGATGGCTTGCGATTTCATGCCCTTAAGGATGCGGTTGAAGCAACCGATATCACCTCTAAAAAAGAGGCAGATGGCTACGTTTCTTCCTTTGCCGGTAGCGATACTTTTTCACCTCAGGAAATTCCGCAGATCGTAGCACAGCTTTGTGATGAATTCATGAATCAACACCTGGTGATTAAGAAAATAAGAGAGGATGTAAAAGCCTCCGCTGCCCAAAACAATCCTGCTTGAATTCATAATGATCCCGTGCGCCCACCATCTACGGGTACATTTACACCGGTAATATAGCCCGCAGCGGGAGATGCAAGAAATGCGACAGCAGCCGCCACTTCTGAGGCATCAGCAAAGCGTTGCATCGGAATGTCAGCCAGCATCTCGTTTTCAATATCCTCCACCGTCTTTCCTTTTTTCACCGCATTGCCCCTGATGATCTCCTGCAGCCGGTCAGTATTTGTGGCGCCGGGCAACACATTGTTTACAGTTATTCCAAAAATGGCCAGCTCATTGGCAAGAGTTTTCGACCAGTTCGCCACTGCCCCGCGAATGGTATTCGATACACCAAGGCCCTTTAGAGGAACTTTAACTGAAGTTGAGATGATGTTGATGATTCTACCATAACCGCTTTTCTTCATGCCTTGAAGAAGTGCGGTGGCCAGAAGGTGATTGCAGATGAGATGATTACGGAAAGCCGACTCAAACTGATCAGTCGTTGCATCAATAATGTTTCCGGCGGCAGGCCCGCCCGTGTTATTTACCAGTATCTGATAAGTTATTTCCTTTAACTGGTGATAGATTAGCTCTTTCAATTCCTGTGGATTAGAAAAATCTGCGAGCATAAAATCATGCTGCTGTCCCTGTGAGACATCCAGCTCTTCAATTGCGGAAAGCAGAGCTTCTTCACTGCGCGCAGTAAGTGTAATATTAGCTCCGGCTTCTGCCAAAGCAATGGCTGATGCCTTTCCAATTCCCCTGCTGCTGCCACATATCAAAGCGTTTTTTCCAGTTAATTGTAGGTTCATAAATACCAAGAGTTGAGAAGAGCAGGTTTAATGTCGCGTTTATGTTACTTCTGTTATTAATTGTCTGAACCACTGATTAGACTGATTAAATGATGAGGGTGATAGGTGTTTCTTGCAAAATAAACCGCCTAAATTACAGGTTGGATTACTAAAAATTTACTTATTTCTATGCGGTAAACTTTTAAATAATTAAGCATTCTGCCAAGCAAACGCCGATTAATGATCTAATTTTTTTTGCAAAATTAGACGTTTAAATTCCAGCTTTGTATTACCAAAATTGATTAGTAGCCCTATTTCCATGCGATAAGCCTCCAGATAATTAAGCCCTGCGCCAGATGAACTTTCTCTAAAGAAGTAATTGCTTTCAACTCAACCATTATTTTATCCTCTTTAAAAAAGTCAACCCGTCTTGTTCCTATATTCTCACCCTCATAATAAATAGGCATCTCCATTTCACGAACAAAGGTTAAACCTTGTTTATACATTTCAATTGCCAATGCCCTTTGATAAATTATTTCCTGAAATCCATTGCCTAGGGTATTGTGCACCTTCATAGCACAACCAATTATCTTTTGCGTTATATCCGAATATTTATATTCCTCTTTTATCATAATGATATTGTCTGAACCGTTGATACACCTGATTTAATGATGATTATTATGATTGTGTTTGATCACAGTTTACACGTGATAAATTGTTCAGATAATATAATGAAATCATTACATCCTTTTCTGGAAACCGAATATTTAGAACACTATGCACATTCATGTGGCAACTTTTTTTCTAATACCTTAGATACATATCACTAAATAATCAGAGTCATAGATTTTATCATCCAAATCCAATAATCATGTTCTATCAGCGGTTCAGACATTTTTCAACACCATTGATACCACCTAATGGAAGGATGATCATGGTGAGTGTGATTGGTCCCATTACATGCTGATAAGCTTTGAGATAGTATAAAAGGAACATTACATCATTTCCATGATTGAATCTGATCCCTATTCCATGCGATAAGCTTTAGAGGATTATCAAAAAAAATCGTTACATCATTTCCATCTGCGGTTTAAACATTTTCCATCCATCTTTCAACCAACGGGCAACAGTTTTCATTTCATGAATTTAACTATAAGAAGGATAATTTTTAATTTCTAAATTTACTCAATCGAACCCTATTCACTTTTAACTTCACCATAATTTTTCAGGTCTCCTCTTTGTAAACATTTACCCTATGATTCAACGAGCTTTCAACTTTAAAAAATGGATTGATGAGAATCGCCATCTTCTGAAACCCCCGGTAAGCAACAAACAGGTTTACTTAGGAAATGATGATTTTATAGTGATGGTTGTCGGGGGACCTAATTCCCGGAAAGATTACCACTATAATGAGACTGAAGAATTTTACTACCAGCTCGAGGGTGATGTAGTGGTGAAGATTGTAGAGGATGGTAAATTTGTAGACATCAACATCAAGGAGGGGGATATTTTTCTCTTGCCACCCAACACCCCTCACTCACCCCGCCGCGGACCAAATACCATAGGGTTGGTAATGGAAGTGTACCGGCCCAATACCGAGGATGGATTTCAATGGTATTGTGAACAGTGTGGTAACTTGTTACACGAAGAAAAGTTGAATGTCAAAGACATTGTAAAAGATCTCCCAATGGTGATGAATAAATTTTATTCGAATGAGGATTTGCGTACCTGCAAGAAATGTGACCATGTGATGGAGCCTCCTGCATAAGATTACATCTTTCTAATTTGTAAATAAAGATTGATAGCTTACTCCAAATATTTAACATCTATCATCACATCGCTGTTTCTTCCCTTATCATCAGTGCACGATATTTTTATTATACCCGCTTCAGGCTCAAAGAAGATCTTTTCGTGAGCTCTTGCTGAGGCATAAAACTTATTGTTAATATACCAGTTAACAGACGATACCTCATTATCGGCATTGCAGGCGAGCATTAACTGCTGATGCTCTTCTTGCTCCAGCAAGTATTCTGCTCCCTCTGCAGGTGCCGTGATGGCAGGTGCATTTTCCGTATAGATGCGACTGCATGCAGGGTTGTGTGGTGGCACTTTGTCGTATGGAATGTGCTCCGCTTCATAGTACGAAATCAGCTCCGGCGGCAAATTTGGAAAGCTTTTCTTCTTATAGCCAGCCTCCGGTAAGCAATTTCTGCAAAAAGAATAGCTTTCATCAACCGAGACAAATATATCCTTTGTGTGAGTGCATTTCTGCATCGTGGAGGTTCCAGGAATGAAATAATCCATCACTGCCCCCTCGCAACCCTCACCTGGGATTAGACCACTTTCAGGACAAACATAACGGAAGTCCAGATGTTTAGGCATTTGGAACCAATCATTTGCAGATTGATAGGAGAGTGTATTAAAGAGGTCAAAGAGCAAGGGTGTTGCTATATCTGCACCTGTGAGTTCAGGAATTCCTTGACCGGAAAAATTTCCTACCCAAACTCCAATCGTATACTCTTTATTATAACCAATGCTCCATGCATCACGACGTCCATATGATGTACCGGTTTTCCAGGCTACCTTGGGTAAGTGCATGCTGCTTTCGAAATTATTTGGAAGATCGGGTCGTGTATGCTTGGTAAGAATCTCAGTAGTCATGAAGGCTGCCGCTTGTGAAAATAACTTATGCTCCACCCTTTTTTCCATCTCATTTTCTGTCCATTTTAAATTTCTATACTGCCCTTCATCTGCAAGGCACGCGTATAATGCAGTAAGCTGTTCAAGGGTAACACCACAGCCGCCTAATATGGTTGACAATCCCAGTTTACCGTCATCCTTTGCTATCTGTAAGAATCCTGCAGCAGTAAGCACTGTGGTAAATGTTTTTAATCCAAGAGCATCCAAAACCTTTACTGCTGGCATATTCAGGGAATTTGCAAGCGCGAACTCTATAGAAATATTTCCATGAAATCTTTTATCAAAGTTTTCAGGCCGGTATCCACTGAAGTTTTGAGGCACATCAGTTATGATCATTTTTGGTGTGAATATGCCATGATCAAATGCTGTGGCATACAAAAAAGGCTTAAGCGTGCTGCCAGGCGACCGTATTGCACGAATGCCGTCCACCTGCCCATTGTCGGCTGCATTATAGAAATCTGACGAGCCAACATAGACTTTTACTGAGTTTTCTTTATTATCAATAATCAGTACCGCACAATTGGTAATGCCTTTATAGTGTATCCGTCTGATGTAGTTGAAGGCCAGATTCTCTGACAATTCCTGTTTCGCTCTATCTATACCTGAATGAATGATGGGTTGATTTTTATGCGAAGCAGCAAGGCGCAGCGCTAAGTGTGGAGCCAGCTTTGGCACATCATGCCTTTCATGATGGAAGGGTTCCAGCAAGGCATCCTCAATATCTTCGGAAAGAAAGACTTTATCTGCTGCAAGCCGTTTCAGCCATTTGTTGCGCTCTTCAATTATTCGTTCATTGTCTCTTCCTATTAATAGAGAGGAGGGGCGGTTTGGGATGATTGAAAGAGCAACTGTCTGAGCAAGGCTCATATAATCCGGTGGCTGCTGCAGATAAATTAGCGAGGCACTCTTCACGCCTTCAATGTTACTGCCAAAGGGTACGAGATTCAAATAGAACTGCAGAATCTCATCTTTTGAATAAAGCAACTCCAGTTGAAAAGAGCGGAACATCTCGACAAGCTTGTTAACATAGGTGCGGTCTTTAGGCTCAACCATCCGTGCTACCTGCATGGTGATTGTTGACGCCCCGGAAGTTTTCTTTCCTTTAATAGTATTGTTGAAAATCGCACGGACGATGGCTACGGGATTTATACCCGGGTGATAATAGAAATACTTGTCCTCTTTAAAAATAATTGCTTTCTTAAGAGTGGGAGTGATCTCCTTTAATTCTGTTTTCAATCGCCACTTATCATCTTTACTCAGAAAAGCATGAAGTACCGTCCCATCTGAGGCTGCAATTATTTGAGAATAGTGAATATTAATACGGAGCGGAAATAGAATATTTAAGACTATGAATATAAATACCAAAGCTGCCATAAATCCCATCAACCGCCTGATCCATCTCCTACGTAAGGCGTGTTCCCTAAAAAGTTTCATATGCTCTATAAAGTATGGGATCATGGGAAATAAAAACTAATAAGAACTTTGCAGTGTTGCAAATATCATATTTTAAGATGCTTTAGAATAAGTTGCTCCTTGCGTAAAGCACACAAATCACATCATGTAAGTGGTGATTACTGCAGGTTAAAACAGGTGAGCAAGCCATGAAATTTATAGAAAGACCAAATCATGAAGTATCCCGAATATAAAAATTTAAACCTGGCAGAAATAGATCAGCAGATACGAGAGTTCTGGCTGGAGGAACACATTTTTGAGGAGAGCGTGTCGAGTCGGGAAGGGAGCGAGCCATTTGTATTTTATGAGGGGCCACCCTCTGCCAACGGCCATCCCGGTATACATCATGGTATGTCTCGGACG
>MWVX01000415.1_pt1 | contig 13227 bp, 7 predicted proteins | sample 1047311 | NCBI WGS metagenome assembly MWVX01 (sample SAMN06349984, study PRJNA376086) | soil metagenome | isolation source: MtG-4 sample Antarctic (ecotone) soil | place: Antarctica | collected 2015-01-13 | reverse complement strand
GGTTCTGTAAGAGCCTACTATTCTAATGTAACTAATTTAGATAGCAATACTACTGAGGTGTATTTTTATAAGAATACACTGCCGGGATATCTCTGGATATTTCCCTTACCAGATAATAAAGCCAATGTGGGTTTTGGATTGTTATCAAGTAAGATCGCAAGCAAAAATCTTAACCTTAGAAAAACTTTCCATAATGTTATTTCCGAACATCCTGAATTATCCGAGCGGTTTATAAATGCAAACCAGATAAGTGAGCTTCAGGGTTTTGGATTGCCATTAGGTTCACGCAGGGTAAAAATTTCCGGTGACCGTTTTATGCTGGTAGGTGATGCGGCTTCACTTATTGATCCTATTTCAGGCGATGGTATTGGCAATGCAATGCTTAGCGGAAAGCTTGCAGCAGACCAGGTTATAGACTGTTTTAAAAATAATAATTTTACTAAAAATACAATTAAGCAGTACGATGATAATCTTTTTAAGATACTTGGAAAAGAACTGAAGAGCAGGCATAGAGCACAAAAAATATTAGGTACAATGCCTTTTATCTTAGATGCTATTTTTCTGCTTACTAAGTTTAAACCCTTTAAGAAATTTATTCAAAAAAAATTATAATTCTTATAAATAAGTTTTTAAAAGATGGATGTAAAACAGTTTGATGTTGTAATTGTTGGCGCAGGACCCTCAGGAACTGCATGTGCAATCAGGCTTGGTAATTCCGGGTTAAATGTTGCCTTATTAGATAAAGCAACTTTCCCCAGGGATAAAACCTGCGGCGATGCATTAAGTGTTGATGTTATCAATCAGCTCAAAATACTTTCAGATAAATTGGCTGAAGATTTTGTGTTATTAGAAAACAAAATTCCTTCTTATGGTGTAAAAATATTTTCTCCTGACCATCAGTATGTCGACATTCCGTTTGTACATAAAAATGTAAAAAGTTGCGGTTTTATTTCTCCGCGTTTGGATTTTGATAACTTTCTTTTTCAACATGTAAAAGAGTATCCGAATATTTCCATATTTGAGAATTGTGCAGTAGATAAAATAACGCAGCAAGCCTCAAAAAATATTATTCATACTAAATCAGGAACTTTTGAATGCGACATTGCCATTGGCGCTGATGGTGCGCATTCAGTGATATCAAGAAATGTTGGTGATATAAAAGTTGATAAAAAACACCATAGTGCAGGTTTAAGAATTTATTACGAAGGCGTTACTTGTTTTCACGAAGAAGGCTTTATAGAGCTTCATTTTTTTAAGGAGATCTTACCGGGATATTTATGGATATTTCCTTTGGCAGATAATAAAGCCAATGTTGGGATAGGCATGTTATCTTCTGTTGTTGCTAAACAAAAAGTTGATCTGAAAAAAGTTTTACAAAAGCTAATAACCACGCATCCGAATCTTAAAGAAAGATTTAAAAATGCCAAACCACTGGAAACAATTAAAGGATATGGTTTGCCATTAGGATCAAAAAAAAGAAATATTTCGGGTGAAAGATTTTTGCTTACGGGTGATGCAGCTGCGCTGATAGATCCTTTTTCCGGTGAAGGCATTGCCAATGCCATCAGGAGCGGAAGAGTGGCAGCAGATCATACAATACAATGTTTTGAACAAAATGATTTTTCTGCAGCCTTCAATAAGGCTTATGATAAAGAAATTTATCGCAGAATGTGGAATGAATTTAAGATCAGCAAAAATCTGCAAAGAATTATAAACTATCCCCGCTTATTTAATTTTGTTCTCAAGCGTGTTAATAACAGCAAGCGTTTGCAAGGTTTTTTAATTGAAGCTCTTGCAAATGTAGAACAGAAAAAAAATGTACTGAGAAAATTACTGCTGCCATAAAAGCTTACTGCCGCAACGCGAACAAATCAAGTGACCCCGTAAGGGATACTCTTCTCCTGCATTTTGTTTTGTGGGCCAATTTCTTCATTTGACGTTTATCACCGCTTGCACTTCTTCAAACAGCTCTTCGCTGATGACAGGTTCATGTATACCTTTAACAATAAGTTACGGCTCGTCTTTGTAAGCGGGGTACATAGATCTTACCATAATAGAAAAGATTTTTAATAAGCAGGTAATAATTTCCTTTTGTTGTGTCCAAACCTTTTTTTATTGCTTCTAAACGAATAGATTCTGCACTTGAAGTGCCTATTGAAATTTCCTCGAATCCCCATTTGATTATGGGCGTTTTTCAAACTGTAATAATGGGTTGATTCCTTTCGTTCCTTGCATTCTTGTAACCGATTGGCGCACAACCAACCCACCTGCCGTCTTTCTTAGCACTTCGCATGCCTGGGGGGATGCACATGTTTTAGTGTGGCCATAGGATTATAAATTTCCTAACACCATAATTGCAATTTTAAGATTTTCTGAAAAGAATAATCGGACAATAAAAACTTTATTAACCGGGGGAAAGACAGCAATCATAAATTGACGTTAATGCATATCTTGCCGCTCTAAAATAAATTTAATATGAAAAAAATGCTTGCGATTCTTACTGCTGCGGTAATTTTTACTGCATGCAACGACAACAAAACCGACACTACTTCTGAAACTAAAGACACATCAACAATGATGAGTGAAGATGTGAATACTGCACCAATGGATAGTACCATGAGCAGCGACATGATGATGAAAGATGGGATGATGACAATGAAAGACGGTAAAATGATGATGATGGATGATGGAAAAATGATGCCTATGACCAAAACAATGACCTGTACCGACGGTTGCAAAGTGATGATGAATGGTGAGGTAATGATGAAAGATGGTAAGAAAATGATGATGACAGAAGGAATGATGATAGACAAAGACGGTAATATGATGGACAAAGACGGCAAAATGATGGACAAGAATATGTAACTGCTTTCTATATCTACTTAGAGAGCGCTAGTGAGGGAAGATAGGCGAAGCAATTTCTCTGTTGGACGGTGTTTGTAACTCGGACATGGCTTCATCATGGTTAGATTACTCGCAATAACGCCATTTTTGCAAATGAACTTTTTCAAAGTCTGGCGGAAGTCAGACTTTGAAGCGTTATTAAAAATCACATTGAAATCAACTCCGTGCATGAGCTAATTTTCAGTATGCTTAACATCCCAGGGTAGTAGATGCATTGTGTTTAATTATTATCAATAAGATTAAGGATCAGGCATAATTTTAATAGCGATTAAACAATAAATCTTAATTTCTGATCCATACCGGATTGGTAAGCGCCTGCATACTTCTGTCTGTTTTCCTCACTTCAGCCCGAATGTATTCTATGCCTTTGCCCCTAATCTTAAACTTCAAATCGGCTTTGGTTTTTACGTTATTAAAAACATGCTCAATTCCTTTATTTGAAATAAATATAACCATGCTGCTGTCTGATAGGCCACTGATCATACAACGAACTGAAAACTTATTTTTTTGCAGAACTGAAACTGTATCACCAATAGTTGCAAAACGTTTTGAACCCGGAGAAAACACCTTTAAGTTTAATGAGATATTTGAATTTTGGGCTAAATAACATCTGCCTTCCCGTATTCCATTAATAATAGATTTACGGTTTAGCCCTTTGGCATAAACAACCGTTTGAGGATGGGCAATTATACTTTTGCTGTCAGGGCGGTGAGAGTCGCTTGCCCCTATAGCTGTTTTTACTATTCCATTTTTCAACAAACCATTCCACCATTGAACAGCATTTTCATCAAAAATTTCCCATGGACCATTCCATACTTCTATGGCATCAAAACCTTCTAGTGGAAACCTGACATCAGCAATAGTATCTTTTTCATAATAGGGATGATTGATAACACATAAACCCCCTGCTGCCTTCACCTGTGCCTGGTATTTGTTGACCAAACCATCCGCTGCAGTATAACGCCATTCTATCCATGTTTCAGGGTTGATACCGATGGCATTCCAATGATTTTCCTGGAAGGGGGTGACTTCTTCTCCATTTAAAATGAGAATAGTACTATCATCATAAATCCCCCAGTTAAGATTGGCAGCATTCGTATTGTGATTGGTAGATATCATAAAATGGAGGCCGGCGGCCTTGCTGTACTCTATTAGTTTTTCCGGTGTGTACACACCATCAGAATGAACATCATGCATATGCAAATCTCCCCGATACCAGCCTTCCCTGTCGTTGATCCACTCACGTGCAGGTTTTGAGATAAAGTCCTTAAGAGGCGTTGTAGTTCTTTCAAGACTAACTTTTAATTGCCAGTCATAACCATCTTTTTTAATGCTTGTAGGTACAAGCATAACATTCCATATTCCCTTATTAACCGGACCCGGTATATAACTTGGAGTAGCCTCCTGTTTTGTAATGTGCACCTGTTTACTGCTTACACCACCCGCCCATCCCCTAAAACCATTAACCGGTCCGAGGCAAATCCCTCTTTCATCAAAGAGACCAATATCAAGGACGTTATTGGCAGAGTCTGTAAGGCTGGCCTGCATGTTGAAATCTGTTATGCCTTCTGGAACATTGACCGGAATGTATACTATTTTCTTTCTTACATCTTCTTTTATAAAACGGCCGGTTATCAATGTATCCCATACTTTACCACTTTGTACAGATTGAGCCCAAAGATGGGAAACAGGAAAATGAAAAATAAAAACTGATAAAAATAATCTGGAAAATAATATCATATTTTTTTATACCTGGTTTTATGCCCTCATTTAGTGCTATACTGCTTTGGTTGGTATTCTATCAACAATAAAAGTTTTAGTTTTATTTGCTGCTATTACATTTCATTTTAAAGGGTGTTTATTCCCTCAGTGCAATTTCAACGGATTTATTAAGGTAGAAAAACTATTTTGCAATACCTGAAACTTGTTGTCTTAAAAATTTTGATAAGGTCCCAGGCTGATAAAAAAACTCCCCATCTTTATATAATAGTCTTTTTGTCCGCTATATTATAAGATTGTAATCACTATAATATAAAGTTCTGGCCTTGCTTATCAGAAAATTTAATAACTTTTCTGTCAAGAAACCAAATGAAAGACAAAAAAATCAAATCAGGGATTGCATGCATCGTGATGCAGGTATTGTTATCAAGCGCCCCGGCCGTTGCCCAGGTCCATGGTGATTCTGTTTTAACCTCTGGTAAAATAACTGTAGTTGCCGGAAAACAATACAATCGTTCATCATTTCACAACTGGCTTTGGGGCAGCCATTACCGAAAAGAATGGGCCACACCCGTGCAAATGCCTTTGTTTTATTTAGATACTGCTCAGGGGGGGCTGTACCCTTATGCAGCCGGTGGAGGAAGGCAAAGCAAGACGCTTCGCTTGCGAAATGCAAAAGGAAGAGAATACGTACTAAGAAGCATTGATAAATCTTTTAATAATACATTGCCGCCTATTTATCAAAATACTTTTATAGAAAACATTATTAATGATCAGGTATCAAGTGCACATCCTTATGCGGCTGTTACGATACCGCCAATGGCAAGAGCATCTAAAATTTATCACGCAAGGCCACAGGCAGTTTATGTGCCACAGCAAGACCGGTTAGACAGTTTCAATGAAAAGTTTGGTAATGATCTATACTTTTTTGAACAGCGCCCCGATAACAATTGGGAAGAAGAGGAAAACTTTGGAAACAGTTCAAACATTATCAGTACGGAAAACCTTCTGCAGTTATTATTAGAAGATAATAACACAAGGGTAGATCAGCTGGCATTTATCCGTGCCCGTTTATTCGACATGTTTGTGGGGGATTGGGGTCGGCATGAAGACCAATGGCGGTGGGCTTTGGATACAACCACACGTATTAAGTCTTTATATAAACCTATACCGAGAGACAGGGATCAGACCTATACCAAATTTGAAGGATTCTTATTGAAATTTGGGTTGGCAGCTGCAGACCTTGGGCATCTGAAATCTTTTGATGGTAAAATTAAAGACATCACTTCGTATAACTTTTCAGCACGTAACCTTGATCGCCGGTTGGCTAATGAAACTACACTCACGCAATGGACAGAAACTGCAAAAGATCTGCAAGTGCTATTAACAGATGGGGTAATTGAAAGTTCTGTCAATCAACTACCTAAAGAAGTCTTTCCAATATCCGGTCCTGAGATTATTCAAAAATTAAAATCCCGGCGGGATGACCTTGTCACGCATGCCGGTAATTACTATCGTTTTATATCGAAAGAAGTGGATGTAATCGGCAGTTATGGAAGAGATTACTTTGAGGTAAAAAGATTGAATGATGAAGAAACGGGTGTGAACTTGTATAATGTAAATGATGATGGATCCAAAGCTGCCTTGCCACTATATTCAAGAATTTTTAAAAATAATGAAACTGAAGAAGTACGGCTTTATGGTCTGAAAGGTAATGATCAGTACCATATAGAAGGTGCCGTGTTGCAAGGAATAAAAGTAAGGATAGTGGGAGGCTCGGATAAAGATGAAGTCAGGGATGCATCAACAGTGCAAGGCAAAAACAGGACGCACATATATGATAATAATGATAACTCCATCACCACGTCATCAAGCACAAAATTGCACTTATCAGAAGATAGCTCGATACACAGTTATCAATATGATGCATTTGCCTATGATGATAAAGGCATCAAGCCCTCCATCTTTTACAACTATGAAGACAAGCTATATATAGGCGTGGGCTATGAGGCTACAAAACAAAGATGGCGCAAAGCTGAATTCGGGAGTAAGCATGGAATATTTGCACGTTATTCCATCTTTCAAAAAGCAATGAGCTTTACTTACAAAGGTGAAGTGAATAGTTTTTCCGGAAAGTGGAACCTCGGCTTGGGCGCCAATTATGATTTGGTGCGCTGGACTAATTTCTTCGGTGTTGGAAATGAAACTGCACTTGATGATGATGCTGACAACAGTTTTTATAGAATGCGAAGTCGTGAAGCATCTGCTGGTTTTATTTTGCACCGCAACTTCGGAAAATTGTTTCGGTTAGGTGTGGGTCCTTATTATCAAATGGTAGATATTATCAGTGATGAAGAACGCTTTGTTGCCAAAACTTATGGTGCAATAAAAGACATTTATGAAGCAAAGCATTTTGGAGGAGCTGCCCTTCGAATAATCTTAGATGGGGTGGATAATGAAGTGCTACCAACGAGAGGAATCCAGTTCGCCACGGGTGTTGCTCATACAATAAATCTTAATGATAACAATAAAAGCTTTCAAAAATATGCCGGTGAATTCAACTTTTATATCCCACTGTCGAAACGCTTTGTTTTAAGCGGACGTTCAGGAGCGGCCGCTGTAAAAGGCAATCCCGAATTTTATCAACTCGCAACCATTGGAGGAAGTGAAACCGTAAGGGGTTATAAACGCGATCGCTTTTACGGCACATCAGGTGTATATAACGCCAATGAACTACAATGGCTTTTCAATATAAGATCGAAGATCTTCAATGGCAAAGGAGGCTTATTTGGTTTTTACGACCAGGGAAGAGTTTGGAATAATGGCGAAACTTCAAACCTTTGGCATCAGGGATATGGCGGAGGGATAATGCTTTCTCCATTTAATAAAATAACAGCAGCGCTTTCCTATGGTATTTCCAGTGAGAATTCTCTGATACATATTCGCCTGAATAAAAAGTTGAGATAGGTTTCTTACCCTTTTATGCAGGATATCCCCACCTCAGATTAGGTTTATCAAGAATTTTTTCAAAGTAATTCACAAAAAATTGCATGTTTATGCACATTATTATGTACTTTTCAGACCTACCATTATTTTAAAAACCAATAAAGTATGAAGAACCGCAACATTAGGCATGCCCGGCAGGAAGTGAAAATTTATGAAATGCATTACAAACCATCTTTCAACATCTTACGTTTCACCAAATCCATTTTAGGTGTATTAATTTTTGGAAGAACTACAGTAGCCCATAGTGCTATTGCCAGTAGAATGAAAACACTGAGTAGGTAATAAGCTTTTTTAACCTATGATCCTCATTGCATCATACGGGTCCTTCTTCCCCCGCCACGCACCGGCATATTTCTTCCTGCCATTCTATTCAGATTGTATATAAAGGATAATGAAAAGAACTGCTGCAGTGCAGTGTTTAGAACATCTTCACGATAGTTTTCACCAATAATACGATTGAAATTCTGGTTTTGATCCAAGAGATCATATACTGATAATTTTATTTCGGCTCTTTTGTTTTTTAAAAATTGTTTACCGAGTGAAGCATTCCACATGATAAAATCCCGGTCAATGTTTTGACCCTGGTCCGGATTCAAAGTATAATCTATATCTGTTGACAGTCGCAGATCCTTTGGAAAAGTATAGGTTATATCAGCTGAATAAGCATGTGTGAAATAAGAAGAGTTATTATTGAAATTGGATTCGATTGTGTATTTAGCTGATGTATAATTGATGCTTGTGCTAATGCCCACATCCAGTTTTTCTTTGTAATCATAATTAAGGCGCAGATCTTCGCCCAACGTGAGATTTTTAGAGAAATTAGAAATTTCATCTACCAGGTTTCCATTGCGTGCATAACTAATGCGGGTATTGGTATTAAAGTTTCCTCCCTTCATTTTTTTGATAGGAAACCCGATATTAAAAGCACCTGTAACATTGTATATTCCATCCATATTCACAGGTCGTATATATTGAACACCTCCTCCTGTGTTTTTAATAGATTCCACTATCTTATTGGAAGTATTGTTGAAACTTATCACTGCAAATAAATTTCTGAACCTGATCATATCGAAGAAATTATAAGTCAGTGAAAGATTATTTGAAAATTCCTGATTCAGTCCTGCATTCCCATTGCGTATTGTTGGAAAATTTGTGCTGTCAAGCACTTCCTGCAATTGATTTATAGAAGGCTGATTTGTTCTTCCCCTGTAATTAAAACGAAGACTGCGGCTTCTTGCAAAATTGTAATTGAAGTTAAACGTAGGGAACAAATTGGTATAATGCTGTTCCGTCTCTAACCCTTTGGTAAGATTATCGCTTTGTAACAAAATGTTTTGAATAGCTATTCCTAACTGGTAATTGTATTTCTTGTTCATCACCCGGAAGTTTGTTCCAATACGATTGGATTCATTTGCAGATTTAAAATGATTGGTCAGACCGCTATTTTGCAGATCATATTCTCCTGTTACATTATTGAAATTATTTGTTCTGCGGTCTGACTCGCTTTCGTTGTTATTATACCCATAATTAAACTCCCAGATTTTATTACGGGCAATGGGTTCGGTATATGAAAGCGTTACTCCATAATTGTTCGTATGGTTATCATTTAAATTTCTTTGTCTAAAAACATTGTCTCTTGTTTTTATACCTCCGCTATTGTAAAAGGCACCACTTGAAAATGTAAATCCATTCCGGACACTACTATTCAAAGTATTGGAAAGATTTACTGACAAGGTTCTACCGATCTTGCCCAGTTTTCTTCTCCAGATCAAATTGTTACTCCAGTTGATTCCGTTTCCCTTATTGTCATTTATTGTACGTGTATTATTCAGGCGGTAGGCTGCACTCCCTTTCACACTATATTGTTGCAAAGAGTCATCTCTGTATGTATCGCTGTTTTGAAAACTGATATTAGGTTGGTAGATGATTGAGTTGAATGAGTCTATTGCCCATGTAAAGTTCAGATTAAACCGGTGATTGCCATTTGCATTTTCAGATATGGTTTGACGGTCATTGGTAATTGTAGAATCTTTAAAAAAAGTTTCCCTATAGGCGAGTCGTTGGTTTGCCGCATTGGCATGATTATAAAAATAACTTCCCGTCATATCTATTTTAGAGCTCCATACATCCCGGTAATTAATGCCGGCTGAAGATGTAGTTGTAATGCCACTTCCCCCCGTTCCAACCCCTGTGTTAAAAGCACCGCTCTGGCTACCTCCACCGCGCATTACCATCATTCCGCCCCCACTCCTCCCACCCATACCGCTAAAACCACCAGAGCCAAACATGCCCATGCCATCAGAAATAGTAAAGCCGACATTGTTAGTGTTGTTTGCTCTCGCAATCACTGAAACCTGGGTGGCACCCTTGAAATAATTTGCGGAAAGTCCTGCATCATAACGTTCTTCGGTACCATAGGCCACATTTGCTTTTCCAAATGTTCCCTTCTTTTTATCTTTTTTTAATTTAAGGTTAATGGCCTTTGTTCTGCTGCCATCATCAATTCTATTGAATTTCGATTGTTCGCTCACATCATCGAAGACTTCTACCTGGTCTATCATATCAGCTGATAAATTTTTGGTAGCAAGCTTAGGGTCATTCCCAAAAAACTCTTTACCATCAACATATACCTTCTGTACATTTTCACCCTGAGCTTTCACAGTCCCATCTTTTTCTACCTGCACGCCCGGAAGTTTCTTCAGAAGATCTTCAACAGATGCATTGGGTTTTGTTTTGAATGCATCTGCATAATAAGCCAGTGTATCACCCCTGACTTGTATAGGTGCCTGGTCTTTTATAATTACTTCACTTAGGGTTTTATAAGCTTTCTCCATTTTAATCACCCCAAGGTTAATCTCTGAACTTTCAGAAGTGATTCGAAAAGATTTTTTTAATGTTTCCAATCCCTGGTAAGAAACCATGAGATAGTAAGAAGCAGTGTCCAGGTTTTTAATCTCAAAAAACCCTGTATTAGAAGTAAGGCTGAAGGAAACAAGTGATGAATCTTTTGCATTCATCACAGATACAGTGGCTTCTGTAAGCGGGTCATTTGAAGACTCATGTAATATCCCTTTTAAAACACCCGGTAATTTTTGACCGGATGCTGAAGAGCTTAAGCTGCTCAATAGCACAAATAAGAATATACCTCTCATTAGTAAGTGTTGGCTTACGAAGTTATTCGCATTTGTGGTTTATTGCCGTTAAATAAGGTTAACAGATTATTTCAATTACTGTTCTCGTTTTTTGCACGGTATTTAGTATTTATTGAACAGTGCAAAGCTGATTATATGCTGCATTATCCATTCGTTAAAGTCTATGCACACTGGGGGTATCAATGATTAAAAGAATTACATTCGTTGTCATTATTAATGAATGAGGATTTCTTTTAAAAGTAGTCTTCATGGATAGTTAAAAAGTTCAAGCCTCTGTGGTAGGGTATATATAAATTAACCATACCCCTTAGGAACAATCTAACTGTTCGTAAAATCATATTCTACATTTTATGGCATTTATAGACGATATACTTCAGGTTCCATCTTATGGATGGAAGAATGATAAAGGTGAGCTTGTTGTCCCTACACTAAAACAACTCTTTAACGAAGCTTTAATCCGTATTAATATTTTTAAGACGAGAAAAAACTGGATACCTTTTATACAGGTATTTATGCTTATCTGCATGCTTCCTTTTTTTGTTGTATTTATCACACAATACTTTTCATGGCAACTTCTCATCGCAGTTATAGTTTACAGCATGATTATAATGGGTACGCATGGCACCATCTGGTTTCATAGGTATTGCACACATAAGGCCTATACCTTCAGTAACCCGGTTTGGCGTTTTATCACGCAGAACCTGGTGCTGAGAACTTTTCCGGAAGAGATCTATGTAGTTTCGCACCATGTGCATCATGCCAAGTCAGATATTCCAGGAGATCCTTACAATCCACGCGGCGGCTTTATGTATTGCATGTTATCGGATGTGAATCATCAAAGTATAAATAAAGAACTGAGCGAAGGTGATTATAAAAAAGCAGCTCATTTTCTAAGTAAAACAGGAGTACAGGTAAATAGCTATGCGCAATATTTAAAATGGGGATCTATCTCTACCCCACAGTATACTTTTTGTCTATGGCTGCTTAACTGGTCTTTCTGGTACACAGCATTTTACCTGATCGGTGGACATGGTTTGGCTTGTGCCTTATTCAGCGCTGCTATGTTATGGTTCGTACTTGTCCGTGCATTCAATTATACGGGTCATGGAAAAGGCGAAGTAAAACATGTAGATGGAATTGATTTTGACCGAAGCAATTTATCTATTAATCAATCAAGGCCAGGATTGTTTGCAGGTGAGTGGCACAATAATCATCACCTTTATCCTGCCAGTGCCCGTGCTGGTTTTCTACCTTATCAGATAGACCTTGCATGGATCTATATATGGATACTGCACAGGCTTGGAGCGGTTTCATCTTACCGTGATTCTAAACAAGATTTTTTGAAAAAATATTATGAAACCAGAACAAATGCACCTACAGAAGGTATTGTAAAAACAATGCAAGCTGTTCACTCTAATGCTTCTAATCAGTCTGTAAATTCAGCAATATAAGATTTTCATACCCCTATAATAAGGCAATGCACTTCGTATAGATTTTTTGTTCAGGCATTAGCTGAACAAATACTCTACATCTTCTCTGCTTAATGCTTTAACAAACGTAGCATCGTCAGCAATGAGTTCTTTAGCGAGTAAGCGTTTTCGTTCCTGCAGTTGTATGATCTTATCTTCTATTGTATCCTTACAGATCATCCGGTAGGCAAAAATATTTTTTGTTTGCCCAATTCGGTGTGTACGGTCAATAGCCTGCTGCTCCACTGCAGGGTTCCACCAGGGATCTACAATGTAAACATAATCGGCTGCTGTAAGATTCAATCCGACACCTCCTGCTTTCAGAGATATTAAAAACACCCGCACATCATCATCTTTTTGGAAACTTTGTATTGCTTTTTCACGATCAGGTGCTGCTGTGCTGCCATCGAAATACTCATACCTTACACCTAAACTTGTAAGTTTTTCACGTATTAATGCAAGCATACCAAGAAATTGTGAAAAGATCAGTGCTTTATGATTGCCAATGTTTTCATTGATCTCCCTTGTAAGTTCATCAAGCTTGATAGAATGATTTTCAAATTTTTCTTCTTCATTTAAGATTGCAGGCGAATCGCAAATCTGGCGAAGTTTCATCAAGCCCTGTAAAATAGTGAGTTGAGACTTTTGTATGCCCTGTTCCTCAATGGTTCCTAATATTTTTGCACGGAAATCATTTCGATAAGCATCATAGATCATACGCTGATCTTCTTCCATTTCACAAAATAAAATCGTCTCTGTTTTTGCCGGCAGGTCCTTGGCTACCTGTTCTTTTGTACGTCGGAGTATAAAAGGATAAAGTAATTTCTTTAAGTGTTCTTTTTGCTCTATTCCTCCAAATTTATCAATGGGAATACTGAATTCCTGACGGAAAAATTCCATGGTACCCAGCATACCCGGATTCAGGAAATTCATTTGGGCAAAAATGTCAAACGTATTATTTTGAAGTGGTGTACCAC
>MWVX01000413.1_pt1 | contig 13245 bp, 15 predicted proteins | sample 1047311 | NCBI WGS metagenome assembly MWVX01 (sample SAMN06349984, study PRJNA376086) | soil metagenome | isolation source: MtG-4 sample Antarctic (ecotone) soil | place: Antarctica | collected 2015-01-13 | reverse complement strand
TCCCCTGGCTTTCGCCAGTGTTTATCTATCTTACCTTTGTTTTATAATTGCTGTTATTTTGTTTTTGTTGCCTGCCGGAATTGATGAGGAAAGGCTGGCAGACAAGGTGATTGAAAAGAATAGCTGAATGATATTGCATTAAGAAATATCAGTTTGGCAAAAATAGAAAGTCGCTCATCAAAAAGACCAGCGACTTAACACCAGCGTATAAGAAACTTGAAAGAAAGAAAATTTAAACCGGATTTGCGTGCTGGCAAACAAAGTGCTGCTAAAAAAGTGTAGTCAGTATTGATTGTGATGTGCACTTACGACACCATCCGCCGTATTTACTGTTTTACTTTCATCTCTTCTTTTATGCTTTGCTATAAGCGCTTGCTGTTCATATTCTATCCGCTCCATTCTTCAGTTTTATTGCCTGCTTTATTTAGCATTTTTTCAGCATCATCTACATATCCGCTGACTTTGTTTTTAACCTTACCTGCCAGATCCTCACCCTTATCCATAATTTTTTGGCGGGTTTCACTGCCTTTATCCGGGGCAAGTAAAATGCCTGCTGCTAACCCTGCAATAGCTCCAACAAAAACTCCTGTAATAAAATTTTCTGATTTCATGATTTGTAATTTTGATTTTAAAAATTGTTTATTAGTGATTGCTAAAATATTGTCATAAGTAAAGGTATGCGTATCGTGAAATATTACCTCGCAGTAGAATCTTTTAAAAATCTCCCCAATGATTGCCTGCCTTCGTATTTTATCGCCACGTTCTTAAAAAAACCACCCTTACCAGCTTTCACAGTACCATCAATCCTTACATTCACTGAGTCTTTTAATAGTATTTGTACTGCATTAGGTAAAACATCACGCATGGCTATAACTGCCTTAATGGGAACGTAAAAAGTATCCATAGGCGGCAGGTTTAGTAAATTATCAAATCCTGCCTTTCCTAAAAACCGGTTCTGAATATATATATCAATATCAGCAGACTTTAACTGGAGTTGCTGGGCATTAGGATTATAAAATTTGAGATCGGCGCTCAACTCAGACCGTTTAAAACCCACCCCGCTTATCCGGAGATTTTCCGTTGCCAGGTAGGTGGGTTTTTGTAACTGTTTACAGGAGCAGAACAAAAACAATCCCCAAACTAATGTGCGCATGCTCTTGCTCATAAAAGAATTAAAATAAAGAGCAGTGCTTCGTAATGCACTGCTCTAAAACCTAACAGGAATAGGAAGTTTTTTTGAATTCTGTTACAGGTTCTTATTGTCTATTACCAAGTCGAATGCACCTGTATTGCCAGTGTTTGATCACATTACTTCACATCCTATACTTTACAAATCACGCAAACGATAATCATCGTCAACCGGTTTTTCTATTATGCGGCTACGAAACCTGTCGCCTTCTCTTTGAACTTTCCTTTTTCCATCCTCGTATTTTTCATCTATTTCATCCAAAGTTTTTTCCCCTCTATCCTCAATATCCTGCCTGCCTCCCATCCTATTTAAGTCTGAGGAAACACCATGTTGTGAAGCTATTTTATCTACGTCAATAGCGCCGCAATCGTCCAAAATGTCGGCTGCCTCTTCCGCCTGATCAGATGATTGAGCGTGTACAGTTACAATTGAATAACCCTTGCTGCTGACATTTGAATAACGGTCGGCATCATCGTTATCATCTCCAAAAAGAGATTTAAAAAAACGGGTAACTGCATTACCATCTCCCTTTTCTGATTTTGCATTAAAAGACTCCTTACTCCCTTTTGAAACATCTACATATTCTCTGGAAATACCAATATTTGATAATCCCTGAACTGCTGTTTGTGCGTCAGTTTCATTTTCAAAAAGACCCACTACTGTTTTTGCCATAAACGCCTCCTTTTGTTTTTAAAATTTTGTTGTTGAATTTTGAAGATTTTTTTTCCATCTTTCTTGATAGTATATTATACTTTATAGTTAACCATAACTAATAATACCATGCCTAACATCCCTTAGGATACTATAAATGGTTTTGAGAAAATTTCACCCCATCTGCAACTATCTCCTTTATGAGTAAAGCCATTTGTTTTGCTGAGTAACGGCAAACTTACTTCATATCAATTTTTCATTTCGCTGATGTCTCTCTGAATCTCTCAAAGTTTTCTTCTCGAAATTCTTTTGTAATGCCTCTGTTAGTTTTACTCCGGTTTGATTAGCAATGCAAATAAGTACCCACAATACATCGGCTAATTCATCATCCAGTTCTTTTCCTTTGTCAGTTTCCTTAAAGGATTGATCTCCATATTTACGGCTCATTAAACGGGCTACTTCCCCTACTTCTTCTGTTAGTATAGCCATATTAGTCAGCTCGCTGAAGTAGCGTACTCCATTGGCTTTTATCCATTCATCTACTTTTTGTTGGGCGAGTTCTATTGTCATTTCCTATTGATTAAACTATGATTTAATTTAATGTCCATCAAAGTCGCTATGGAAGCGGCACGCTGTTTCATTAAGTTTGTTTTTTCGCCTGCAAAATGTTCATCAATTGTTATCGTAAAGATCTGCACCCAGCGGTCTAAATGCTGCTTTTTTATGGATGATAATTGATGGATGTGCTGGTGAATCTCCATTACGTTTTTCCGGTAGGAATGTGTGTTAAAAATAACAGCTTCCCAAAAATCTGTAATCACGGGCAGGTGTGTCGTTAAATTAAGCGGAACAACCTCTGTAAAAAAACGGCCTATCAAATTATCGGTAAATGCTTTTTGGTAAAATGAAACCAGCACGGTGTCAATATCGCTTCTGCTTTCAATATCTTTCAAATCATTAATTTTTTTTAGTCATATCGGTAGCGCAAATTAAATGGTCATGCCGGTGGCATGACCCTACATCATTCCCTGTTTTTCGTATCAATGATGATCGTTACTGGCCCATCATTCAATAATTCTACCTTCATATCTGCTCCAAAAATTCCTGTTTCAATTTCTTTCCCTAAATCAGTTTTTAATTGTGCAATCAGTTTTTCATACAATGGAATAGCCACATCTGGCTTACTTGCTTTTATATAACTCGGGCGGTTTCCTTTTTTAGTGTTGGCATGCAAGGTAAACTGGCTGATTAATAAAATACTTCCACTAATTTCTAAAACCGACTTGTTCATTACACCTTCTTCATCATTAAATATTCGCAGATTTACCATTTTATTAGAGAGCCAATTTATATCTTCTTCTGAATCTGCATCCTCTATTCCAATTAAAACGACTAATCCATCACCGATCTTACATCGAATAACTTCATCTATTGTTACGCTTGCTTTTGTAACCCGCTGAATAACTGCACGCATATGCTAAATTAGAAGTACGAAGTTAGAAGACGAGGAGCAGAAGTAGAAAGATGGAACAAGGTCTTCATATTCTGATTTTCGTACTTCGTACTTCGAACTTCGTACTTACTTTTCGTACTTTGTAACATGGACTTATCTTCTGAAATAAAATTGCAAACTACCCGCAGCGGTGGAAAGGGAGGTCAGAATGTAAATAAAGTGGAAACTGCGGTCGTTGCTTCATTTAATGTGACTCACTCGCAGCTCTTATCAGAGGAACAAAAAAGCCTGGTTCAGCAAAAATTGTCAAACCGTATTAATATAGAAGGATCATTAAATGTAAGATCACAAACACATCGGACCCAGTTAGCCAATAAAGAAGAAGCCATAAAAAAGATAAATGAACTGATAACGCAGGCTGTGAAAAAGAAAAAGATGCGACGCCTACAAAACCTACGAAAGGTTCAAAAGAAAAACGGTTGGAAAATAAAAAAAGATCAGCAGAACTTAAACAAGGCAGGCAAATGCTGAGGCCGGATGCCCCTATTTCCTAAAGGGGGAGTACGTGGTTTGAAGAATAAAATTTCCCTTTAGAGGATAGGGGCATCATGCTAAAATTCGGGACGTACCCCTTTTAACAAAAAACTCCTGACAATTTTTATAGATTAGTGCTCTTGTTTCATATATCTATTCAACAATAATATTTTTCTGAAATATCTTTTTATCATATCCGGTTTTATCTTTTTTGTGACAACTTCTTCTATTTTATTTAATAGTTGCAAAAAACAGGATACCGCTGCACCACCCACACCATTGGTATTTGAAGTTCCCCAGGGTTTCCCATCGCCGCAATATTCTTTTCAGACTAACCCGGTAACAAAAGAAGGATTTGAATTAGGAAGAAGATTATTTTATGACGGGCAGCTTTCAAAGGATGGAAGCATTTCCTGTGCATCTTGTCACCAGCAATTGGCTGCTTTTACAACTTATGATCATGATTTGAGTCATGGTGATAATAATTCACATACCACACGCAATGCTCCCGGCATTTCTAATCTTGCCTGGTATGCTACGTACAATCAGGACGGAGGAACAAAAAGTCTGGAAGCAATTTCTTTGGCACATATAACATCGCCAATTGACATGGCAGAAAGTATGGACAATGTTGTTTTTAAAGTAAAAAAAGATAAGGACTATAGAAAAATGTTTTTGGCAGCATTTGGAGATGAAGGTGTTACCAGCCAACGTATTTTATCATCGTTGTCGCAATTTGTGATCAACCTGGTTTCTTATAATTCAAAATATGATATGGTGATGAAAGGGCAGGCGAACTTTACTCCACCGGAGCAAAATGGTTATGCGCTTTTTAAATCTAATTGCAACACCTGTCATACTGAACCATTATTTTCTGATTTCAGCTATCGCAATATTGGCTTACCACTTAATCTTTTTTTAAAGGATTATGGCCGGATGAAAGTGACGAATGCTTCATCAGATTCTTTAAAATTTCGAGTGCCAAGTTTGCGGAATGTAGCCGTAACAAGCACATACACGCATGACGGCAGAATGGGCACCTTACGAAACATGCTCAATCATTATCGCTCGGGAATTGTTCAAAGCCCTACTCTCGATCCTTTGCTGGTTAACGGTATTTCATTAAATGATGCACAGGTTGATGCATTGATTGCCTTTTTAAAAACGCTTTCAGATTCTTCTTATTTAAGCAACCAACGTTTTGCTGAACAATAAATTTTGCAATAGATTATAACTTAAGTATGCTAGCGGTTAATTTTGTTTCTTCTAAAACAATATCCTTTTGAGCGGTATCAAAAAATTGGCGGGTCAAACAATATGGTATGGAGTCAGCAGCATTTTTGGCCGCTTTCTTAATTACTTGCTCACACCTTTGCTTACCATCATTTTTGCTACAGCTGAATATGGAAAGATCACCACCTTGTTTGCTGTTGCCGCCTTTCTCAACATTATTTATACCTATGGAATGGAAACGGCCTATTTCCGTTTTTCCTTACAGCACGATGAAAAGAAAGTTTACAATACCAGCAACACATCAATAATACTAACTACATTAATTTTTACGGCATTACTTTATTTTCTTGCTGCGCCTATAGCAGGTTATTTAGAAATTCCTGCACATCCCGAATATATTATATGGATGCTTCTGATAGTGGCTTTAGACACATGCGTTGTGATGCCTTTTGCAAGACTGCGATACCTGGGCCGTCCGCGTAAATATGCATTGATAAAAATTTTAAACGTCCTCATAAATATCGGCCTGATCCTTTTCTTTTTGGTTTATTGTAAAGGTCAATACCTGGATAAGACAAATACATTTTTTGCTTTTTTGTATAATCCTGCAATTGGAATAGGATACGTAATAATTGCCAATCTTATTGCCAGTGGAGTTACCTGGCTGATGTTATGGAAAGAATTTTTTCAATTTAAACTCCAGATCAAGACTGGTTTTTGGAAGGAGATGATGCATTATTCCTGGCCACTGATCATTGTTGGTTTTGGTGGGATGGTTAATGAATTGATTGACCGCTTTATGATACTGAAACTTTATCCCGGCACTACGGAACAAGCTTATTCGCAAAGCGGTATCTATGGCGCTAATTATAAACTGGCCATTATCATTGTGCTATTTATACAAGCCTTTCGTTTGGGTGCAGAACCATTTTTTTTTAAGCAAGCATCTGATAAAAATGCACCTCGTACCTATGCAAGGGTTATGAAGTTTTTTGTTATCATTTGCTGCTTTTGCTTTTTGCTTGTCACTTTGTTTTTAGGTGTATGGAAATATTTTATGGGCACAAATCCATTGTACTATACTGGTTTGGTGGTAGTGCCTATTTTGATGCTGGCTAAAATTTTCCTGGGCATTTATTATAATCTTTCGATCTGGTATAAACTTACAAACCGCAACCTTACAGGCGCATGGATCACTTTAGGAGGAGCTGCAATTACAATCATATTCAACTGGATATTTATCCCTGTCTGGGGTTACCTGGCCTGTGCGATAGCCACCTTGCTTTGTTATGGTTTTATGATGGTAACAAGCTATAGCCTGGGACAGAAAAATTATCCTATCCCATATGCATGGCGTAAACTGCTTGCCTATATTGCCATAGCTGTTATGACATTTGGTATTCACCAGGTAATTGTGATATACAGCTCTTTCTGGATACACTTTTTTGCAGGTGTATTGCTTCTTGGCTTGTATGTCTTGTTTATTTCTAGAGTTGAAAAAAAAGAATTCAGCCGCTTGCCTTTTATCGGTAGGTTTTACAAGCTTTCGCCGGTTGGTGTCATTCCGCCGATGCCAGAAAATTTGAAGGTGTGAAGGAATTGACGTTTAGGAGAAGAGTTTTACGTTTTTGTTGGTCGCCAATTTGTTGTTGTTGTTGGTCGCCTGACCAACAACTGCTATTTTAGTTACGTGAGTACATTAATTCAGGATCACCATGTACAATTTTTTACAGCAGTTTGTAAAGACTGGTTGCCGCTGCTTCAACAGGATGCATGTAAGCAAACTATTATAAATGCTTTGAAATATCGTGTACAAACTAAACAAGTGAAAGTTTGTGCCTTTGCAATTATGCCTAACCACTTTCATATTATCTGGCGTATTGCTGCAGAATTCCAACAAAAAGATTTTCAAAGAGATTTTTTAAAAATTACTGCAAAGCAGATCATTGATATTATTTCAAGAACCGATAAACAATTAGTAGAGAAGATCAAAGTTGATTTAAAAGACAGGAAGATGCAGGTGTGGAAAAGAAATTCAATGAGCATTGATTTGTATAACCATCCCTTCTTTCTGCAGAAGTTAGAATATATTCATAATAATCCCTGCCAGCCGAAGTGGAACATTGTAATTCATCCTTCTGACTACATATTTAGTTCAGCAAAGTTTTATGATACAGGTGAAGATACTTTTGAATTGCTGACACACTATGGTGAGATATAGTTCTAATCGTTGTTGGTCAGGCGACCAGCAACAACATCAGGTTCTTCCTGTAGAAATTAGAATATATACATATAATCCCTGCCAGCCGAAGTGGTGCCTTGCATTATATCCTTCTGAGTATGTTTATAGTTCAGTAAAGTTTTATGAAACAGTTGAAAATACTTTTGGGTTGCTGACACATTATAATGATATACAGTTCTAATCATTGTTGGTCAGGCGACCAACAACAACATTTGGCATTCACCAGGTTGTTGTTATGTACAGCTCTTTCTGGATACATTTTTTTGCAGGTGTACTGCTTCTTGGATTGTATATATTATTTATTTCAAGAGTTGAAAAAAAGGAATTTAGTCGTTTACCTTTTATCGGGCGGTTTTATAAGTTGTCGCCAGTGACTACAATTGCACCGATGCCGGAAAATTTGAAGGTGTGAAGGAATGACGTCTGAGAGAAGAGCTTTACGTTGTTGTTGGTCGCCTGACCAAACAACTGCTATTTTAGGCAACCAGCAACAACATCAGGTTGTTCCTGTAGAAATTAGAATATATTCATATAATCCCTGCCAGCCGAAGTGGTGCCTTGCATTATATCCTTCTGAGTATGTTTATAGTTCAGTAAAGTTTTATGAAACTGTTGAAAATACTTTTGGCTTGCCGACACATTATAATAATATACAGTTCTAATCATTGTTGGTCAGGCGACCAACAACAACATTTGGCGATCAATACTAAATTAGGTTGTTGTTGGTCGACCAACAACTGCTATATTAGTTAGGTGAGTACATTAATTCAGGATCCATGTACAATTTTTTACAGCTGTTTGTGAAGACTGGTTCCGTTACTTCAGCAGGATGCATGTAAGCAAACTATTATAAATGCTTTAAAGTATCGTGTACAAACTAAACAAGTGAAAATTGGCGCATTCGTACTTATGCCTAACCATTTTCATATTATCTGGCGTATTGCTGCAGAATTAGAACAACAAGATTTTCAAAGAGATCTTTTAAAAATTATTGCAAAGCAGATCATTGATATTATTTCAAGACCGATAAACAATTATTAGAGAAGATTAGAGTTGATTTAAAAGACAGAAAGATGCAGGTGTGGAAAAGAAATTCAATGAGCATTGATTTGTATAACCATCCCTTCTTTCTGCAAAAATTAGAATATATCCATAATAATCCCTGCCAGCCGAAGTGGAACATTGTAATTCATCCTTCTGATTACATATTTAGTTCAGCAAGTTTTATGATACAGGTGAAGATGCTTTGAGTTGCAAACACATTATATTGAGATATAGTCTAATCGTTTGTTGGTCAGGCGACCAACAACAACATTAGGCACACGAACTAAATTAATAGAAAACTAATACAGATGTTTTAAACATGGCTAAACAGGTTTTATTATCTCTGCTGTTTTTATTTCACTGGTTATTTCTAATGTGTTCGGTGCGGAGACCGGCCATAACTAAGGGAAAAATTTTTTCTTCTTTTCCGAAAGAAAAGGTCGAAGTCTCTGCTCTTGTGATTTGTGTTCAGATTTTGATACTAACTTAGTTCTTTCACAAGAAGTGGAATCAAAATATATATTAGATCGTAGTTGTGATTTTTTGCATTGTTGGTGTTTGTCTTGTGACCAACAATGAATATGGTTGGTCACGCAAGACCACCAACAGTATTAGGGGTGACTATCATATTTGGTACTACTATTTTTAAATTGATGAGAACTTTTGTTATCTATATTTCTTGCCTGATTTCCTCATTCACTTGCAGCGCTCAATTGCTGATACGCAATACTACTGTTGTTGATGTTGAGAATAAAAAATTGTTGAGTGGATATAATGTACTAATTGAAAGAGGCATTATTACTTCTGTTGCAAAAAACATAACTGTACCCAAAGATGCACAGGTAATTGACGGTACAGGAAAATATTTAATACCCGGTTTTGTAGATACACATATGCATTTTTTTCAAAGCGGTGGAATTTATACACGGCCGGATATTGCAGATCTCAGAAAATATAAACCTTATGCCGAAGAAATTGCCTGAGCACACAACAACATGGAAAACTTCTTACGCAGGTATATATATGCCGGAATTACAACTGTTGTAGATGTTGGTTCAACAATAAATTTCTTAAAGCAGCGTGACACTTTTAGAACTAAAGCATATGCACCTGATGTGTATATGACGGGTCCTTTGCTTACTACATGGGAGTCGCCGGTGTATAAAGAATTAAAAGATGATGAGCCAATGTATGAAATGAAAACCGTGAATGATGCCCGAAAATATGTACAACAGCAATTGCCATATCGTCCTGACTTTATCAAGATTGGATATCTTTTACCGGGTGCTAATAAAGACAGCCTCGCAAAACAGTATTTTCCACTGGTGCAGGCTGCTGTTGAAGAGGCACATAAACATGGCTTACGTGTGGCAGTACATGCTACCGAACGCATTACATCACTACTTGCAGTACAGGCCGGTGCTGATCACCTGGTGCATGGCGTAGATGATGAACCGGTTGATGCAACATATTTGCAACTTCTGAAAAAGAAAAACGTTGTTGTAACCTCATCGCTTAAAGTGTTTGAGGGGTACCGTATCACATTCGGGCAGCAATACAAGCTTACTGAAACTGATTTTAAGTATGCACATCCGACACCGTTAAATTCCATAATTGATTTTAAACATATACCTGATACAGCTCTACGCCAAAAATTTCTTACCCGTATTGAAACAAACAGGCAAAGGGCAAAAACATCAGATTCTTTATTGCGGCGGAACCTTAAACGTCTTTCTGAAAATAACGTAACAATTGCAACCGGCACGGATGCCGGCAACATAGGAACACAACATGTATCATCTTATTTTACTGAACTTGCAGCCATGCAGCAAAGCGGTATGAGTATGTGGCAATTGTTGCAGTCATCTACTATCAATGGTGCAAAAGCTGTGGGTAAAGAAGCTGAATTTGGTTCTGTTGCAAAAGGTAAAAAGGCAAACATTGTTCTGCTTAATAAAAACCCACTTGACAGCATTTCTAACTGGAAAAGTATTGATTGGGTTATTAATAAAGGGGTTGCTTTGATACCAGACTCAGTATTTAGATTAAGTCCGCTGGAAGTAGTGGAAAAGCAGGCATTGGCTTATAATGCTCATAATGTTGATCTCTATATGCAAACTATTGATGACAGCATTGAAATTTTTCGGCTTCCAAAAAAGAAAAACGTTGTTGTAACCTCATCGCTTAAAGTGTTTGAGGGGTACCGTATCACATTCGGGCAGCAATACAAGCTTACTGAAACTGATTTTAAGTATGCACATCCGACACCGTTAAATTCCATAATTGATTTTAAACATATACCTGATACAGCTCTACGCCAAAAATTTCTTACCCGTATTGAAACAAACAGGCAAAGGGCAAAAACATCAGATTCTTTATTGCGGCGGAACCTTAAACGTCTTTCTGAAAATAACGTAACAATTGCAACCGGCACGGATGCCGGCAACATAGGAACACAACATGTATCATCTTATTTTACTGAACTTGCAGCCATGCAGCAAAGCGGTATGAGTATGTGGCAATTGTTGCAGTCATCTACTATCAATGGTGCAAAAGCTGTGGGTAAAGAAGCTGAATTTGGTTCTGTTGCAAAAGGTAAAAAGGCAAACATTGTTCTGCTTAATAAAAACCCACTTGACAGCATTTCTAACTGGAAAAGTATTGATTGGGTTATTAATAAAGGGGTTGCTTTGATACCAGACTCAGTATTTAGATTAAGTCCGCTGGAAGTAGTGGAAAAGCAGGCATTGGCTTATAATGCTCATAATGTTGATCTCTATATGCAAACTATTGATGACAGCATTGAAATTTTTCGGCTTCCACGGTTGCAGATTGACCTGGTTGGAAAAGATTCAGTACGCAAGGGTTATGAATTTCTAAACAGCAGTCCAGACCTTTACTGTCGCATATTAAACCGGATTGTAGAACGGAACATGATAGTTGATCATGAAGAGGTTTATTTCCAGAATTCTGCTAAACCATTTTACTTCATTGCAGTTTATCATGTAAGAAATGGAAGAATCAAGAGAATGTATTTTTATTAATGATGTTTATGTAAAATTATAACCCACTTTATAGTCGTCGTTTGTAACGAGGACTAGTTGGAGGTAATTGGTGTTCCCTGGGCGGAAATAAATTTCCATTGTCCTTTTTCTTTTATCCAGACGTCATACCAACGCATTCCCATTTCTTATGGTTGGTGTTTCACCAACCATTACGCATGATTAGTTTTGGTCACTGTGACACCGACCACGGAGTTGAGCATTTTTTTTATTTAAATTTTAAAATAAGATGTTATTTATAAAACAGTTTCTTGATAAAATACATCGTATATCAATTTAATTAATTTTAAATTGGCACACTTCATTGAACATACTCCAATTCTTATCAGTTTAATAATTGGATCAGTTTTCTTCTTTCAATTAAAGTAGCACAAAAATACAGTTTCGCTCATGATATTCGCATGCGACTTGCTATTGTCAACAACCCACTTGATCTACCAACCATCAACCATCATCCCTCCCTTTCACTCCAACTTCACAAAAGGATTTGTTTTCATTTCGTCACCAATAGTTGTTGACTCACCATGACCCGGATAAACGATCACATCTTCCGGCAGCATATACATTTTGGTTTTTATGCTTTGTTGCAGGGTATCAAAACTCCCACCGGGTAAATCGGTTCTGCCCACACTCCCATTAAACAAAACATCGCCACTTATGATAAACTTGTGAACTTTACTATAAAAACAAATACTGCCCGGCGAGTGGCCCGGGGTAAACAAAATTTCAAATGTTTCATTGCCCAGTTGAATAGTGTCGCCTTCGTCAATAAATTTTAGATCACCATCGTAATTATCAAAAGGCATTTGCCACATATTGCCTGAAGCAGGCCCCAATGCCAGAACCGCCTTTTCCAAAGGATGCAAATGAAGGATCAGCCCATACTTTTTATGAATAAAACGATTTCCGAATATATGATCCAGGTGACAGTGGGTATTTAATAAATAAACAGGTTTGAGCCCATTTGCTTCAACAAAATCTGTTAATGCTTTTTCTTCTGCGGGAAAATAACATCCCGGGTCTATAATACAGCAGTCCTTTTCGTCGTTATAAACAACATAGGTGTTCTCCTGCACCGGGTTGAAAGTAAATGGTTGAACGTTTAACATGTAGCTTTTTCGTATTTTTAATGCAATTTACTCTTGAAACATCAGTCTTTTAGAACACCCTCATACTTTATGAATAAATATCTTTTACGAATTTCCCTTTTTGCATTTCCCTTTTTTCTTATTTCTTCTACTGTTATTGGGCAGGTTAGTTCTGTGGAGTTTGGAAAAAACAGGGTTCAATATCAAAAATTTAATTGGAAATATTACCAGACAGAAAACTTTAATACCTATTTCAGCCAGGATGGTTTGGAAATAGGTAAATACGTGGCTCAAGTGGCGGAGCAGGAACTCCCGCAGTTAGAAGAATTTATTGAGTATGGTTTACAGCGCCGTGCCAATTTAATAGTGTATAATAATTTTGATGAGTTGCAGCAATCTAATATCGGACTTGGTATTGACTGGCAAAATACCGGTGGCGTAACCAAGTTGGTGAACAATAAAATGCTGGTATATTTTGATGCCGACCGTAACAACCTCCGCCGCCAGGTACGCCAGGGCATTGCGCAGGTATTGGTTCAAAATGTATTGTTTGGCGATGACCTCGGAGAATTTGCGGCTAATCAAACGCTGCTAGATCTGCCCCAGTGGTTAACAGATGGTTATATTGAGTATGCCGGTGAAACCTGGAGCCCCGATCTTGACGATCAATTAAAAAGTGCACTACTTGGCGGACGCTATAATAATTTTTATCAATTTGCTTTTGAAAAACCAACATTGGCCGGGCATGC